>Ga0190361_1000194_pt1 | contig 25240 bp, 30 predicted proteins | sample 48721845_MG_FD_161273 | JGI IMG/M metagenome (GOLD analysis project Ga0190361, IMG submission 161273) | Hydrothermal vent microbial mat bacterial communities from Southern Trench, Guaymas Basin, Mexico - 4872-18-4-5_MG | ecosystem: Environmental > Aquatic > Marine > Hydrothermal vents >... | reverse complement strand
AGGAGAACCTGTTTTGATTAATATTAATATTGCCCCATACCAGAAAGGTAATGTGCCAAAAGATTATAATCCTAAAAGACCAAGAACCCTTCTTCTTAAAAAGCGTGAGATCAAATATTTAATCGGTAAAACTCAGGAAAAAGGCTTGACATTATTGCCCACTAAATTATATATTAAGGGAGGCAAAATAAAGGTAGAGATTGCTCTCTGTAAAGGAAAGAAAAAATTTGATAAAAAAGAAAAAATTAAAAAAAGAGAGGTAGAAAGAGAAATAAAAAGAGAAATGAAAAAGAGAAATTTATAGAAATTTGTGGAAATTGATAGAAATTTGTAGAAATTGATTGATTGTTTATTGTTTAAAGTTTAGAGTTTATTGTTTAAAGTTCGTCGTAAGGGATGGGGGTGAAAGGAATCGACAGAAGTTCTTTGCCAAAATGTGCGGGCCCAGGTCCGGGACCTGGATAAACCCCCGGAAATAAAATAAGTGCCAACTTATTTAAAACCCCTGCTTACGCCTATGCGTAAGCATGTCCCTTTATAATCGGGACCGTCTTTTTCCTGACTCCCGATAGGGAAAAAGGCGCCAACCATCGGGATAGGCGACAATCTTCAGCCCTGAAAGATTGTTTACCCGCTGAAATTTGATTCAGGGCAGGGGTTCTAAATTTTGCCTGTTTAAAATTAGAACCCTGATAAAAAACAGGCTACGCCCGTAGAGTCATTTTGGTGAAACTTCTGGACGGGGGTTCGATGCCCCCCACCTCCACAGTCAATTATCGATTGTTTTCGTTGTCTCAATTTGAGAAAAACTAATAACTAAATTTCTTACCATTCGAAAAAAGAATTTTATCAACAATCAAATAAGGGCTGAGGTTGTAAGAGTTATTAACGAAAACGGAGAACAACTTGGTGTAATGAAAAAGGAGGAGGCTTTGGCAAAAGCCAAAGAATTAGGCCTTGATTTAATATTAATTACAGAAAAGGCAAATCCTCCTGTTTGTAAAATCATAGATTACGGAAAATATCTTTACCAGCAAAAAAAGAAGGAGAAAAAGACACGGGTTAGTCAAGTGAAGGGAGTGCGCCTCCGGTTTAACATTTCAGTTCACGATATGGAAACAAAGGCAAAACAAGCCAAGAAGTTTCTGGAGGCAGGAAATAAGGTAAAAATAGAGTTAATTCTTCGTGGAAGAGAAAAGGCGCTCAAAGATTATGCCAAAGAAAAGTTAGAAAAATTTTTAGAATTACTTAAAACTTATGTTGATGTTGATATAGATCAACCACTTAAAAAAACTCCCCGCAGTTTAATAGTTATTATTAAGAAAAAATCATGAAGGCAAAAACCCGTAAATCACTCCTAAAAAGATTTAAAATTACTAAAACCGGGAAGATATTGCGACGTGTTCCCGGGCAAAATCATTTTAGAGCCAAAAAACCCAGAAGTGTTATTAGAGAAAAAAGGAAATGGGTCGAGGTTCCAAAAGAAGAAGCACAAATTATTAAAAAATACCTTCATTTTCCTCCTAAAAAATAATTATTAAGTAGCGTGTTAATATTATGGCAAGAGTAAAAAGAGGAACTATCAAAACAAAAAGAAGAAAGCATATTTTAGAACACACCAAGGGATTTAGATGGGGAAGAAAAAATAAACTCAGATTAGCAAGAGAGGCGCTTTTACACGCTTGGACTTATGCTTACCGGGATCGCAGAGTTAAAAAAAGAGAGAAGAGAAAATTGTGGCAAACCCAAATATCAGCCGCTGTTAAAAACCTGGGTCTTTCTTACAGTAAATTTATTTATCTGCTCAAACAAAAAAATATCCAGTTAGATAGAAAAATTTTATCACTGTTGGCAAATGAACACCCAGAAGTTTTTAACAAGATTGTGGAAGAGGTAAGAGAAAAATAGAAACTGTGGATAACTTTTCTTGACAGAAATTTATGGAGGAGATAATATAAAATTGCCCTCGGGTCAAATCCCTTCGGGGAGGCGATCTGAGGGCTTTTAAGTTTTAGAGAGCTCCCTCTGATTTTAATAATTGCTTTTTTGTTTTTTCTCCCCGGTTATACCCTCCTATTTTACCATCTGACCTGATTACCCTATGACAGGGAATTGTAATATCTTTGTTGTTGTGTAAAATATTGCCAACTGCTCTCCATGCTTTTGGCTTCCCTGCCAAAAAAGCCACTTCTTTATAAGTTAGAGTTTTGCCTTTAGGAATTTTTCTTACCACTTCTAAAACTTTTTCCTTAAAACGCCTATCTTTTCTCATAGGTTATGATTTTCTTTTACATTTTTTAAAAAATTATTTGCTTCTTTTAAAACCTCTTTGGCAGTATCGTGAGTAAGACGTTCTAGGGCCTCTTTAAATGGTAGCCACTCAAAACCAATGTGTTCAAAAGATATCTTTACATTTTCCTCTTTTGTTTTTGCTAGATAAAAAACAACAAATTTTAATATTGTTTTATCTTGCCATCTAAAAAAATATTTTATTGTTTTCTTAAAACCTTCCAAAATCTGTAAATCTTTTATCCCGGTTTCTTCAAAAACTTCTCTTATAAGTGCTTCTTTCTCTGTCTCTCCTTTTTCTATATGTCCCTTGGGGAAATCCCAATAATCTTTTTTTGATCTGTGAGAAGCGCCGGGATAATGTAAAAGAAGGTAAAAAATTTTACCTTCTTTTTCTCTAAAAACTACTGCACCTGCTGACTTTTCTATTGGCATATTAATTGAACTCTTCAATTAGTTGAGGTAATTGAAGGCGCCCGCAGAAAAGCGCGGGCGCCTTTCTCTTTAGCCATCCTCTACTCTTTACGGCTTTCTTAAAATATCCATCAATTTCTGAAGAATTTCTTGAATAGAAGCAACCTGAGAAGACAGTTCTTCTAAGCTTATGGTGGTTGAAGTGCTTCCAATGGTCTTGGTAAAACTGTTGTTTTTTTCGTTTGTCTCCTGTACTCTTCCTTCCCAATCAATTATTCCTGTAACTGTGGCCCGCTGACCGTAACTTAACCCAATTAAGCCGGGAGTATATCCTCCTGTAGTTTTGCATTCTCCTGGTTCAGGCACAGAAAATCTATAATAGGGATTGCCTCCATACTCTTTACCTGTAGCCTCATTTCTTAATTTAATTAAGAAATCTGAAGTGCTCACACCATTTCCTTGATTACAATACTTAACTCTTATGTAAGGACTTTGGTAGAAAATATCCTCTATTACTAAATCAGGTAAATTCGTGCTTGCCCCGCGTGAAATTTCTACCCTCACATAAGAAGGAGTAGTATATTTTCCCTCTAATCTACCACTTAATTTTCTTCCATAAACATATCCATAATAATATTTGGTTCCTGGGGTTGATTCGGTAAATGTGAATGTCTTTGTGCATTCCTTGGCATTATTGCAGTACTTTGAATGCCAACTTCCTTTGTACCAAGCCATTACCTTGTAAATTCCTTGATCATCTTGAGCAGAGATTGTGAGGGTGATGTTTTCTCCTGTTTTGGCTTGGGTTTTGTCAACAGAGAGAGTGCCTGTAACTGGGTCTTCTTGTTGCACCTCTCTTACAATATATTCTGCTGCTCCTGTTCCTGATAAACCACTTTCTTGGTTTTGAGCTGTTACTGTAAGGCTATAGGTGCCCGGAGAAGCGTTTTGAGAGGAAGTAACACCTAATGTTACACCATAAGTTGCTCCTGGGCTAATTGTCACTGAAGATCTAGATAAAGTACAACCCCAGCCTGAAGGACACCTCTTGGTTAAAGTAAAGGTCGAGGCTCCACATCCCTGAGAATCATTGTTCTTAATATATACCCCATATCCTCTATAATCTCCGGGGTTGTGAGTGCTACTTGAAGGTTTTATAGTTACCGTAGGAACTTTTCTCTCACATGCAGGTTGTTTTCTACATGCTCCATCTTCACAGCCATAGGGACAGGTATAGATATCTGTTATAACAATTAAACTCCATCCCGAGATCTGATTCTTATCTGTTGGGCAAGAATATTCAACGAGCCGGGAAGAGTCTAAGCAATAATCTGTGTATGTTGTATCATTCACTTTCACAGTGCCTCTTTGATAATAATTCTTTCCTCCATCTGAGTCGGTGCAGGTGATAGGTTTCTTTACAATACTAAAATAGCTATCGCTTTTATCGCTTATTACTTCTCCATTAATTTTCCCGGAAATGCTAATTTTATAGTCGTCTCTTGGAGAAAAATCTGAAGAGATTGTCCAGGAATAAGCCTTCTGGGTTGCAGGAACTCCAGTAGCGATTAAAATCCCATATGGAGAGGTAGACACAGTAACTGCTCGAATATCAACAGTGTCTACTCCTTGACTTTCCCATCTAATCTCATATGTCTTTCCTATCTCCCATCTCTCTCCTCCATTTGGGGAGATAACAGTAATTGAGGGCTGAGGGCATCCATAAAGGGCATTAAGTTTGGCTCGAGTTTTTGGTCCAACATATCCTGTGCCATGTTCAAGTTCTAAAGGTTGCAAAATCTCGCTGGCATATTTTTCTTGAAACCCTACTACCGCTGAGGCGGTTGAATAGCCAAACGATTTCTCTTGTTTTTCGTTGGTAAAAATTGTGAAACCTTCTTCTTGCAAAGCGTTTTGAAGCCACATCACCTCCTCGCCTTGATCTCCAAATTTTAAATTCTGCTCAAAACCATGACACCATGAAGGGGTCAATCCTGCGTTGGTTATATTTGCTTTTCCTAATCCTAAAATTATTCCAATTATTGTAAGAAAAATAATTAATTTCTTTTGCATCTTTCTAATTTTACTTTATTGAGGTTTTATACTCGACCTTTTTATTTGCCCGACCTTTTTAATATATAATAACTCCTTTTAATCTTCTCTCAAAGAAATTGCCTGAACTGGGCAACCTTCTTTTGCTGCCCTGATATTTTCCTCTGACTCTTCCTGCCAATTCTTCTTAACATGAGATTTTCCATCTTTTAATTCAAACGCCTTTGGGGCAATTGCCTGACAATTGCCACATCCAAGGCACAAATTTTGATCAACTTGGATTTCTTTTATAGCCATAGTGTTTTGGAATTAATATTTCAATATATCGATATTTCAAAATTTCGATATTTCGATTTGCGACCTTTTTGACTTCTTATTAAAGAATTCTAACATTTTTGAGAGGGGCCAGCAGTTTATATTTCTCCGCCCTTTTGTGTTTTACCTCTGAAAACGAAACCCAAATATTTAGCAAAATTTACTCTAAAAACCTGAGGGTAGAAAGCATTTGGTTAAAAATATCTGTAGCATCAATGACTTCCATTTTAGGTACTTCGCGTTTTGCCTTAATAGTTACAAATTTATTAATAAATTCTTCTCGCGAAAAAGTGGTTGTATTTGGGTCATAAGAAGGAGAAACTTCGATGATTAGATAGGGTATAACTGGGTGCTCTTCTAAATAAAAGCGGATTCTCCGAGAATTTTCAGAAACTCTACCAAGAACATTATCCAGGTCTTCTAATGTGACTGAATCAGGAAATTCTATTATATATTTGTATTTTTTATTTTTATAAATCCACCAACCGGGTTTAGTTGAGGGTTTTACTCCCGTTGGCTCTAATACTTCTTTTTTTTCAATAAATTTAAAGGTGTTCTCGATTTTTTCGATTAAATCACGATATTGACTAAAATATTCTTCTGTCCCGCTCGCCCCTCGTATTACATAGATATAACCATCATCGCGTACAAAATATGTAAACACCCCCAGAAAATCTTCATCAATCAATCTTACCGCCAACTCATTTCCTACTAGAATTCTTTCTCCTCTCATGAAATCGGGATGATGAGAAAAAAGATAGTCTACAGAACGGTTTTTGTAATTTGGGAAACGATAAATATCTATGGTAACTTTTTCGTATGGCTTAATGTCCTGAAATCCCGGATTTGATTCACTACTAATTCTTATCGCCCCTCCGAAAACTGGCCCTAAATAGAAATCTGGAGGGTACTTTATTTCAAACCCCCACAAATCATTCTTATAAGTCTTCCAATTAGCGGTTTCATCCTTGGGAACTTTTTCTAGTTTCTTTACATCAGCAGGCTTGGTAAGAGAAATTGTCTCTTTGTTTATCCCTCTATTAATAACTCTCATATAGCCTAAAATCCCTCCGCCAACCACAGCTAAAATCAACACAATTAAGAGAATTTTTTGATTTGTTCTGTTCCGAATTAGAAATGACATATTTGTTTAATCATTTGTTATCTACTATTTGCTATTTATCATTTAAGATTTTAGATGCGACCTTTTTGACTTCTTATTAAAGAATTCTAACATTTTTGGGAGGGGCCAGCAATTGACAATATCTTTAACTTCTGCCCAGCCACGTCTTGCCTGGGCAATACCAAACTCTATATACCTTAACTGATCTCTCTGGTGAGCATCTGTATTAATTATCATTTTTACGCCCTCTTCTTTGGCTCTTCTGATATGAATATCGTTAAGATCTAATCTTTCTGGAAAAGCGTTGATTTCTAAAATTGTTCCTGTAACTTTTGCCGCCCTCAATATCTTATCAAAATCAATTTGATATTCGTCTCTTCTTTTTAAAATTCTACCGGTAGGATGAGAGATTATATTAATATAGGGGTTCTTCATTGCTTTAATAATTCTTTCGGTCATTTCTTTTCTTGACATCTTAAAATGAGAGTGAATGCCAGCGATTGCATAATCTAAATTTTTAAGGGCTTCGTCATTGATATCAATTGATCCGTCTTTCAAAATGTTTGCCTCACACCCCTTCAAAATAGTAAATTCTAAATTTTCTCCTTTGAATTTCTCATTTAATTTTTCTATTTCTTTATCTCTCTCTCTTAGTTCTTTCTCGTTTAACCCATGTTCTATCTTGAGAGCTTTGGTGTGACTTGCAATACCCAGATATTTGTAACCCATTTCTTGTGCCATTTCTGCCATTTCTTCAATTGTGTTTGCGCCACCATCACGACCTCTCCACCTAATATGGCAGTGTAGATCTCCTTTTAGAGAATTATAACCTATAACCTTGGGAAGTTTATGGTTTAAAGCCGCCTCAATTTCTCCCCTGTTTTCTCGTAATTCAGGGGGAATCCAATCCATTCCTAGAGTTTTATAAATCTCTTCTTCTGTTTTGCCGGCAACCATCTTTTTGCCCTCAAAAAGACCGTATTCGTTAAGTTTTAAACCTTTATCAATGGCTATTTTTCTGGTGGCAATATTGTGTTCTTTGGAACCAGTAAAATACTGAAGTGCTGAACCATAGCATTTTTGAGGTACAACCCGTAAATCTACATCTATGCCCTGTTGTAACCTAATAGATGATCTTGTTTTGCCCTTGCCCCAAACTTTGGTTACTCCGGGCAAATTCACAAAAACATCCATTACTTTTTCGGCATTCTTAGCAATAACCAAAAGATCTACATCTCCTATAGTTTCTTTTCTACGCCGTAAAGAACCGGCGACATCAATTCGTTTTACTTCTTTGAGTTTTTCTAAAACAGAAATAATTTCCCTTACTATGGGCAATACTTCTCCTAAAAGAAACCTGCCGCCACTTTTTTTAAGAAATTCTATTCCTTGCAAAATATTTTTTTCTGTCTTCTCTCCAAAACCGGGAAGGTTTCTTATCCTTCCCTCTTTTGCCGCTCTTTCTAGATCTTTGAGGGTTTTAATTCCTAATTTCTGATACAATGTCTTTACCATTTTAGGACCCACTCCTTCAACTGAGGTTAACTCATCTATATTAACAGGCATTCTTTTTTTAAACTCCTCATAATAACTGATCTTTCCTGTCTTGATATATTCTTCAATTTTTTGAGCAATACTCTTTCCAATTCCCGGAATATCCTCAAGGGCTTTGATGCCTCCTCTAAGATAAATTTTATCCACCCCTTCATCCAAATTCTCCAAAGTAATTGCTGCTTTTTCGTAAGCGTATGGCTTAAAGGGTACCCCTTCCATCTCCAAAAAATAGGCGATGTCATACAAAATGTTGGCTATTTCCTGGTTAATCATTATGGGGTTTGAATTATTTTTTACCAACTAAAGTAAAATAGATTTCTCTTTGTCTTGGACGATTATCAAAATCTATAAAAACTATTTGCTGCCAAGTTCCCAAAAATAATTCTTTATTTTTTATTGGCACAGTCAAAAAGGGATTTATAAGAGAAGACCTTATATGCGCGTATCCGTTACAATCTCCCCATTTCTGGCAATGGAGATAATTGTTTGAGACAGGAGCAATTTTATCAAGGGTATTTCTTAAATCTTGAATTAAGCCGTCTTCGTATTCTATTGTTGTAATTCCACAGGTAGATCCAGGACAGGATATTAAACAAATGCCCTCTTCAATATCAGATCGCTCAACTATTTCCTTAACTTTTTGGGTAATATCAATTATTTCGTTATTGCCTTTGGTGGAAATGATTATTTTCTCCATATCTTTTATTATACAACTTCATCAAGCAAATTTATAAGTTCTTTGGCGTTCTCTGGAGCATATCCATAAAAATCATTGTTAAAGTATACAAAAACATCTTTCCCTTGTTTTATGTATTCTGCTATTTTTTGGGCTAACTCTTTCAAATCTTTGTCTGAATATTTGGAAGCAAACAAAGCGCCAGGCCCATGCATTCTTATATATACAAAGTCGGCTGTAATTGTTTCTGACTTAGGATAACGAGAAGAATCAGATATTACCCAGGCTACATTGTATTTTTTCAATAAATCAAAAACTTTTTTATCTATCCAGGTTTTATGACGGAATTCAAAAGCATATTTCAGTGGGTAGTGAGTAGTGGATAGTGAGTAGTTGGCAAGAAGCTGTAAAAACTCCTTTAATCTCTGAATGTTTTCTCTGTCTGCCTTAAATGACGGAGGAAATTGAAATAAAATTGGCCCCAATTTTTCTTTTAAATTTAGGGCGTTCTCAATAAATTGACCCCAGGACTCCTCAACACTTTCTAATCTTTTTATGTGAGTAATAAACCTCGATGCTTTTGTGGAAAATACAAAATCTTTTGGTGTTTGATTATACCATTTTTGAAATGTAGTAGCGCGAGGAAGATGGTAAAAAGAAGAATTAATTTCTGTGGTATTGAAATGGCGAGAATAAAAATTTAGGTAATCTGAAGGAGGTAATTTTGGAGGATAAAAAATCTCTTTCCAGTGAGAATAAACCCACCCTGAAGTACCAATAAATATTTCTGCCTTATTTTTGTGGGCCATTTAATTTTAAAAGATGGTACTTAAATTTTTCGTCGAGTTGAGCAATTAAATCTAAAAGTAGTTTGTCGTCAACAACCTCTTTTATTCTTACCCACCAAGGAACAATGGGAAATTCTTTGTCTTTCAACCAATAATGAGTTGCTTGAAAAACATTTTCTACCTTATCTAGTTGATACACAAATCTTCCCTCTTTTGTTAATCTTTCTTCAAACTCAACCCATAGGTTTTTAATTTCATTGGCAATCTCTCGCGGTAAAAGTTCTGTTGTTCTTTTTAAAGATTCCCATTCTTTTTGTTTCTTTTTAATCAGCCACTCTATCTTTTTATTTTTGGGAATTCTAGCAGGTTTTTTTAAAATATCTTTTGAAATTTTCTTTAAAGGATCATATGGGGTTTGATCGCCTGCATAAATTTCGCATAAATCATGTATCAGCCCTAATTTCATAGTTTTGTTTGGGTCCAACCCTTTTTTTTCGCCTAGAATCCACGAGGCTATAGTTAAATGAAATGTATGTTGGGCTACTGTCTCTACATCTCTTACACCCGTCATTACCCAGCCCCGGCGCTTGAAACTCTGAAGAAAAGAAACACCCAATAAAAATTGGGCTATTTTGTCATATAAATCCTCCTGGCTTGTTTGTTTATGAGCATCAATTTTTTCAACTAGGGCTTTTTTAATTTTAAGAATTTGCGGGTTTCTAATCTCTTTGTCTAAAATCTGGCTATATAATAAAAGATTTTTCTTTTTTAAATGAATTATTTTTTCTATCTTAACAATTTCCTGGGCTACCCTACTGAGTTTTGTCTTGCCGTTTAAAGTTTGCTGGTTAAGTTTTTTAATTTCCTCCTTTGTGTTTTTGGGCAATAAAGAAATCATGTGTCGCCATTCTTGCTCATTTTCGCAGCTTTGATATAGATTAGAAACCAAAACCATTTTTATCATTTTATCCGCATCAAGATTGTTTAACCTCGCATATACAAAAACAAAAATGGCCTCCAGAAAGGCATGGTCAGCAATGGTTCTAGTTTTTATCGGCTTATTATTTACAAAAATTTGTTTCTTTGTTCTTCTTGCCTTTTCTATTTCTAGAAGAAAATCTACTATTTTTGTCATATGAAGATAAAAAAGGGCTTATCGCCCTTTTTAAGACCTTTTACTTATTACTTATTGTATTTAATTTTTTTAATTTTATATTCTGCTCTAATTGATGATTGAACAATTACTTTTTCGCCAATAGAGCGACCTAAGAGCGCTTTACCCACCGGTGACTCATGACTAATTCTCCCTGCCATAGGATCGGCTTCAATCGGTGTCACTATAGTAAATTCATCTTTTTGTCCGTTTATTTCTACCTCTACTGTTGCTCCTAAATGAACTATATGTCTTTTATGTTTTGGAGGAGGTTTCAAAATCTCGCAATTTTTGAGGATTGCTTCTATCTCTTCTAACCTGCGCTCTACAAAACCTAGATCTTCCTGAAAGGTAAGATATTCTGCATCTGGACCATGCAAATCGGCTATATCGGGAGCCTCTTCCTCCATTATAATTTTCTTCTGCTCCTTTAATTTCTCTAGTTCCCGCGATAATTTCTCAAATCCCTCCTTTGTAAGATAATATTTTGTTTCTGCTACCATAAATTTACTCAATATTTTATAATAACCACCCCCAAAACATTGTCAAGCAAAAATTTAGAGAAAAAGAACTTCTAACAAGTAAGGTGAAAAAAGCCTACCATTGCGCCAATTTCCTCTTCTTTTCTTTCTAATAAAATATTAAAGGTCTTAACCGCCTCTCCGGTATGGTCGCTTATTAACTTTATTTTTTTCTTTTCAAGAAACTCCTTTAGTTCTTGTGTGATTTTTGCCACCCCATAAGCACCTGTTCCTATAATAATAATCTGAGGGTTAATTTCCAAACACTGCTTTATATCATCTATATCAATAATGTGCCCTTCCTTTCTCCACCAATCCAAAACCTCAAACTCATATTTTTGAGAGGGGTTTTTCCTTACTCTTATCTCTATATCATGAGTATATTTTTTTCCGTTTATAATAATTTCTCCGAATTGATATTCTTCAATCATTGTTCTCAAACTTAATAATTGTTATCTCTGGAGGAGAATTAAATCGGAGTGGCAAAAAAGTTTCACCAATACCCCTGTTGATATACATAAAAACTTGTTCTTTGTGAAACAATCCTTTTTTATAATGCCTATCATAGGCAAGGGGTAAAATCAATTTTGTTAATAAGGGTATATCCGCCTGACCACCATGAGTGTGTCCGCAAAGAATGAGAGCATTTTTAAGGTTTAACTTTCTAAATATCTCTGGAGAGTGAGCAAGAATAATTTTGGGATAATTTTCAGAAAGGGGTAAAACTTTAGAAACATCATCATGGTGAGTATGAGGATCGTCAATTCCCACTAAAATAATGTTATCCTCTAATATTTCTTTCTCGTTTCTTAAAACCTTAATACCACTCTCTTCAATGATTTTTAAAAACTCCTTTAACTTTGGGTTTTTGTGCTCGTGATTTCCTAAAACCATTATAGGCAAATTTCTGGATCTATTTCTTAACCCTGAAACAAAAATTCGAAATTCTTTTAGGTTGCTCGCTTTTCTGCCGATAAGATCTCCTGTAATAAAAAGATAATCTGGGCGAATTTCGTCTAAAATTTTAAGCAACTTTTTTGTTTTAAAAGAGTTTCTCTTAAAATGTACATCTGATATTTGAACAAAAGTTCTGTTTCTTAACTCGCGAGAGACATTCTTAAGAGGAACAATGATTTCCTCTTTTTTGATTCTGTTTGGCTCAATTAAAAAACAATAAACGCCAAAAGAAAAAACCAAAAGAAGCAATAGCTCTTTTAGCATTGCCTTCTCTAAAAATGATTAATTATTTTTAGTAGCGCGCCGAGAATTAAAAATAAAGATAACAAATAAAAGGCTTTTGGCATTTTGTAAGAATGTTTTTTCTCTAATACTTTCTTGTATAAAGAAACATCTATGATGCCCTCGATACCAATGGCTATTGCCCCACTAAGTCCGATAATCTCTATAAAATTCTTAAGACCCGCCAGATAAAAAAGTAGGGGGAGAACTATAGCAATTGCCCAAGAGGTTATATGTGAAAGTTTTAAATCGTACCAAAGGGTTTTTTTAAGAGTCAAACCTAGAGTAAGAAAAGAAGTAAAACAAGTAATTATCCCAAAGAGGTATCCTAACTTAAGAATATTTTTCCCCAGGTAATTATCCAATCCCGAAAATGCTTCTCTGGAAGTATTTCTTCCCATCACTCCTACAATAATAAAAGAAAAGAGAAGATAAACAAAAATAGCAATTATGATACCTGAAACAATAATTCTCCTTAAAAGTTTTCTGTCTCCTTTTACCACTTCTTTTATTTCTGGTACCACTGCCGAACCCCACAAAGAAAACAAAACTACTCCATAAGGCAAAAGTATATTTTGAGAACGAAAAGCAGAAAACCGAGCAAACGAAATTTTTGGCAAAGCTTTATATGCTAAAAATGCCAGTAAAAGAAAAAAAGAGAGGTTAATTAATATTTCGCTCAAAGAGATGCTTTTAATGTCTTTGTAAATGAGAATACTGCCAACCAGAAAGAAAATAAGGGTGTATAAAAATGGTGCTCCTCCAAAAATTGGCCCTAGTAATTGAAATAAAAAATCACCTCCTACCAATAAATATGCCAACTGGGCGCCAAAAAGCCCCACAAAGATAGATAAATAAGCAAGAGCCGCCCATTTTTTTCCTAAATACAATTCTGCGTATCCGGGAAGCCGATGTAAAGATTTGGTTTCTAAACACACTTGGGCAAAAATTAGGTGAACCGTTATTGCAAGCGCGCCCAAAAGAAGAAAATAAATTATCAAAGATAAAAAACCTGCCTGAGACGCTACCCAGGGCAGAGCAAAAATTCCCACGCCAATAACAGTACCAACAAAAACAAAAAGCCCTCGCCAAAAAGGAGAGATCTTTATCATTTTTTTGTTCTAAAAATAATCTTTTCTATCAGATAAAGGCCTGTTAGAGTTAAAACTCCCAAAAGGGTGGCAAAACTTGCCAAAATATATAATTTAAAACCTACAGCCACCCCAATGGCGGCAACCAGCCATAAACCAGCAGCAGTGGTTAGTCCCTCAATATGGTCGCTCCTGAAAATAATTAATCCGCTGCCAATAAAACCAACTCCTATCGCAATTGCTTGAACTGCCCTTAAAGGATCTAAATTTATTCCTTGAATCTTGTCAAATCCTAAAACAAACTCTCTGGTAATGATAGTAAAAAGTGCTGACCCCATTGCTACAAGCATATATGTTCTCAAGCCCGCCTCTTTCTTTCCATATTCTCTTTCCAAACCTAAAATTCCTCCCAACACTGCTGCTAATAACAATTGTAAAACAGGTTCTATGCCTTGAATCATAATTAATAGTTAATAAAAACAATAAAAATATCGCCTGTTTATTGTTTAAAGTTTATCGTTTTCGTTTAAAGTTTATAAACCCTATATCCTTCTCTTGCCTTTTTGGTAAGTTTTAGTCCTATCGCCTTTCCTTTTGTCGCTCTTTTAATTTTTTTATGATCTATCTCCATTGATTTTACAGTTTGTTCAAATTCTTTCTCTCCTCCCTTAATTTTTATTTTGTCACCAACACTAAGAGGTGCTTTTAACTTCACCACCGCTACCTTAATTTTTCCATAATAGTGCGTAATCCTCCCCACCAATTTTTCTTTTTTCTTTACGGCTTTCTTTGAGGATTTCTTTTTTGTAACTTTCTTTTTCTTTTTTGAGGTGGAGGTAGCTTTTTTCTTTTTGGGTTTTTTCTTGGAAATTCTTCTCTTTGATTGTGTTTTTGTTTTCTTTTTGGGCATAGATTTTTTATAAAAAAGACCTTTTTATTCTATCTTAACATAAACAAGAAATGCTTCCAATCTAAAAATTTTCAAAAATTAAAAAATTGTTCTCTAATCTTTTCTGTGGTGCGCCCTCCGCGACTCGAACGCGGATCTTTAGCTCCGGAGGCTAACGCTCTATCCTGTTGAGCTAAGGGCGCTTTTGTTTCTTTGGTTTTTGGGCAATCACAAAAATATTATTTTCTTTTGCTGATCGTTCAATCAATCCTGACTTTTTTATTTCAAAGCCCGCCTTTTTTAATAAAGAAATCAATTCTCTTTTTGAAAAAACGTGAAAATAACGCGAAGCCAAAATTTTACCCTTTTCGTTTTTCCAAGGTAAAAATAAGTCACCGAAATCCAAATCCGATTTGCCAAAAATCCTCTTAAGGGTATATTTAAAAAGAAGGCCTTTAATTTTTCTTTTTTTTCTCAAATTCCAAACTGTAAGAATAATTATCCCGCCGGGTTTAAGCACTCGCTTAATCTCTTGTAAAAATTTAATTCTAAGTTCTTTTGAGGGAATGTGATGAAATACAGAAAGGCAAAAAACCTTATCAAAAAAATTCTTGCCAAAAGGAAAAGAAAGGGGGTCGCTAACAAAAAACTTGGCGTAAGGGTATTGCTTTTTTGCAATTTCTATCATTTTCCTTGATGTGTCTATTCCCCAATATTTTGCTTTCTTTTTAAAAACTAATTCGCAAAATCTGCCATTAGCGCACCCAACATCTAAAATTCTTTCGCCCGGCTTAATTAAATGGGATAATTTTATTAAATCTTTGGTCAAAATTTTTCTTTTCTGGGCAAAATGCTCAGCGATCCGGTTATAGGTTTGAATATTTTGATAAATTAAAAATTTTGCTCTTTCTTTTTTCATAATTATGACTCCACAAGAAGAAATTATTATAGCGTTTAGCAAATCTTCTCAAAAAACAAGAAGCGTTTTAGATAGTTTAAAAAGAAAAGTCTCAAAAAAATACTCTTTGCCCTTAGTTAAAAACTCTCAACTAATAAAAGCTTATCATAAATTGGTAGAAGAAAAAAGAATTAAGCCCGAAAGGGTCATATTGGATGTTTTAAAAATCAGAAAAATCCGCTCTCTTTCAGGTATTGTTGTTGTCTCTGTTTTAACAAAACCATATAAATGTCCGGGGAGGTGTCTTTTTTGTCCAACACAAGAAAATGTTCCTAAAAGTTATATTAAAGAGGAACCTGCTGTAGCGCGCGCCATTCTTCACAAATATCATCCTTACAAACAGGTTCAGGCACGACTCCAGGCATTAGAATCAACCGGCCACAACACAGACAAAATTGATTTAAGAATAATTGGAGGAACCTGGTCGTATTACCCAAAGCAATATCAAACTTGGTTTATAAAAGAATGCTTTAGAGCGGCAAATAATTTTAAAAATTCCAAGCTCCAAGCACTAAACTCCAAACAAATTCAAAAAAGTGATTTAGAAAAAGAGCAAAAGAAAAACGAGAAAGCAAAGCATAGAATTATTGGAATTACCATTGAAACAAGGCCTGATTTCGTTAACGACAGAGAAATTAAAAGATTAAGAAACCTAGGAATTACCCGGGTGGAATTAGGCGTTCAAAGCATTTATGATGATGTTTTGAAAATAAATCAGCGCGGGCATAATGTTGAAACCACTATTGAAGCAACAAAACTATTAAAAGACGCTGGGTTCAAAATTTGTTATCAAATGATGCCAAATCTTTTGGGCTCAAACCGACAAAGAGATCTTAAAATGTTTAAAGAACTTTTTGAAAATCCTCAATTTCAGCCCGATTATTTAAAAATTTATCCTTGCGCCCTTCTAAAAGAAGCCGATCTTTATAAATTTTGGAAAAGAGGACTCTATAAACCATATTCTAAAAAAGAACTCATTGAATTGATTATTAAAATTAAACAAACTGTCCCCTATTACTGCCGCATTCAAAGAATCGTAAGAGATATTCCCTCTGATTATGTAACAGAAGGGGGAAGCAAAACCTCAAATCTGAGACAAATTGTTCATCAAATAATGCAAGAGCGTGGTCTGCGTTGTAAATGTATAAGATGCAGAGAAGTAAAAGAGCACTACAACCCCAATGAAAAAATTTATCTCTTTCGTCAGGATTATTGGGCATCTGACGGCTTAGAAATATTTTTAAGTTTTGAAAATAAAAATCGAAGCAAACTTTTCAGTCTTTTAAGATTAAGAATTCCTTCATTCTATTTTCAAAAAGGGGAACCTTTATTTTCTGTCCTAAAAGATGCTTCCATTGTTAGAGAATTGCATACTTACGGATTACTCCTTCCCATCTCAAAAAAAGATATTTCTCCCCAGCATAGAGGTTTGGGTAAAAAATTAATGAAAAAAGCAGAAGAAATTTCTAAAAGAGAATTTGGAGTCAAAAAAATCGCCGTGATTTCTGGCGTAGGAGTAAGAGAATATTATAGAAAATTAGGGTACCAACTTTGCGATACTTATATGGTAAAAAATTTAAGGTAGTGCCGTTAATAATAAATAATCAACGCTGCAATAATATAACCCAATATTGCAAACAAAGAAATTGGAGGTAGGGCTGGCATAGGGCTTCTTTCTTTTTGAAAAAGAAAAAGAAAATTGCTGAAAATAATGCCCAAAAAAGAAAAAACGGCTATAAGCAATGCCATTAAATAATTCACCGGCAGGGCAGAAATAGTAAAAAGCAAAGGAAAGGCAATATCTCCGCCTCCTAAAATCAAAACTCCTTGTTGGGGCTTAACCTCTTTTGTTTTCAAAAACAAACCTTTTATTTTCTCTGGAATAAAAAAGGCGGTAATAACGCCTTCTTTCATCATTGTTTTAGCCATCTTTTGCATATGTTTTGTTTTGTAAACAGCAATATAATCGTATATGGAAAAAATTAACAAAAGAAAAATCATTGAACGGGGAGTTAAACTTAATCCTAAAGGAACAGAAATTCCGGCAATAGCAAATATCATCAATATGTCGTGAAAAAGAACATTGCGGAAATAAAGCCAGCAAAGAAACAACAACCCCCCTAAAACAAGCGACCACAAATCAACAAGAAAACTTGAAAGAATAATCAAAAGTCCGTAGAGAGAGGCGGCTATAAAAAGAAAACTATAAACTGCTCTTCTTACTTTCTTTATCTTTGGTAAAGAAGCCAACAAAACAATAAAAAGAACAAGAAATAAAAAAGAAGTGATAAATTGAGAAAGGGGCATCTGAGGAATTTCTATTTCTTGCTCTTTAATGATTTGAAGAAACTTTCGGGCAGAAAAAACTGCCAGAGAAAAAGTGAAGGCAGCAATCAATATCTCTCCGACAATATATTTTTTGGTTATCTTCAATGCGCTTTTGGGTCTTTCTTTTTTCTCTTCCATACATCTTTGCATTTCTTAATAATAAACCTTGAAGGTGTTCTATAAGCCAACTTATACTTTTTAGCCCTTTTAGAAGAATATTTTTTCATAAAAAACTTGTTCTTAGTCGTTTGATTGCTCCTTCTTTTTCCTTTAAGGAAATTTTTGTTTTATTTATTGCTCTTTCAATAATTTCAATAGTTTCATCGTAGGCCGGGCGATTTACCGGATAAGGGGTACCGTCTTTACCTCCATGAGCAAAAGAGTATCTTGCCGGATCCTCATAAGAAGGTTTTTTTCCGTAAATCAGTTCGGCTACTAATGTAAGGGCTCTTAATGTTCTTGGCCCAACCCCCTTAATTGAAATTAATTCTTCAAAATTTTTTGGCTTCAAAAAATGAGCAGATTCTATAGTTCGTTTTAACCTTCTTAAATCAAACCTCTCTTTTAATACAGGGTGCCAAAAAAACTCCACATTATTCAATTCTACTTCGCAAAATCCCGGAATTCTTTTTTGTTTAGTTAAAAAATTTTTGGTGCTGTAATAAGAAAGCGATCGCCTTTTTATTACATCGCTTCTAAGGACAAGGTTCAAGTCCTTGAGAAAAGTTTTTGGTTCTTCTCTCACCATTTCTGTTGAAATTTGACGGACTTCTCTGCTTTTTTGGGCGATTAAATTTAGAGGTTTTGTTTTCTTTTGTGTAACAATTCCTGAATGTGGTTCTTCTACAAAATTCTTTATTTTATCTGATAACCAATGGTATCTTCTAGCAGTAGAGTTTTTTTCATTCATTCCCTGTTGAACCACTACCCATCTTCCTTTCTTGGTAAAAATCAAGTTGTGATGATAAAGAGTGTATCCATCTTGCAAAGCAGAGTTGTCTACTTTTGCAGAAAGTTTTGAAGCATAAATTAATTTATAAACTAAATCTTCTTTCAACCCCAACCATTCTCCCCATTTTTGAATCTGTTCAGGTGTCTTCAAAGAAGTTTTCCCTTTTCCTCCACAAACAAATATCTCTAAATCTTTTTCTATCCCGCGAATTCCTTCTTTTAGAGCGCCAAGGGTGGTAGTAGTAAGGCCTGAGGAGTTCCAATCAAATCCTATTACACATCCCAATGATTGAAACCAAACCGGATCAGCAATTCTTTTTAAAAATTCTTCTGGCCCAAATTCTTCAACAATAGCAACAGCAATTGCTCGTGAGAGCTTTTTCATTCTTTCAAAAAGCCAAGGAGGACATCTCCCTGTATCTAAGGGAACTGTAGCAATTCCTGTTCTCATATCAATTTCATCATAACAAAAAGCTGGTTCTTCTACCAGCACATTAATCGATTTATCGTTTATAGTTTATGGTTTATGATTTATGATTTATGGTTTCTCGAAACTCTTATCAGCCCAGAGCAGGGAACAATTTCAATGCCTCTTTTTTCTAACTCGTCTAAGAAAAGATTTACTCCTAATGAATCTGAAGAGATATGCCCGGCTATTACTACATTAAGAAGAGCGCTTTCTGCCTCTTTTTTATGCTCTTCGGAAATATGCATACCTACAACAGTTCCAATACCTACCTGAGCCATTTTTTGATAGAGTTTTGGAGAACCTTCTGTTCCTCCGGTAATTTCTGTAAGTGCTATTTTGCCACATTTATTTTTTCTTTCGCCAACAAAAATCTTAGGCCCAGCCCCCAATTTTCGGGCTTCTTTGTATTCAGGGACCTCCTCAAGTAAATCTACTAACTCTCCTAAATATTCTGGTTTTGCTTCTTCTATCTTTTCTTTTAAAAATCTCGCTGCTAAATTGTCGCATACCGTGTGCAAACACATCAAATTAAACCCTAAAATCCTTGCTGCATCTACAGTTCGTTGATGATTAACTCGATTTAACCCTCGCGCTACTTCTGAGATCCTTTCTCTCATCAATTTTTCGGCAATATTTATAGGAACACCGTACTGAGCCAAAACATCGCACTGAAGTTCCATCACTTCATGCAAGGTAGCCAAAGCCTTACCAAGAGGATGGTGAGATATAATCAAATCTATATCTCCCAATTCTTTGGCAAGAAGAATTTCTGCGGGTTCAATATCAATCCCCACAAGCACTTTTTTAATTTCTTTATCCTGAGCAATATGTAAAACTCTAGAATCTGAAAAAGGGGTTTTTAAACTTTCTAAATCAAAACCTTCTTTCTCTTTTGGAGAAAGTTTTTCATATTCTTCTTTTCTCTTTCTAAGCAATTTTTCTATTCCTTCTTTGCCCCGAAAATCTGCGCTTGATCCCATCTCAATTGCCAAGTTGTAAATATCGTTTATCCTCATACTTTAGATAGGGCTTCTTTTTGAGATTTCTTTTTGGGTTGCTTTCTTTGAGAGATTTTAGTGGTTGGCTTGACCTGACTTACCTCCTTTTTTGTTTTTTTAACTTTTGCCTCTTTTTTCCTTTTGTTTACTTTTTGCTTCAAAAATCTTTCATAAAGCTGATCTATTAATTTCTTCTGCTCTTCTAAGCTTAAAATTTCCCGTTTAATACGGGCTTTTTCTTTTCTGATAAATTTTCTTTGCGACTTAGATAACCTTATCTTTCCCTTCATAAACTTTTCTTGTTAATTATTCTCCCTTAATAACTGCCAAAGGAATGAGTTTAGCAACCTTTTTAGAAAGACCGGCTTTTGAGACAACCTCTACTACATCGCTTATGTCTTTATAGGCCTGAGGTGCTTCTTCTGCAATTCCTTTAAACGATCTACATTTTACAATGATACCTTTTGAGTTTAATAAATTTACAATCTTTTGTCCAGAAATTGTTTTTATTGCTTGATGACGAGACATCACCCTTCCTGATCCGTGGCAGGTAGAATAAAACGATTCTTTACCCGATTCAACCCCCACCAAAACATAAGATGCTGTTCCCATTGAACCAGGAATTAAAACCGGCTGTCCCACTTTTCTATATTTTTCTGGAATTTCCGGATGCAAAGGAGGAAACGCCCTCGTGCTTCCTTTTCTATGAACACACAATTTTCTTTTTTGTCCATTAATTTCGTGTTCTTCTATTTTAGCGATATTGTGAGCCACATCGTAGAGCGCTCGCAGATGCCCAGCATTCTCTCCTAATATCTTTTTCCAAGATTTTCTTACATAATAAGCAATCATTTGCCGGTTTGCCCAAGCAAAATTTGCTCCACATGCCATCGCGCTAAAATATTGCTTCCCCTCAGAAGAATTAATTGGACAAGCGGCTAATTCTCTATCCGGCAATCTAATACCATACTTGTTCATTGCTCGCACCATTGTCATTATATAGTCGCTTGCAATTTGGTGGCCTAAACCTCGAGAGCCGGTATGAATCATTATCACCACTTGATCTTTAAACAATCCAAAAACTTGGGCAATTTCTTCGTCAAATATCTCTGCCACTTTTTGAATCTCTAAAAAGTGATTTCCTGAACCTAAAGTTCCAACCTGATCTCTACCCCTGCGCTTTGCTTTTTCTGAAACTGCGCTGGGGTCTGCAAAATCTAGAGCCCCTCCTGCTTCACAATTCTCAAGATCGTCTTTTTCACCATAACCCGCTTCAACCAAAGCCCTTGCCCCTCTTTTTAAAATTTTGTTGAGAGAAGCGAAATCTAATTTTATCTTTCGCCCCTTTCCTAGCCCGGAAGGAACTTCTCTTTGAATTTCTTCTGCTAAATCTTCAATATAATCTCGAATCTCCGACTCCTTATAATCAGAAACCAAAAGCCTCATCCCGCAGTTGATATCGTAACCGACTCCTCCTGGAGAAATTACCCCCTCTTCAAAATCTGTTGCTGCCACGCCTCCTATGCAAAAACCATAACCCTCGTGCATATCCGGCATAGCCAAACTGTATTTCACAATACCGGGCAAACTTGCCATATTAACAAGTTGCTCTAAGGATCTATCCTTAAAACTTTGCTCCAGCATCTTTTCTGAAAGATAAGCACGCGCCGGCACTCTCATATTGCTCCGGAAACTTTTCGGAACTTCCCACAAATAATCGTTTATTTTTACAAAATCTTGCTTGGAAATTTTCATAGGTTATAAAAGATTTTCTTTGCCCATTTTATTTGAGGAACATCGTCGGGCTCTAAATTTTTAAACCCTGGGTTTATTTTTTTGAGAAGATTAAAACCTTCTATATCAAGCTTTAAAGGATCGGTGCCCGCCAGCATATATCCTAATTTTACTTTTTTCCCGCCATGTCTTTTTTCTTGAGCATCAATCATCGTCTCAATCGCATCTACTATCCAAAAATCTACATTGATTAATTTATTCAATAAGACAATTGCTTTGTGAATATTATAAAGCGGAAGATGAAACTTCAATTTATTTTTAGGAGACAAAACACCATATTGATTCTTCATCGCGCCAGTAATTTTACAAATTTTGTGAGTTTTTAAAACAGGTAAAGAGATAATAAAATCTGCCTCTAAAACTGGCTTGGCTATCTCAAAGATCAATCCTTGGATTTTCTTTTTTACCTTCGGTGCCTTATTAAGATTAATAAATTTCACCCCAAAATTATCAGCCACCTTTTTAAGGGGGTGCTCTTCAATAATCTTTTGAGAATTTCCTGCGTCAAAAGCCGGCCCATCTCCCACTAAAATATCCTCTTTATTTTTATATTTTAAAAGCAACTCCAAACACTTCTGAAGAGTAAAAGGGTGAGTAGTGGTTGGGTATTCTTCTGAGGAAACAATATTTGGTTTTATAAAAACTTTTTCTTTATCTTTAATAAATTCGTAAATTTTTGCCTGTTCAAATGCTTTTTCTATGAAAGCCTCTCTATTGGTAGTTTTTTCTATTAATATCATATGTCAAAAAGAATTACCGCCTTGAATTTACCATCTTTTTGTTTTTCTATTTCAAGTTCATGAAAAGTAACTCCCTTTATTACTAATTCTCTATTTTTTAGAGGCTGACCCGTCAAAGTTCCTTCCAATTGCTCTTCTGAAAAATTACTAAAACTAATTCCTGTATAAACTTCTTCGTATGCTTCGCTTAAATAAAGAACTTCGTCCAAAAATGAAACTAAAAGAGATGGCAAATCCATACCTTCGCATTTAATTTTACGCTTTAAACTTTCTCCCTCGCCAATATAACCGGCTGCCTGAAACATCCCGACCATTGCGTTTTCAAACAACCCTTTTGGATTTTTGCCAAAAACCTCAATTTTAAGATCTGCAGTGTGGGGGAGAATTCTAAATTTTTCCATAGATTTGATTTAATTTTTGGAACGCTTCCTTAACAATTTCTCTATCGTCCCAGGGGATTCTCTTGTTACCTTTCACACACATCCATGGTTCAGAACCCTTACCTGTAATAATTACTATGTCATTTAGCTTGGCTTTTTTGAGCGCTTCTAAAATTGCTTTTTTTCTTTCAAGAATTTTTACAACCCTATCTTTTTTCTTAATCCCTTTTGTTATGTCTTCAATAATATCTTTTGGGTCCTCATCGTATGGATCTTCGTTGGTTAAAATGATTTTGTCGCAGTATTTTTCAGCAATCTTACCCATCAGCGGTCTTTTCCATTTGTCTCGACCCCCACCACAAGAACCAAAAACACAGATCAGCCTTCCTTTTTGAGATAATTCTTTTTTCAGGGTAGTATAAACTTCTTCTAGGGCGTCAGGGGTATGAGCATAATCAACATATACTCTAAAAGGAGCAGAAATTACCTCTTCTAATCTTCCAGGCACTTTTTCTATCTTTTCTAATGCCTGTTTAATGGTTTTCATATCAATCCCTTGAGAAAGAGAGACGCAAATTGCTGCTAAAGCATTATAAATGTTGAATTTGCCCTTCAAAGACAATTTAATTTTTTCTCCTTTAACTAAAAACTCCACTCCCTGATTTTGAACCTGGACATCTCTGGCTTGAAGAATTTTTATCTTTTCTCTATATTTGGCGCTGTCAAAATTTATTCCATATCCCCATTTTTCTTGCGCGGGAAAACTTAAAAAATATTCTGATTCCTTTTCGTCTAAATTTATAATATGAATTTTCTTTGTAGATTTAAAAAGCTCTCCTTTGGCTTTTTTGTAATTCTCATAACTCCCGTGACTTTCAATGTGTTCTGGTCTTAAGTTGGTAATAAGGGCAATATCAAAATCTATAAATTTATGACGAAAAAGTTTAATCCCCTCTGAGGTAACTTCTATAATTGCGTATTGGCACCCTGCTTTTTTTGCTTTTCTTAAAAAACTCTGAAGAAAAAATCTGCCCGGCATTGTCATTTTAAATTTGTTCTGCCAAACACTCCTTCCTATTTTAAACTCTATTGAGGAAGTATAAGCCGTCTTAAACCCTGCCTCTTCTAAAATTTGAGAAATCATTTTTACCGTAGTAGATTTGCCGTTGGTTCCTGTAACCCCTATCACAGTTAAGCTTTTTGAGGGGCGGAAAAATATCAAAGAACCCAAAAAAGCCAACGAATAATGATACCCTCTCAAAACTTTTTGGGGGAGTAGTTTTTTTATTATCTGTTTTAGAAGCATTAACTTTGAGAAAGAATTTTAAGAGCTTCTTTAACCTGATCTTCGGTCTTTTTTATCTCTTTTGGAATTAAAGCCAACGCCTCTTTTGCCTCTGCTTTGCCAAAACCCAATGAAATTAAAGCCTTTAGCGCTTTTTTGTTTACCTCTTGATCTTTCTTTTTTGAAATTTCTTTTAACTCTCCTCCTATCTCCAAAATAATTTTTTGAATTTTCTTTTTGCCTATTCCTTTTATACCTTCAAAGAAACTAAAATTTCCCTCCTCGATTGCCTTTTTAAAATCTTGAAGGCTACCAACAGAGGCAAGGGTTAAGGCACCTTTGGGCCCTATGCCTGATATTCTTTCAAAAATCTGATAAAGATATAATTCTTCTTGGGAAAGCACCCCATAAAGCTCAATTCGGTCATTTCTGAAAGCGAGATGTGTATATATTGTTTTTTCTTCTCCTTCGCGCAATCTCTCTAAATTTTTTTCTGAGAGATAAATTTTAAAACCTATCCCTTGGCGTTCTAAAATAATATAATCTTTCTTTTTGGTAAGGACTTTGCCCTTAATAAAATGAATCATATTCTATTTATCATAAGTTGGTTTCTTTGTTTTTTCAAGGACAAAACCCCGCCTAAGAGGCGGGGTTTTGTCCATTATTTGATTCCTTTTTCTATTGTTCTAAAACTTCAATATAAGTTTTATGAACCCCAAAATTAATTGCTTCTTCTTTTGTAGGGAACCACACATCTACTTGAAATTTTTTGCGGGGATTCATCCTATCCTCTACTACAAAAATTTCTTCTCCAAACAAAGAGGGGATTCTAATTTTTGTACCAAAGGGAAGAAAGTTTGCTGCTATCACTCCCTCTCTAACAAATGTTCCTGAGGCGGTAATAAATGGAGTATCATCGGTTTCAAGAGGGTCTGAAGAATATCCTGTAATAATTACTAAAATTTTTGCCGATGGCTTACTATAATAATGAGCGGTATTGCTTAAAACTGTGTTGTTCTGAACAACAATATTCTCTTCTTTTGGAGGTGTTTTTACAAAGTTCATTATTGGCTTTTCTTCGTCAGCAAGAGCCTTTCCAATGAAAGCTAAAATCGCTCCTATTACAATAAAGAGGAGAAAAATCCCAAAAATCAGTTTTCTGAAAATACTCATAAAGTTGTTCTATGGTATAGCATAACATCTCTTTTGTCAAGAGTTTTACCCCTTTTTTAA
>Ga0190361_1000193_pt1 | contig 25249 bp, 32 predicted proteins | sample 48721845_MG_FD_161273 | JGI IMG/M metagenome (GOLD analysis project Ga0190361, IMG submission 161273) | Hydrothermal vent microbial mat bacterial communities from Southern Trench, Guaymas Basin, Mexico - 4872-18-4-5_MG | ecosystem: Environmental > Aquatic > Marine > Hydrothermal vents >... | reverse complement strand
TTACAATGCATTAAAAATTCTTCATGATAATGGTTTGATTGCAGAGGAGCGTGAGGAGGATTTTCCGCGAAGAAGATTGATTAGTTTGACTGAGAAAGGCCGAAAAATAGCTAAACTTCTAGTTGAAATTGAAAAAATATTGAAGAGAGGTTAAGTAACATGTTTTCAGTGGAGGATATTAACGGTTTTCTTAATAAGTATAAAAATTATGAAGAACCTAAAATGATTGAATATTTTTGTAATGATATCAATGGTAAACTTTTTAAAATAAAAATAAACTAGTAAAGATAATTACAAAGGTTGTTCATCGCAAACCTTTTGTGCAAATAGATCCTCCATTAACTAAAAGTGGGAAGCTTGAACTTGGCGATATACTTTTAGTTTTAAAAGACGGTACTCAAGTTGATTCACTAAGAAGAGCATCTGTATTGCAAGTAAAAAAAGGAAAAGTTAAAGTATCTATACCTATGCATCAATGGATATTTTACAGGAATATAGAATCATATTACATTTCTTTAGGAAATAACTTTAAAAGAGAGAAAATACGTCCAAAAAGTAAGTATTTTTTAAATTTTCTAATTTGTCATAATATTTTTCTAATGAATAACTTAATAGTGAATAATCGAGAAAGAGAGATATATTACTCTATAAAGGTAAATCCAAAATCCATTAGTCTTTTGCCCATTTGTAAAATAACTGTGATTCCTTTTAACAATTTTATTTTTAGATTCACTGAAGAGAAAATTGGAGAAAGATTGCAACGAGAATCAAACATAAGAACATTAGTAAAAAAGCTCCTTGAGTTTGTTGGTCTATGTCCTGATCCCTCAATAGAATTTGAAGATTTCTCCGAAGAAGGTATATTTGCCGTCATAATATTGGAGGTTCTTGAACATTTCAGGAGAGCATATTCTTAGCTTTGAATAGCCCTGTATTTTGAGTGCTTTTTAATTGGTTTGAATAATCTTAGATAAGTTGTGCTATGTATTTTTATCTTCTAGTAGATCCCATATTTTGTCAAAGAATGTAATTGCATCTTTAATTATTATTTTATCTGTAGTAAATATGCCTGCTTGTCTTTGATTGTTTAATCCTTCTCCATCTAAGTCTGCTGATGAAATTATGGCGGCTATGTCGTCGAAAATTATAAGTCTTGCGTGAAGCATTTTATCATATTTCACTTCGGCGCCATGTTTTCTTAATATATCTAATGCTTCTATGTGTTGTTTTTTATCGGGTTTCCTAGTAATTAGTTTGATCTTAACCTTGTTTTTCAGCATTTTGATTAAATATTCTGCACCGCTATTGTCTAAGTAAGGGGATAGAACTTTTACCTCTCTTATGTTTGCTGATTTATCTGCCATTTCAGCTATTTTATCCCTTATAGATTTGGTATCAAATAATGTAACTATAAATTGCTGTGTGCTCTTTGCATCTTCTCCTTTATAGATATCTAAAAATTTTATGATGACATCTTCAATCTTCCAAAAGCCCCATTTTTTCTTAAATTTTCTAATTTCTCTATTAGATCAGTTGGAAGAAGAGTTAGTTGATAATTGCCGAGCCCCAGCACTTTTTTCCATTTGCTTATTGAAATTGTAAAAGTACTTTCTGTTTTTGTAATGGTTTTACTATCTTGAAAGTCTCCAGAAGTTCTTTGATAATATACTTTTCCACTAATTCTAAGTGTTAACACTAAATCTTCTTTTTGTGACTCCTGTCTTTCTTTTTCAATGAGTTGTAGCATATTTGGAGTAAGAGAAAAGATTGCCTTGCGCCTTTCTGCTTTTGTTTTTGGGTCAAGAATGACTTGAAGTTCTAATAAACCTAATCTTAGTTTTAAATATTTAAGTTCTAATTCTACTAAAAATTTAGTTAATCGATCAGTAAAGGTTTGGTTAAAAGTTAGATAGAAAATTATTGATGGTGGTTGAAGCGCTGTATCAAATTGTGGTTGATCAATATCTATCCAAACCTTTTGAGGAGATACATCAATTCTCAAATAGATGACCTCTAAATTAAAAAGCATTTTTTACTATTTATTTTTTAATATTGAAAATAATAGATATTAACTTGTATAATATGTTGTTTTCTTTAGTTTTAGTTCTTTTAAATTCATTTTATTCTCTTCGTTAATCGAATAACATTAAATATAAAATATTTTAAATTTTAATGCGAATATTGGTATGTATGTTTATATTATGGTGAAATGGGAATGCTTAATAAAGGTTCTTGTTCACCTTTAATAATTCTTCGTTTAGTTTTGCTTAGAAGTTATTGGAGGTAATTTTGTTTTGGCTATTATACAAGTTAACTGTCCGTATTGTGGCGCTCAAATAGAATTGCCACAGAAGATCTCTAGTCGCTCCTTTTCTTTTCCCATTAAAAATGTTGGTTTAAATTTGGGCCGAACATTGATTACTCATGAATTTTCATTGCATTGTCCCTTTTGTGAAAGGAAGTATCAATATGTTAAAATAAATAATCTACCAGATATTTTGAAGCTTACAATGAAGATTTCAGATTCCGTTATTGAGTGGTTTAAAAAATGGGGTATTGAATTAGAGAATTTAAACAAAAATTGAATATTTATTAGCGAACTTTTCCGCATAATTTTGCATTATTGTGTTTTTGGTTTTATTTTGAATTGGCAGTAGGGGTCTCCTTTTGCTATGCATTTAGTTTCAATAGCGGTTACTTCCTTGTTGAAGAATCCGCTGAACCATCCTGCCATCATTCCTCTAACTAGGTGTGATTGTGGTTTGTTTGATCCCTTGAATAATTCGCATTCGAAATTATCGTATATCTTTACTGTTGCTTCGCATTTATCCATGTTATATTCTTCAATTTTCATTATTCCGTCTCCTGTATGTATGAATAGGGCTTGGTTTATCTTAATCAGTTTCTCTGGAGATTTTCCTGCAATTTTTGCATGGGCTTTATAGGCGAGTCGCCCTATCTCATACCCTGCAAGATAGAGTATCATTTCATATCCTGTACCAATCTTTTCTCTCAATGCCTTGCCTAATGCCAAGTAGTTTCTCTTGAAGAAGATTATCGCCCTTTCACCATCAACCATGAATGGGAAGAAGTATGGATCGAACACGAATCCATCGAATAGTGGACTGATAATCCTTACATCCAAAACATGTGATGTCCGCCTCAAAACTGAGAGAATATTGGAGACGACATCGACATCCCTTCCACTTAGATCTGCAAACACAACTCCATGAGACTCACCTTTAGGGTTGAAGGAGACAGCATAATGAACGATTGGAATACCCCTAACAGCAAATGCACGTGTAATCTGCTCTAGAACCCCAGCACTATAAAATGCACGGGGATCCAAAACAAAATGGAAACCATAGATACTTCTGCCAGGGGAATGAACAAACAATTGAAAATTAAAGGGAACTGCTTCTCCTTTCAAACCCTTTAAACTCATAATTTAAACCTCCCCAAAACAAACAATATACAATAAAAATTTAACATGAAAACTTATAATTTTTATTTAAGACGAGTTAAAAGAGTAAATAAGAAGAGGGTTAGACGAAAATGGTTAGGGAAAGAGTAATTGAGATTATCAATTTAACGAAAATTTATCAAGGGATGGGAAAGAGGGTTGTTGCACTTGATAATTTAAATTTTAAGGTGTATGAGGGTGAAATTGTTGGTGTTATAGGTCCTAATGGGGCTGGTAAAACAACATTATGCTTAATTATTAGTGGTCTTTTATCTCCGACGAGTGGTAAGGTTTACGTGTTCAATGATGATGTTTCAAAGTTGAGGTGGCGGATATGTAAAGGGTATATTGCCTCGCACTTTGCACATGTAGCTGAAATTGGTAGAAGCTTTCTAAGATTTACTGTGTTGGATTATTTAATTCTAAATTCTGCTATTAATGCTATTCTTGGAGATTTAAGGAAAAAGGCTGAGCAGTGCTTAAAGGCAGTTAACTTGTGGGAGTTTAAAAATGAGAGGATTAATAGGCTCTCTAGTGGAATGTTGAGGAGAGTTATGTTGGCTGAACTTTTAATGTGGGATAAACCAATTATGATTTTAGATAGATACATATAGCTTTAGTTGCATGAATTTTTCCATCGCCTTTAAAAGTGTTTATGAAGTCGATTATACCTTCACTTGTCAATGGAAAACCACTATAAAGAAATTTTCGCAAATAAATTATACGATCTTTAATGGTGCTGGAACTTCTATTTAACATGCAAAGATAATTCTCATAGAGTTCAAGTTCTCTTTGGACAATTTTTTCATCAATAGTTGATGATAAAACACGCTTAAGTTTATGGACAAATCTATCATCGAGACTCGCCCTCACACGGCGGTGGTCGTGGGTTCGAATCCCACCCTGCCCATTCAAATATGATAAATTCCCTTACCTAGACGTCGTGCAAGCCTCTTTCAATAAACCAAAAATCCATTTAAATACTATGTGCTGAGTTAAAGAAGGGCTTAGTACAGATGCATTATACTTATTTTAATATTATGCGAGGTTTAAAATAAAACTATTATTTTGTGTTTGCTAATAGCTACATTAATGGTGGTATTGTCAGGACTGTGAAGAAGCATTTTATTTGTAAATAAGAGGCTGAGAATATTTAATCATTCCAAATAAAATTGATATAACAAAGTATTTTTTAACATTCTCAATTTTGCTAATTTCACCACTAGTTTAGATCTGAAATCTTTAAGTTAAGTGAAGTATGTAAATATTGACAGTTAACTATCAAAAAATTTTTAAATATTGACAGTTAACTATCAATTGTGGTTGATGAGAGAGTAATAATAGAGCAGAATCCTTGGTGGATGTCGAGAGAGAATATAAGGGGCGATGAGAAAGTTAAGGAGGCCTTTAAAAGAAAGAATAAGCTTCTCTATAATTTTAGAGAAAAGAAGAATATCCTCTTCTTCGGGCCAAGACAAACAGGAAAGACAACTCTATTTAAGCTTTTAATATATGACTTGATAATCAATAAGAGAGTTGATGCGCGAAAAATTCTATATTTCAGTTGTGAAATATTAAGAAAGTTCGAGGATATAGTGGATGTTGTTAGAAGATCAGATGAACTTCTGGAAGGTGAAAAGTATATTTTTCTCGATGAGATAAGCTTTGTAGATGAATGGGAGAGAGCAGTTAAGTATATACTTGACTCTCCTCTAAAGAGAAATAAGGTCATCTATATTACCGGATCTTCGTCAATAACCCTTAAGAAGGAAAGCTTTCCAGGAAGACCTATAGAGATAAGAGAGTTTCTTCCCCTAACCTTTCGAAGTTTTATAAAAATCTTTGGCAGTAAGAAGCTTAAAGAGAACTTAAATACAATTATAGATTTTAGAAGCTCAAGGGAAGTGTATGAGAAATGCAAAAAGATAATCTACTTTAAAGAAGAAATAGATAGGCTACTTTACAAATATATGCAAAGCGGCGGTTTTCCAAGAGCATTCTATGAACTTATGGAAGAAGGTAAGATAAGAGAGGAAACCTATGATGTATATTGGAGATGGCTAGTCCACGATTTAGCAAAGCTTAATAGAAGTGAGAAAATTGCAAGCGGTGTTCTTATTGGAATTCTAAAGAACTATACCACAAAATTCTCACTAAGCTCCATAGCAAAAGAAGTTGAGATAGGTTCTCATGTTACAGTAAGGGAGTATTTAGAAATTTTAGAGAGTCTATACTGCATTAGAAATATCTACACTTTCGACATTAACAAGAAGAGAATAGTCTATAGGAAGATGAGGAAAGCCTACTTTATAGATCCGTTTCTAATTCATACTTTCAGCAAAATGCTTTTAGGAAGAAGGGTTGAAGATTACAGCAAGATAGTTGAAGGCATTATTATGGAGGCGTTGGCTAGAAGATTTGGAAAGAACTTGGGCTTTTATCATAATAGAAAGGAAGTAGACGCCTGCTTTAATAACTTCGGCGTAGAGGTGAAATATAAAGGGGGGGTTACATTCAAGGATTTCCCAAAGATAAATGTGAAGAATAAAGTTTTAGTTTCCAGAAATGAACTCAACTTTGATGAAGAGAGGAATATTGCAATAGTCCCTGCAAGCCTTCTACTCAGCCTTATTTAACACCACATTAATCTAATAGATTGGCCGGTTGATCGCTAACTGATTGTATGCTGATATATTTTATTGATGAATCTTTATCATTAATTAACGGTGAAAGTTAAAAGAAATATGTTTAAGGTTTGACAGAATTATATTTTCCATAGTTATTCAAGTTTTGGTGATGCTCTTGAATAAGTACTTTGATCTTCTTGAATGGTTTAAGGATAAGCGCAGTGTTCTAGTAGCCTTCTCAGGAGGTGTTGATAGTACCCTTGTCGCCTATTCTGCTGGAAAGGTTCTTAACGGCAATGTTTTAGCAGTCACTGTTAAAATGCCTTTTATATCTTCGGAAGAGTTGAAGGATGCTGAGAGGATAATATCTATGTTAAAGATTGAACATTTAATTGTAGAGGTAGATTTATTGGGTGATGAACATATCGTTAAAAATACTCCTGAAAGATGCTACTATTGTAAGTTGAAGATCATGTCAAAACTTCTTGAAACTGCTTCTAAATATGGGTTGAGATTTGTGGTTGACGGTACCAATGCTGATGATGTAAAAAGCTATAGGCCTGGCCTGAAAGCTTTAGGAGAGTTGAATATTAGAAGTCCATTGGCGGAGGTAAATATGGGTAAAAGGGATGTTAGAACCATAGCGAGAATGCTAGGTCTCCCCAATGCAGATAAGCCTTCAAATTCCTGTTTAGCTTCAAGAATTCCTTATGGTGATAGGATAACATTGAAGCGGCTTAAAAGAATTGAGAAGGCTGAATCCATCATAAGGAATTTGACTGGAATTCGATTGGTAAGGGTTAGAGATCATGGATTGATTGCAAGGATCGAGGTGGGTAGAGATGAACGTAAAAAACTGTTCAACGAAGATCTGTTAGACGAGGTTTCGAAGAGACTTAAAAGGCTTGGATATCTATTCGTAGCCATGGAGCTTGGAGGTTACCTTTCCGGCAGCTTAGATAGAATGGTGTTGAAAAAGCTAAAAGAGTAAATCCAGCATAATGATAAATGTTTTTACTGCAAAATTTAATCCTCAATGCTTCTTCAATAATTAGTTTAATATAATCCTGTTGATTTTAACTTTGATGGGAATGTTAAAATGAATATGTTCAATCCACATGAATATTATAAAAGGCAGGGGGTGTTGAAAGAGTTAGGAGAGGTAGGGCAGAGACGGCTGAAAAACTCAAAGGTTTTAATAGCAGGGATAGGTGGCCTTGGCTCCATATCTTCTCTCTACCTTGCCCTAGCCGGGGTCGGTCGACTAATCCTAGTGGATCGAGATGTTGTTGACATAAGCAATCTCCATAGACAGGTTCTCTATAGTTTTAATGATGTAAGGCTTCCCAAAGTTGAAGTTGCAGCTAGAAGGTTGAAGGAATTGAATCCGGAGGTGGAAGTTGAAGCAATAGCTGAAAATATAAATGGAGAGAATGTTTTCAATCTTGTTAGAAAGGTTGACTGCGTTGTAGATGGATTAGACAATATGCGGACCAGATATCTCATTAATAAAGCCTGCGTCAAAAATAATATTCCCTACATCTTTGCTGGTGCCATAGGATTTGAGGGAAATATATCGGTGATAATTCCCCATGAAACTGCATGTCTTCAATGCTTTCTACCGGACTTAAATGATGCTTCTCTACCCACATGTGAGACGAGAGGAGTTATAGGTGCAACTCCAGGTATCATAGGTGCTATGGAAGCCATGGAGGCGATTAAACTTCTAGCTGGAATTGATGGAGGACTCAAAGGTAAACTCTTAGTCTGCGATTTTGTTACGATGAATTATATAACTGTTGACTTGAAGAGAAATCCTAACTGCAAAGTTTGTGGAGAGGGTTCTGAATCTGAACTTGAAATGGAAGTTGAAGCAGCTGTTCTCTGTGGAAGCGACACGGTCAATGTTAATCCTGACAAAAATATTAGAGTTGACTTGGATGAAGCTCAGAGGATTCTGGCCTCTAAATATGAGCTTTTAATAAGTTCATCACTTGCAATCACATTAAAATATAGAGGTGACATTGAAATTACCATCTTTAGAAATGGAAGAATGCTTATAAGAAATGTTGGAAGTGTCGAGGAAGCTTTAAAAATTTACAGGGATCTTATGAAAATTCTGCCTTACAGCTGATCTTCTCTCAAACTATTTATGAAGCAATTTATCAATCCTTATATCAGTAATTCTCACATCTCAGCCTATTCGTTATCAATCAATTAAGTTAATTAAATTTGTAAATTTATCTTTATACTTGTGTTTAAGACAATCTTTAAATATGTGAAAACATACTTATTATTGCCCGGGTTGACTGTAACCGTGGCTGCAATATCTTCCATAGAAATGTTCATCCATTATTAAGCTGAAAAGCTTAATATTTGATGGCATAACTTAGGGGATAACAGTGCGGTTACATCAATCCGGGCTTTTTAATAATGTTAAATGCCAAATATAATTGAAACATATTCAACGCGCCTAACATTAACTTCTACTAATTGTTTTATATATAGTTTCAATCAAAAGATGCTGATTGCAGATTTAGGATCCGCTGGAATAACATATCTAGTCGGAAAATTGGCTTCAATTCTCCTCGGCATAGAAGTATCATAGAAATGTGTGGTGAATTGGAATGGTCGATAAACATGTTGAAAAATATCTGAAGATCTCTATATTCTTAGATTTGACGATGACCAAGTGAAATATTTTGAAGCATTACGGAGTATACCTGAAGGTATCACATATAACGCTTATCTTTTAACTTACGCCGAATAAGATTATCCTGTTCGATTCATGGAAGAAGAAATATGCAGATGAATTTGTTGAAGCATTGGAAGGAATAGTTGATTTGAAGGATATCGATTAAATAATTATCCATCATATGGAGCAGGATCATAGCGGCTCTCTCCCTAAAATTTTAGAGTTGAACGATTTTAAAGCTGAAGTGCGTGGCCATCCATTGGTTAAGGGATTGCTTCAATCATTCTGCGGTTTAAAACCTAAATTTAAAGCTCTTAGAGATGGAGAGGAGATGAATGTTGACGATAAGCTGCTCAAGTTCATCTATACTTCATGGCTTCACTGACCTGACATCTATATGACCTACATTTATCCTCTTGGCGTTTTACTCTCCGATGATGCTTTCGACTCATTCTCCATACCTATCAGCATATTTGATGTGGAGGGTGAAGCGTCAAGAATAATGCAATATGCAAGGAAGCATCTTGTAAGTATTGTGGGAAAATATAGAAAGAATATAATTGAAAATGTTGGGAAAATTTTGAGAATAGGTTTAAAAGTTAAAGTGATAGTTCCCCCGCATGGACTGGTTTGGAAGAATAATCCAAACATGATATTGGATGCATATATGCGGTGGGCTGAAGAAAAACCGGTAAAAATAAAATCGTAATAATATAATAGTTCAATGTATGGTGAAGTGGAAGACGCCGTTAAAATAGCAGTAAATGAACTGTTAAAGTATAATTTTAATTTGAAAATCCACAAGTTTACAGACAGTTTTCAAGCATCTATAAGTGACATTCTAGGAGATGTTATAGATGCTGAAAATTATGCCATTAAAAAGGTGTGGAAAACTCATCAGAACGCTCCGTTAAAATCTAATGGTTGAGAAGAATTTTTATTCTAAGTTAAACATATAGTAATTGTGGTCGACTATGACTTTTCTTGTTAAAGATTATATGAGAAAGGATATTATCACAGTGAACTCGGGAGTATCGATTCATGAAGCCGTTAAAATTATGAAGAACAGAGAGAGCGATTATTTAATAGTTTTAAAAGATGGAAACCCCATTGGAATAATTACCGAGGAGGATTTGGTCAGAAAAGTTTTAGCGGAAGAGCGGGATCCAAAGGAAACATCAGTCGACGAAGTTATGACATCTCCTCTTATAACAATAGAGCCTGAAGCCTGTCTAAGTGAGGCTGCCGAACTGATGGGAGAAAGAAATGTCAGGAAAATACCTGTAGTGAAGGATGGTGTGATCTATGGTATTATAACTTCAAAGGAGATTGCAAAATACTTTAACAAATATATTGATAGAATAGTGAAAGATATCGTCAAATTTAGACCGATAATTTTCTAACTTTTCAAGGCAAGCTTTATTTCGTATAGGGTCACTGCCGCCAAGCCCACCGCCCCAATCTCTCCAACATCAAGATATACTGATTCTCCCATTGAAAGTTCTCTTCCACTCAGCCCCGGTTCAAGTCCTCCGAAAACCACCATAACCCTTACTCCTTTCAATATTTGGTCTGCTATTTCTTCAGCGTTAAATCGTCTTTTACCATATGGTTTCGGTGCGAACAATATTATTTTTTCAGGTTTTAAAAGTTCTATAGCATCCTTCAGATCTGGAAGTACTATTAACCTACCTTTCATCTTGAAAGCTACTTTCTGAGCTTCAGGCACTCCCACTTGGGCGGCAGTTCCAATAGGCCTCGAAATCACCAATGTATAATATCCTAACCCATAACAGATTTTAGCGAATTCTATAACCCTCTGCATGGAGTGGACGTTATGTAAAACCACTATAAGTCTCCCCTCTCCCACCACGAATAGTCACCTTAACATTCAAGATACTTTCTAACACAAATAGCTATTGCTCTGGCCAAAGGAACTGGAACCGCCTCACCTATCTGATTGTACTGTGACTCCCTACTTCCTTTAAAAATATGGTGATCGGGAAAACCCATAAGCCTTGCCTGTTCCCTCACAGTTAAAAGTCTATTCTCAAATGGATGTATAAATCTAGAATTTCCGAGCACTGTGGGTGCACGTCTATAAGGATGCAGCCTAATCCAATTCTTATAAAATTTTCCACCTGCACCTGAAAACGTGTATAGTGAATGACCCCATCTAAGTTTAGAGATTCTCTTAATCTTACGTTCAGAGATCGGTGTAGGCTCATGGTTTGGAACTGTATGATATTTATAGGGGTTTGGCAGATCCTTTAAGGCTGAGGCCACTGTAATCTCCACATTAACTTTCTCTGGTTTTAAAGGAATGTTGGATATGAAGAGACGAGTTCTCACTGAAGGATTTCCATACTTCTCTGCTCTAAGAATATTAAATGTTATGGGTTTGTATCCTACTCTTGCAAACTCCATTTCAAGCATAAATCTTAAATCATCATTTAATAGTTGAGGTACATTCTCCATCACAAATATTCTTGGATTCAAGTCCCCTATAATTCTAATAAAATGGAGAACTAGAATTCCATCTTCATCCATATATAGTCTGTCTATGGGTTTTCTTCTCCTTCTAGAATTTGCCGCTGTGAAAGGTTCACATGGAGGGCTGCCTATAACAACATCTGGCCTTCCATTCAGAAGGCTGAAGATTTCCTCGGATCTGAGAAATCTAATATCTTTATTCATTGTAATTGCGTTTGGAAAGTTCTCAGCAAACGAGTCTAAAGCCTCATCATCCATATCTACAGCCAACGATATCTCGAATCCTGCTTCCTCAAACCCCTTTGAGAAACCTCCAGCTCCAGAGAAGAGATCCACTACAATCCATGAATCCATTTCAACTCTAAGTATGGTGAGGTAAATTTTAAATGGTTACCTCTCCAATTAACTGTGGCTGGTGGGCTTAGTAATGGCTGAGAGAAAAAGTCTTGTTAAAGATGAAAAGGTTGAGAATACTTTAAAGAACATTAAATATAAGATCATGGTGATAAGCGGTAAGGGAGGTGTGGGAAAGAGCTTTATAACTGCAAATTTAGCGATGGCTGCTGCCATGAAAAATTATTCTACAGGTATTCTCGATGCTGACATTCATGGGCCAACAATACCTAGAATGCTGGGTTTAAGAAGCGAGAAACCTTCTATAAGTCCGATAGGTATACTTCCAGTTTCAGGTCCACTCGACGTGAAAGTTATATCTATGGATTTTCTCATACCTGACGATGATTCACCTGTCATCTGGAGAGGCCCCCTAAAGACAGCTGCCTTAAAACAGTTCATCGCAGATGTTCTATGGGGAAAGTTAGATATGCTGTTCATAGATCTTCCGCCAGGTACAGGAGATGAATCTCTCTCCATAGCCCAAATGGTTAGACCAGATTATGCCGTAGTGGTAACACTACCCTCAGAAGTCTCAAGCCAAATAGTCAGAAAGGTTATAACCTTTTCAAGGATACTTAAAGTTCCCATACTCGGCGTCATAGAAAACATGAGCTACTATAAATGTTCAAAATGTGGAGCTGTTTCTTATCCTTTCGGTAAAGGTGGAGGATTAAAAATGGCCAAATATATGAATACTCCATTTCTCGGTGGAATACCGATAGTTGATGAGATAAGTGAAGCATGCGATAAAGGTGAACCATACATATTAAATCATAAAGCTTCCGAAATATCCAAAATATTCTTTAAAATAATTGATGGAATAAGCGGCAGAGTAAGCGGAGAAAATCAAAAGGATGGTTAATCTAAATGGAAAAGTAAACTATGCAGACGGATGGCTTATAAAAGCTTAAATGAACTTTCGGCATTATACTTTCACTAATATAATTGACTCGCCTTTCAACGTTTTATGTGAAGGTTCAGGTTAACGTTTTTTAGGAACCAAAATAAAAATGTATCCGGATGAACTTAGAGTAGCCGGGGTAGCCTAGCCCGGTTAGGGCGTCGGCTTGCTATATGCAATGTGCAGAAAGCCGATGGCCGTTAGGCCGCGCGGGTTCGAATCCCGCCCCCGGCGCCACATGTTCGAGCTGAAGATTTCTATAATGGAATATTAGGGGAGAATGGATTTAACGGAAAAGGTTTTGGAGAAAGTGGGGGGAAGATAAATTCACACTCTACTTTCTTAGAGATGCTGATGAGAGAAGCAGAAATACATATTTCCAGTTTAACATGAAGCCTATATCTGTGAGAGTAATGACGAATTAGCGAATATACATAACATTTAATTTTAATCTTTCAAGTATATTCTTGGGCGGCGGCTAGGTGGGGGGCTCGGCCTCCCCTTGTAGGGTATATACCCTACACCGCAAATGGTCGAAATGGCGGGCTGAAAGCCGATGTGAGGCGTCTTGAAGGATCGTAGACCCCAACGGTTCGGCTATGAAGCCTCGTCCCGTGGGGTCGTCGGAGATGGTAGCCTCTCTGGAGGGAGAGGTGAACCATCATTACCAGGCGAAACGGGTTAGGCCAGGAATGGAGCAGCCCTAAGCCTGGACGGCGGCGTTCACGGGGGTGCGGGGCTGAGTTCGACGTTGGGTGTTCTACGATCTGGAGAGGCGTCCAGCATCGGCACGCCGCCGCCCACTTAAATTAAACCAAGCTGTTCTAGTAGTTCACATGCTCTGCAAAGCTCCCTCGTCGTCGGTTCACCACAATATTTGCATCTTTTAAATTCTATTTCAACCATGTTTTTTGCAAGTTTCTGAGAGATTTTTCTAAATGATGAATAAATTGAGTATTTTGCTCCTGGATGTTTCTTCTCGAAGATGTTGAGAAATCTTCTAATTTCATCTCTCAGAGATGTATGCGAATATGGGCAGTCCACGGAGTAGAGCTCGATATTCGAGTAGTATGCATATAATGCCAGTTCACTTTCAGGTATAAGTTGCATTGGCTTTACCCTTGGAATGAAACCTGGAATCTTAGTGTTCTCTGCTCTTAACAGTCTTATCAACCTTTCCACATCGCCTCTAAGAATATTCATTAGAATTGTTTGCGCCTCATCATCTAAATTATGTGCTGTAGCTATCTTTGTTGCTCCAAGTTCTTTTCCCTTGACGTTGAGCAGCTTTCTCCTCAACACTCCACAATAGGTGCATGGATGATGGGGAAGCTTTTTCTCATAAGCTTTTTCAACGATCTCCGACAAAGAGTATCCATAGAATTTCTTAAATGAATAAATTTCATGCTCAACTCCAAACTTCTCAGCGTATTTTTTAGCCAATTTTAAACCTATCTCCCTGTAATTCTTTATTCCTTCATCTATGGTCACCGCGATCAGTGTAGATTGGGGAAATTCCCTTTCTATTTCAGCTATAATCTTCATCATGACGAGGCTGTCCTTTCCACCTGAAACTGCAAGCAATATATGGTCGTTCCATTCGAAGAGCCCATACTTCCCAATGGTCCATCTAACCTTTTCCTCGATAGATTTCATGAAGCATTTTTTGCAAAGAGCTACACCTGAAATTTTATTGAAATATACTGCTATATTTCCACATTTATTACATTGCAATTATATTTCCCCCTATGGATAAATGAAGCCCATTGATTGAGAAATATTTAATAATAAAAGCAGTATTGAAGCTATTCTCAAAGTATCTGTTAACGCTTTTCCCAGAGCCATTTTTCGATTCATAAAAAATATGGTTCTCCTATTGAAGATTGGATGTTTAAATAGGTTTTCGAAAAATCTATCTCCGTCGAAGAATGGGATTGGAAGCATATTGATTAAAGCTGCACTAATAGAGATTACTTCAAACCAGTTTAGAAAATTGTATAGATGCCATGGAAACATTTGGAATTGCCGTGGAAGTGGAATGCGGAGTGGATAATAGTTGAAGACTCTAACTCCAAGATAAACTATTTTAGGATTGTAGGGATGTGCTCCCCCCTTCACGGCTAGATTTCCCCTTAACAGATTGAGGATCACCGTAGTGTTCGCAGGGATCCCGCTTAAAATCTTCGTGAACTCTACAGTGTTGTATATTCTTATCCCGTTTATCCCCAATATTATGTCGCCGTAAACTATTCCAGCTGAATCCGCTGGAGAATTGTCTAGAACATCCACTATCACAACTCCTGACGATGGAAGATACAGTGGAGATAAAACTAGATATAGGTTGATCAATAGGAGCGTTGCAATTATACCTGTTAGCAGATTCATAGTGGATCCTGAAGATAGAATTTTAAGTTTAGATGATAATGGCACTCTATCCATATCTTCATCATCAAGTTCAACGAATCCTCCAATTATGAGAACCATAAACATTAAACCTATATCTTTAACTTTTATACCCTCTATTCTAGCGGCTATGGCATGTGACATTTCATGAAATATGAAGACGAGTAGAGCTGCAAGAATGAAGTAGTGGAGAGAGCTTAGGGAAATCGTTATTCCAGGTATCAGGGGAATTACTGGTTGGACGGCTCCACCCCTATAGAAGGAGAGAATATTCTGAGTGAAAAAGTTCAATGTGAATAGAAGTTCCCCTACTGCTAGAAAACAACCCAATGTGAACAGTTTATGCCAAAAATTTGAAAATTTGGCAGCCAGCCTTGAAACCATCCTGTTAAGTTTTTTCGTTCTCCAGAGAATGGTTAAGTATGGTTTAAATTCAACTCCAAACCTGTTTAATCGCATTATCCTATAAAGTAAGTATAGTGTAGTCCAGAGGATTAGAAGTGAGAAACCTAAAAGTTGAAGCTCATTCAGCATGGACACCTCAGCATCAACCAAACACTTAACAATCACTGTAAAATAAATTTTCTTAGAATGAGAATAAAACCAGTTAGGTCTGGAGATTTAAGAGAAATATTCTATGATGAGGAGCATTGGAGGCTTCTCCATGATCTTAGATGTATCGCTATTAGAGTAATGGAAGTTTTGGAGAGAAGCGGTTTAAAAACGATTCTTCATGGAAGTCTAGCTAGAGGAGACGTTCACGCCCAAAGCGACATAGATATTCTGATACCATATCCAGTTCCATCATATAAAGTGGAGATTGCTTTGGATAGACTTAAAGTGAAACCTTTCGCAAGATTCATAGTTCAAGCAACTCCAAGCCACGCGATAAAGGCTCACATAGAGGTTGATGAAAAAATCACTGTAACATTTCCACTCGTCAAGTTGAGGAAACTGGAGAGAGAATTCTACAGGTTTGGAGGAGAAGTCACCCTGGAAGAGTTGAGGAGCGATATTAGAACGCCCGGAATTTCAAAGAAACTTCTCCTGATAATTCCCACTTCTAAAGGGCATTTAGAGGTTCCAATTGTGGGAAGAGAAGCTGAAGCTGCTAAAATCGTCGGAGTCTCCGTGGACATAGTGAAGGAGAGGGTGAGAGTTTTGATGAGAAGAGATACGATCGGTAGAACTGGAATCTACTTGAAATATCCTCTATCCCCCGAAGAGAGCTTTGAGGAAGCCTTCAAAAAAATCGTGGAGAGAGATCCCGCTGTAAGGAGAAGGCTAAAACTCTAAACATTTATTGAGCTTTTTCGGTGAAAAGTCAACTGTGAAGCTATACTGATAAATTCAAGATTAGACGATTTGAAACTTTTCTACTTAGGTGGGGCTTCTTGCTTCCAGGTTTTTCATTGTCCTTCTAGGCTTACACCTTAGACGCAAAATGTGTGCCATCAGCTCAATGACTTCTCCTCCACCATGGAGGATAGCCATATTCAAACCACCAACCATATCCATCCATTTCTCTTGTTAAAGCAGGAAGCCTTTCAATGTTAATGTCATAAAAATTAATATTAACTGTTTTCATAATAGCCTTTAATGTTGAAGTTTCTAAACATGAAAGAGGAGGAGAAATGAGGAGAATAGAGAAAACAGGGGGCAGTTCACTTATAATAGGCGATCTGCCTCGAGGCTGCAGCCTATGCATGGAAGGAGCGAAAATGGTGTTATTTATTACTGGAAGATGCAACACGAAATGTTATTATTGTCCCATAAGCGAGGAGAGAATGGGAAAGGATGTTATCTATGCGAATGAGAGAGTTGTGAAAAGGCTAAGTGAGATTCTGATCGAAGCAGAATCCATGAATGCTAAAGGAACGGGGATAACTGGAGGTGAACCATTAACAGTTATGAGGAGAACTTTAAATGCTATTAAACTTCTTAAAGAAGCCTTCGGAAAATCTCATCACATACATTTATACACTAATGCAATTCTTTTGAATAGGAGGAGAGCTAGAAGTTTAAAGGAAGCTGGATTAGACGAGATTAGAATTCATCCCACTAGAAATGAGGATTTGGCTAAAATTAAAATAGCTATCGAGGAGGGATTGGATGCCGGTGTTGAAATACCTGTAATTCCTGGAAGAGGTGAATGGATAAGAAGAATAATACTCTTTTTAGATAGAGTTGGCGCATCATTTATAAATTTAAATGAGTTAGAATTCTCTCCAACCAATGCGTTAAGCTTAAAGTTGAGAGGCATGAATGTTAAATCACCTGAAGATGTAGCTGTTTCAGGCAGTGAAGAGGAGGCTCTTAAAATACTTAAATGGGCTTCTAAAAACACTTTTAAGGTTAACATTCATTATTGTCCTGCAAGATTAAAGATTGACGTGCAATTCAAGAATAGATTGATAAGACAATGCAGAAATGTTGCAAAAAAATATGAGTCCATTTCACCTGAAGGGTTGTTATTGAAGGGAGTGGTGGAGGTTAAAGGCGATTTGAAACGGTTAATTAACTTTATGCGTCACAATTTAAATATATGTGAAAGTGATTTTCATGTAGATGAAAGGTTAAAAAGAATCGAAACAACTGTTGAAAATGCTGAAAGGCTAGCTTCCCTAAAACTGCCAGTCGAAGCAAAAATATTTATCGTGGAGGAATATCCAACTAGTAATAGGTTAAAGGTTAGCAAGATTCCCTTATGATTCATTTTCCCTCAGTTTCATCAAGGTCTTCCTAAAGACTCCCATAAGTGTATGTGCTTCTCGTCCTGAAATAAAGGCTCTTCCAATAATATGTTTAAAGATTATGGAGGCTATTCTCTTTTTAAATGGATGATATTCTATTCTCTCTAAAAGTTTATCGAAATATTCGATCAGCATTCTTTTCTCGATTTTCGAAGCCTCTCTAAACTCCATATATCCTCTATGCTTAGCGGCCAAATATAGTTCATAAAGTATTATTGCAACTGCATGGCTTATGTTTAATGCCCTGTAGCGGCGACTTGAAGGTATGGATACTATTAGATCGCATAGTTCCAGTTCCATATTAGTTAACCCTCTGCTTTCTCTTCCAAAAATTATTCCAACTTCACCGGTAAAGTTTTTAACAGCGCCTGCAAGCATTCTCGGAGTTATCGGTATCCTTAAAACATTATAGTCTCCGCCAACTTTGCTTGTGGTTCCAACAGTGAAATCCACCATCGACAAAGCTTCAATATAGGAGTCTAGAATTATAGCAGATTCTATAACATCTCTTGCATGAGCTGCATAAATATAGGCTTCTTCTATATTACATTTAGGGGACACCATTATCAATCTTCTTCCATCAAAATTCTTTAGAACTCTTGCAATGAACCCTAAATTTCCAGCATATTCAGGTTCTACAAGTATAACTGAGTAGGTTGAATCCAACATTCATCACCCTTCTCTAAAAGCCTTTATGAGATGTAATTTTTCATAGAAGAAGCTTGAAGTTTCAAGGATTTCCACTTTGAATCCCTCCTCCCTAAACATTTTTATGGTTTCTTTTAGATTGGAGAGTGATGATTGAACCATCAAAATTATGCCTTTTCCGCTGAGAAATTGTGGAATAGTGTGAATGAATCGATCTATAATATTTCTTCCCTTAACTCCGCCGTTCCAAGACAATTTTTCAAACGTCGAAATATATTTGTCATATTCATCTTCTGGAAGGTAGGGGGGATTTAGAAGAACAATGTCAAATATTCTTTCTCTCCCCGCAAAGTTTAATAGGTCTCCGACGACTACATGAACCTTATCTGAGAGGCGGTTCAATTTAACATTAATCCAAGTATTTCTTGTAGCTTTAGGATTAATGTCCACCGCCAATACTTCACTGCATTTCTCCGCTAAAAATATGGTGTTTATTCCACATCCACATCCCAAATCCAATCCAAATTCAAAGTTTTCATCCAATTTTATAACAGCGTCTAGAAGCATTAAACTGTCCTGGGCCGGTCTATATACTCCCCTGAAAACCCATATTATTTTATCTCTCAGTTTAAATTTCTCGATCTCCAATTAGATCACCATATAAGTTTTCAGCTAAACAGTATAGATCACTAGGTGAAAGATCTCTTACCCTTAAATCTCTATATGGTATTTTCTTTAATAGGTGGCCGTATTCATCCGGATTAGCCCTTTTAATTTTGAAGAGATATGTTGCAACTGCTCTTTCAACTTTTCTGTTACGTTGAGAAAACAGATATTTCACCAATTCTAAGAAGAATTTATCCAGCTCAGTTATATTTTTCATTCTCTTAGGTTTCAATCTCACTATGGCTGCATCCACCTCTGGAGGCGGATAGAAACATCTTCTAGATATTACATCCAGCATTTCCACTTCAAAGAAGAAGTTGGCCGTTACGGTTAATCTTCCATATTCCTCTGTTCCAGGCTTCGCCACCATCCTTTCTGCAAACTCTTTCTGATAAGTGAGAACGGCACACTGGAAAATGGGTTTCTCAGCCAATTTAAATGTTATAGGAGAGGAGAGGTTGAAAGGTAGATTTGAAACTGTCTTATCGAATTTTGGAAGCTCCATTTTAATGATATCTCCATGTAAGATTTCCACGTTTCCATAATCTTTAAGCCTAAATTTTAGGATCTCCACGAGTCTTGCATCGATTTCAACAGCTATAATCTTTGAAGCTCTTCTAGCAAGTTCAATGGTTAAGGTTCCTATTCCTGCTCCAATTTCAAGGACGATGTCATCTCTAGATATTGAAGCATATTGAATCAATTTATCTATAAGCTTCGGACATATGGTGAAGTTTTGTCCCAGCTTCTTTCTCGGCTTTAAACCATACATTTTAAGGATTTTTCTTGTTTCTTCGAGAAGTTTCCTCAACTTTGAAACCATAAAATCATTTGACAAATAATTTATATTTATCTTCACCCTTCAACTCTGAAATTATTCTCTTAATTATCAGCTTTTTAGGATCCGATATTTTAATTCTCTCCTTTATATCCTCAAAGCTTTCAAATGGCTTCTTTCTCCTATTCTCCAATATAACCCATAAATATTTTCTCCCTATTCCGGGGAGAAGTTGAAGTGAGTGGAGACGAGTAGTTATCGATCCGGAGTTATTGAAGAACTCCACAAATCTTTTCTCCTGTTGTGTAACTATCTTTTCCAGTATTGCTGGCAGTTCATCTCTCGCTTGGATCGTCAAATCATTGTATGAAATTCTACGTTTAACTCTTGCAATTTTATCTCTCAATCCCTTCCCTATGAATACTCTTTCCCTTGGAGCCAAGAATATTCCCGGTTTCGGAACAACTTCTAGTAGGGTGAAATAATTTTCCCCTATCACTTGGGCTATGGGCTCCCTTCTAAATATCGGAGTGGTTTCAAGTGGGTGTCCTTGGGGAAGAAAGTCGAGGACATATGCATACTCCTCATATTTTCCACTCCCCCCTCTGGGTGGACGAGAAAACATTTAATATCATCCCATATGGAGCATTTCAACCTGTATATTCATGTATTGTATCCAAAATTTTCTGAAGCTCCGATGTGAGGAAGATTCTTCCCTCTAATGTGAGTAGGGGGCGAAGTTCATCAACATTTCTAGGAAGTATGTTAACTATCTGGGTGGCTGTAAAGGGTGATAACTTATACTCTTCGATCAACTTCTCCCTCAACCTTTCAGCTTTTTCCTCTTCGATCTTTACAAGTTTCGAAACATAATCTAATGTCACATTCTGCAAGGTTGAAAGTTCCCCTTCCTTCTTTCTCTTTTCAAGGAAGTTTTTAACTTCAGGTAGAGGTATCTCCTTCTTTTCAATTATCCTTTTAGGCATAAAATCTCACCTCAATCGGTTGCGGTGAAAGGGCGTAAATGTTGCGGGGGAACTATTAGAGTCTTTTTCTTCTCTCCTAGATATGTTTCTATGATGTAGGCTCTTCCCCTTCTTCCCAAAATTATGCCGATCTTTCCATGATATCTTTTATGAGGCATGCCTTTATGGACGCTTGGATCTATTATAATTGAAACTTTTTCTCCCTTCCTATATTCATATAGTATTCTGCTTAGAGAATATAGTCCACGTTCTCTAGGTTTCTTTCTTAAAAGTTTTCTCGTCTTACTTCGATATCCCTTTGAGCGTTTAACCATCTTTATCACCGATTTAAATGTTCAAATTTACCATATAGGCTATAAAAGGAGAAACTAATAAATACTTCTCAACTTACTAGGCCTTCAACGTCAAGAACATCAAGTTCCAGACATGTTGCAGACATATTCAGAATCTCCGAGAAGCTGGGTTTTGTTCTTCCCTCATCGCCGCTGACCAATTCTTTGACGTATAGTCCCCCTTGACATTCAATTATTACTTCAAAAATGCTTTGAGAAATCCTTCTACACTTTACGGAGTACACCTTTTTAATTCTAACTTTGTCAGCTCTTCTATGTAATACTCTTAGCGGAGTTCTCTGCTTAATCTCTCTACCATTAAAATATTCTTCAAGTCTCTTCAGCATCTCTTCATTTAAATCTCCATCCACCCTTACAGTTAGCCTATATTTCTTCCTAGTATAGGGTGCCAAATTCTTAAGCTTCCTAACCTCCATTCTACTTGAAAATCTCAGCGATTGAACCTCTACAGTTCCCTTACCATTCTCATTTATCTTCTCCTCCAACAATTTTAGATCTATGAATCTGCGTTTAGGCTTTTTAACTTCAATGACGAACGGCCTTCCTCTACCAAGCATTCTTGCATCAACATCTTCCCTTCCAGCTCCATGGAATACTGCGCTCTCACCCATCGTCAATTCTAGAACAGGCTTAGATATTATCTCCTCTATCGATGTCGGATACTTTCTTCCCGTATAATTGCATTCTGGGCAACCTAAACCTCCACATGAACTACATATCCAAGTTGACTGGGGAATTCCTCTGACAAGTTTCCTATATCTTCCATATATGTAGAGTGGTTTGGATTCCACTTCCACTTTTTTCCTTGTCAGGTCGACTAGCACTACAATGTCTGGTTTTTTAAATGAAACTTCTCTGCCAGTCTTCTTCTGAACTATCTTTCCTAGAAATCTATTAAATTCTGATTTAAATGATTCTCCGAGATTTAACTTGTATTCTGATCTAAGCTTATCTTCTCTTTCCGCTATTTCTCCAGGAATCTTTGATCCGACTAGAAATGTTGAATACTCATATTCTGAAAGTTTTTTTACAATTTCATCCACTATTTCTTCTGTTTCATCGAAGATGTTGCCGCATATGTAACATTTAATCTTTCCATGGACATCTCTGCATCCATATTTGTTGAGAATGTTTTCTGCAGGCTGAAATCCTCCATTGGAAGCCAAAATCTTAAGAATTTTCAATCCCTCCTCTCTTCTTCCCTCCTTTATGTGGAGGTGTGCTTTCATGGTTAAAAGCAATTTTATGGAATATCCTCTGAGCTCATTTGTGGTTCCCCTAGCTAACATGGCGAATTGTCTTCCCAAACAATGATCGCAGAGGGGATATTTTACCAGAATTTTAAGAGCATGCTCTAACAGATTCATTTTTTGCCTCAAACTCCAAGTTCGTCGCATCTATGATGAATTAAAGTTATTAGTGGTCCGGGAGATTTATATTTTAAGCTGATTCTTATAGGTATTCCGTTTTTCCGCTTAACGGCTGCCAATTCCTCTTCAGATAATTGGGGATATCCTATGATAAATTTGAAATCTGATTGGAGGATAGTTGAATATAGATCTCTTCCTCCATCCGTTGAATAATATGTTTGATTTGGACCTTTAAGGAGATCGATGAATTTTCCCCTTCCAACCATTATACCTGGAAATATATGTTTAGATTTCAATCTTCTCCTCTCATTCTCCCTTAAAATTTTTCTTAGAATTCCAGCTGTAGATTGGCAGTCAGGCCTTACATACTTCAATCTTTCCCCTAGAAATTTAATATATGTGTCGTCGTTAAATGCAAGTATTAGTTTGGTGTCTCTTCTCATTCCATGGGATATCAGTAGGGCTGACGAGATTGTGGAACAGGCTACATTAACATATTTTTTTATGATTTCTCCAATTTTACATTGAAATTTAACTATGAACGCTCTTATCGTTAAGTCCCCCAACGGAAGCCTTTCACTTGTCGGAAAACCCTAGATTTCCTCTTAAATTGGCGGATGAGCTTCTTCATCGATCTATACTGCTTTAAAAGTTCCCTTACATCCCTTACCGTGGTGCCTGATCCTATAGCTATCCTCTTAATCCTCGACCTATTTATGATCTCCGGGTTCTCCCTTTCTTCAGGCGTCATCGACTGAATTATCGCCATATATTTTTTAAGCTTGTCTTTAGATGTTTCTTCAAATCCTTCGGGCAGAGATATGCCGAATCCTGGTATAAGTTTCAATAGTTTTCCGAGCGGGCCCATTTTACTTAAACTTTTAAACTGTTCCAGCAGATCGTTAAGTGTAAATTTGCCTGACATTAATCGTTCAGCAGCTTTTTCGCTGGGAGCGATCTCCGCTGCTTTCACCTTTTCCACCAAGGTTTCTAAATCTCCCATACCTAGCAGTCTGCTGACGAATCTTGAAGGTATGAAAACTTCAATTTCATCAACTTTTTCTCCTACTCCAATGAATTTTATAGGTGCTCCTGTTGCTGCTACTGCTGAGAGTGCTCCTCCCCCTCTGGCAGATCCATCTAATTTCGTGATGAATATGGATCCTATCTTTGTAGCTTCGTTGAATGCTTTGGCTTGGATCATAGCTTGCTGACCTATAGTTCCATCTATAACCAGCATTATCTCATCTGGCGATACTTTTTCAGCTATCCTTTTCATCTCTTCTATAAGCGTCTTTTCCTCTTTATGTCTTCCAGCAGTATCTACTATTATAATATTGTATCCTTCCCTTCTAAATTTCTCAACTCCTCTTCTAGCTATCTCTGAAGCATCCAATTTTTCTTGAACCCCATATACTGGTACACCTATAGATTCTCCGAGCTGCTTTAACTGGGCATATGCTCCAGGCCTATAATTGTCGGCGCAGATTAAGGCTGTCTTCAAACCGTTTTTCTTATAAAATAATGCTAGTTTCGCTGCAGTGGTAGTTTTCCCTGAACCTTGAATCCCCACCAACATTATCACGTAGGATTTACGTGAAGATGGAATGACTTGGGGTTTTCCCTCTCCTCCAAGCAGGTTTACAAGTTCATCATACACTATTTTTAGAAGAAGTTCTCTCCTAGTTATTCCTGGAGGAAGCTTCTCTTCGAAGACTCTTCTCTCTATTCTCTGTGAGAGTTGGAGAACTAATTGAACATTTACATCGGCCTGTAGTAGAGCTCTCTGTATATCTCTTATAAGTTCCTTAACGACTTTTCTATCCACTAATGGTGCTCTAATAACCTTCCTTATGGCGTCACCCAAGCTCTTAGTTAAATTTTCTAGAACCATCCTTCCCCCTCTTTTAATCTCTTTCTTTTCAATGATGCTAATTAACTAATATGGTAAACTGGTAATTAAATTATTATTTGTCATCTCCCTATTTCATATTGAAGTTGAAATGCGGCTGGCAGCTCTCTTCAGCGGTGGAAAAGACTCAAATTTCGCAGTTTACTTGGCTTTAAATCAAGGCTGGAGTGTAAATTATCTTATAACTTTGAATCCTGGAAGCGTTGAATCTCTCTATTGGCATTATCCCGCCGTTGAATGGTCTAAGCTCCAATCCGAAGCCATGGGTATTCCTCAGATTGTTCTAAATGTATCTGGGAGGAATGAGATTGGAAAGTTGGAGGAAACCCTTATCCAATTAAAGAGGATTGGAGTTAATGGGTTATTGTCAGGTGTCATATCTTCAGATTATCAGAGGGATAAGCTTCTCGAATTATGTCATAGGGTGGGTTTAAAATTGGTGACGCCGCTCTGGCAGAAGAAGCCTATAAAAATAGTTGAGAAAATGTTGAAGATCGGCTTCGATATAGTCATCGTCGGGGTGGCTGCCTACGGTCTTGATAGATCTTGGATTGGAAGAACCCTCAATGAGGATCTGCTTTTTAAGCTTAAGATGAAATGGAAGAAGCTTGGAATAGATGTCTGCGGTGAGGGAGGCGAATTCGAAACCTTCGTATGTGATGCTCCCCACTTTAAGGGAAGGATAAAAATAAATAGGCATAATGTTTTCTGGGAGCGGTATTCAGGTTTTATGAGGATAGAAGATGCTGAGATAACTCCAAAATCACTTTAAAAGTTCACATGCTGTTTTCAAGACTTCTCCATA
>Ga0190361_1000192_pt1 | contig 25283 bp, 18 predicted proteins | sample 48721845_MG_FD_161273 | JGI IMG/M metagenome (GOLD analysis project Ga0190361, IMG submission 161273) | Hydrothermal vent microbial mat bacterial communities from Southern Trench, Guaymas Basin, Mexico - 4872-18-4-5_MG | ecosystem: Environmental > Aquatic > Marine > Hydrothermal vents >... | reverse complement strand
ACTACGTTACCACAGATGATGGTTCAAAGGGGATGAAGGGTTTCGTGACAGACCAGCTGAGGGAACTACTCAAATCAGGAAAGAAAATTGACAGAGTTTTTGCAGTGGGACCTGTACCTATGATGAAAGCTGTGGCAGATCTTACCAAAGAGTGGGGCATTAAAACTATCGTCAGTTTGAATCCAATTATGGTGGATGGAACAGGAATGTGCGGAGCCTGTAGAGTGGAGGTGGATGGTGAAACGAAATTTGCATGTGTGGATGGACCTGATTTTGATGCTCATAAAGTGAATTTTGACCTTCTTATGAAAAGGCTAAGAATGTATCGGGAGGAGGAGAGATTATCGCTGGAAATTTTCGAAAAAGAGATGGAGGGTAAAAAATGCCACGGAAATTAATTCTTAATAGAGTACCGATGAAAAAAAGAAAACCCGGTGAGAGAATTAAAATATTCGATGAGGTAGCACTTGGATACACTGAAGAAGAAGCCATCAAAGAGGCTGAACGTTGCTTGCAATGTCCCAAACCTTTGTGTGTAGATGGTTGTCCAGTGAATATTGATATCCCCGCTTTTATAAAAAAGATTAAAGAAGGTGATTTTATAGGAGCTGTTAGGATTATAAAAGAAGACAATCCGCTCCCTGCTGTTTGCGGCAGGGTATGTCCACAGGAAGAGCAATGTGAACAAAGGTGTGTAGTTGGAATCAAAGGTGAGCCTGTTGCGATCGGAAGACTTGAAAGGTTTGTAGCTGACTATGAAGCCAAACAGGGACTAAGCGAAAAACCGGAGATCAAAGAGAAAAAGAATAAAAAGGTTGCAATTATCGGTTCAGGACCTGCGGGACTGGTATGTGCTAGTGAACTTGCGAAAATGGGATACGATGTTACCATTTTTGAGTCTCTTCATGAAGCGGGTGGTGTTTTGATTTACGGAATTCCTGAATTCAGGCTTCCCAAAGAGATTGTAAAACGTGAGGTTGAATACATTAAATCCCTTGGTGTGAAGCTTGTTACAAATTTCTGTGTTGGAAGAACCCGCACCATTGATGAACTTATGAATGAAGATGGTTTTGAAGCAGTGTTTATAGGTACAGGAGCAGGTCTGCCGAGATTCATGCATATTCCGGGTGAGAATCTATTGGGAATTTATTCTGCCAATGAGTTCCTCACAAGAATAAATTTGATGAAGGCGTATAAGTTTCCGGAGTATGATACTCCAGTTAAAGTTGGTAATAGAGTGGCTGTAATAGGTGGTGGTAATGTTGCCATGGACTCTGCCAGAAGCGCTTTGAGAGCAGGTGCAGAGAAAGTCATGGTTCTCTACAGAAGAACGAGAAAAGAGATGCCAGCTAGAATTGAAGAAATAGAGAATGCAGAGGAAGAAGGGATTGAATTCCATTTCCTTGTGACACCCGTTCGCTACATCGGTGATGAGAATGGATGGGTTAAAGAAGTGGAAGTGACCAAGATGAAACTTGGTGAACCTGATGAGTCCGGAAGAAGAAGGCCCATTCCCATAGAAGGTTCAGAATTTACAATATCAGTGGATACAGTTGTTGTAGCTATAGGACAGATTCCCACCCCTATAATTGCGAAAACCACTCCTGGACTTGAGGTTCATCCCAGATGGGGGACCCTTATTGCCAACCAGAAAACAGGAGCAACGACCCGGCCTGGCATTTTCGCAGGGGGTGATGTTGTAACAGGTGCAGCCACAGTTATTCTTGCAGCAGGTGCAGGGAAGACGGCAGCTAAATACATAGATTATTACTTACAAAATAAAGATAAAAAGGGAATCTGGGAAGAACTATTTGAGATGAAATAAAAGCAGAGGATTCAGTGTAGAGGGGGGACAGAAACCTGTCGCCCCTATTTTTTAAGGATTCTTCTGGAAGAAGTTTCTGCTGTTTCGCATCCCGCTGTTTATGTTTAACGGAATTGTTGTGTAAAAGTTAAACGATAATGATAGATGTTTTCCTACAGTATAATGATAGTTCAGGTTAATTAATCCATATTGACCTGAGAGAGGGAACTGTGAAGAGCCACTGAATTGTGATATGTTCAAAAGTCCCAGCCTGAGATTAAGATTTTTTGAAAGCTCAAATCTGTAAGTGGCGAGGGAAGTGAAATAACCTCTAGATGAGAATGAGAAACTCAATTCACCTCTAGGTACGATAGGTTGCTCTTCCTGAAATTTATTAATTAAACCGGAATTTTGTGTTATAAAGAAGAATACAAGAAATAGTTTTATCATGTTTCTATATTATACTTGGGCTAACAAACTGTCAAGCATCTGACGAAGACTTCTTGCTATTATATTTTTTCTTTAAAAGGGGTTCTAATAACCACTTATCCTTTACTATATGAATTATAGCATATATCCTAAATTTTCCGGCCTCCACGGGAATTATAGGAAAGAATGCTAAGGCAGTTCCGTCGGAGAAGATTCCAGTATTTCTTGTTTTCGCTATGTTCCCTTTAGCTAATGGAAGTTTTGACAGTTTTTCAACCTCAGGTGGTCGGTTTTTTGCGTACCATCCCCAAGCGTATCCTTCAAGGAGTAAGACTTTCCCCACATATTTTTGAGGATTTTCACCTATTTCTCTTAAAGTGGTTTTGAGTGGCTTTTCCAAAATTATTTTTTTCTTTAAAAGGTTTACATTTCCAGCTCTATCTGAGGCTTTGAATGTCAAAATGTTTTCCTTCAGACTTTCTCTATATACAAGAAAAACTCAAAACTTGATTCTCTTCTTTTTAAGCTACAAAATTCACAAACGGAGGGATAAAAGGAATGTATGAAATAAAGTGGTACTTTCCCCAAAGTATCGATGAAGCTCTTGGCTTAATTAAATTGGAAAGTGTAATACCACATGCTGGAGGCACCGGAATTTTAAAAAGCAGACTCTTAGAGAAAATCAAAGGACTCGTCGATTTAGGGAAATTACCCATAAATTATTTTTGCGAGGAAAACGGAGAAATTAAAATTGGAGCAATGCAGACCTACAATGATGTGATCGAGAATTTACAGCAAATAGATCCTGATTCGATCCTTATAAAGGCTCTTTCTCAAGCGGCTTCTACTCCCCTGAGAAACAGGATTACAGTGGGAGGAAGTGTTTCCTATTTCCCTATATGGTCTGATATCATGGGCCCCCTTATAGCTCTGGATGCCAAGGTAACTCTACTTGGAGAAAATGCCGGTATGTATGATATAAGGTACTTTGCAAAAAATCGTTTGTTAAGGAGGAATTCTCTTGTAAAAGAAGTTAAATTTGAAAAAGATAGATGGAGGAGCTATTACTTTAGAGCTGCTAGAACCTCCTTTGATTATGCAGCCTTCACCATCTCCATTCTTGCAAAGAAGGATAAGAACTTGGTGAAGGATATACGAATTGTTGTGACAGGATGTGCACGGAAGTTTAGTAGATTGGAAGACCTTGAGGAGGAACTTAAGGGAAAAGAGACTCAGGATTTAAATTTCGATGATATTTTTAAGGATATTAATCTAGAGTTTAGAGGTAAAAGACACGGAAGTCCAGAATATTTGAATCACCTCTTTCAGGTTGAGCTTGCAAGAGGACTTAGTAAAATTTTCGGGGATTAGCTATGAAAGGTGTTTTTAAAATAAATGGCAAAGAAAGGGAATTAACTTTTAAACCACATCATACACTTCTGGATATCCTGAGGGATAATGGTTACACGGAGGTCAAGGAAGGATGTAGAGAAGGTGAATGTGGTGCATGTGTTGTCCTTCTCAATGGAAAGCTTGTAAATTCATGTCAAGTTCTGGCAGCCTCAGTTATAGGCAGTGAGATATTGACCGTGAAGGGAATCGGGGATCTTCATTCTCCTCATCCCATTCAAGAGGCTTTTGTGGAGGCTGGAGCGGTGCAATGTGGTTTTTGTACACCAGGAATGGTACTAGCTACATATTATCTTTTTTCAAAAAATACAGATCCAGATGAAAAGGATATAAAACAGGCTCTTGATGGGAATCTATGCAGGTGTACAGGATATGTCAAGATTCTCGATGCTGTGAGACTCGCTATTAAGAAGATGAAGGAAAGGGAAAATGAAAAAGTTTAGTATTATAGGCAAATCGATTAAAAAAATTGATGCTTTGTCTCTGGCAACAGGAACAGAAAAATTCACCGCAGACTTTAAGGTAGAGGAGCCACTTCACCTTGCTATTTTGTATTCTCCCTATGCCCACGCTGAGATAATAAGTATAGATATAAGTGAAGCTCTGGGACTTCAAGGAGTTGTGGATGTACTCTATCAGGAGAACACTCCTCGTGTACTGTTTACCACTGCCGGACAGGGCTTCCCTGAACCTTCTCCTTATGATACCTATATCTTTGACAAAAAGGTAAGATTTGTGGGAGACAAAGTGGCAGCAGTACTTGCAGAATCTCCGGAAATTGCAAGAGAAGCTCTAAAGAAAATCAAAGTAGAGTATAAACTTCTTAAACCTATCTTTGACCCTGAGAATGCCATGGCTAAAGATGCCCCTGTTATACACGATGATGGTGAACACGCAGTGATCCCTGCAAAATATGATCCAGAACGAAATCTTGCAGCGGAGGTAGAATTTAAGATAGGTGATGTTGAAGAAGGATTAAAAGATGCAGATATAGTTTTAGAGAGGGTTTATAGGGTACAATATGCTTCCCATTGTGCCATTGAACCCCACGCAGTAGTTGCCTATTTTGATGAAAGGGGTAGGCTTGTTATTATCACGACGACCCAGGTTCCCTTCCATGCCAGAAGGATTGTCTCTAGGATTCTCTCGATTCCAGCAGGTATGATAAGGGTAATTAAACCCCGAATTGGAGGTGGGTTTGGGGGTAAACAGGAGGTCTTTCTTGAACCTCTTGTGGCCTATGCAGCCTGGAAGCATAAAAGGGCTATAAGGTTAGTTCTTACAAGGAAAGAAGTCTTCATTACGGGGAGAACAAGGCATCCTATGAGGATCAAAATGAAAACGGGCGCGAAAAGAAATGGTGAAATCACTGCCCTTTCTATGGACGCCCTTATGAACGCAGGTGCCTATGGACCCCATGCACTGACAGTTATGGCAAATGCGGGCTCGAAGGTTTTGCCCCTTTTTAATAAGATAAAAAATGTGCATTTTTTGGGAAGGACTGTTTATACAAACCTCCCTGTGGGAGGGGCTTATAGGGGATATGGTGCCACCCAAGGGTATTTTGCATTCAATGTTCACATGGATATACTGGCGGAGAAAACAAATCAGGATATTCTTGAATTCTTTAAAAGATGGCATATAAGAGAAGGGGAAACATCGGAAGTGTTTAAGGCTCTGGGAGAAGGCAAAGAGGGAGTTAGTCAGATTATAAAGTCATGTAAGCTTGATGAATGTATAGAGCTGGGTGCTAAAGAGATTGGTTGGTATGAAAAGAGGAGAAAAAGAATAAGAAACGGCGACAGAGTGAAGGGCGTTGGTGCTGCAATAGCCATGCAGGGTTCAGGAATACCAAAAATAGATATGGGGAGTGCTTACATGAAGATGAATGACGATGGGTCCTTCAATCTTCATGTAGGAGCCACAGATTTAGGTACAGGTTCTGACACTATACTGGCTCAGATTGCAGCAGAAGTTCTAAGCATTCCCATCGAAAAGATTATAGTTCGTTCTTCAGATACTGATTTGACACCCTTTGATGTAGGGGCCTATGCCTCCTCCACAACTTATATCTCTGGTGCGGCTGTCAAAAAATGTGCGGAAAAGGTGAGAGAGCAGATCCTGGAGGTCGCATCTAAAATGCTTCACAGCGAGATAGAAAATTTAATCCTTGACAACAGTAAAGTTGTTGATTTAAAGACAAAAAAGAGTGTGAGTTTTGAAGAGATTGCCCTTTATTCTCTTTATCAACAGGATCAATTTAATATTCAGGCCACTGCCTCTCATTTTGCAACTGAATCACCACCTCCATTTATTGCTCAGTTTGCAGAGGTGGAAGTGGATATAAAAACGGGCAGGGTATATGTCACAAAGTTTGTCTCAGCGGTGGATTGTGGTCAGGCTATAAATCCCATTCTTGTGGAAGGGCAGGTTGAAGGTGCTGTGGTAAATGGTATAAGTTATGCCCTATGGGAAGATTATTTGTTTGATTCCAATGGGAAGATGCTAAATCCAAATTTCTGGGATTATAAGATTTTTACGGCAAAGGATATTCCTGAAATAAAGACCATTATTGTAAATTCCTTTGAGGAAACTGGTCCTTTTGGTGCAAAGTCGGTGGCTGAAGTGGCGATGAACGGGCCTCTCCCCGCAATCGCCAATGCTATCTATGATGCAGTTGGTATAAGGCTGTATGAGCCTCCCTTTACTCCTGAGAAGGTCTGGAGAAAAATCAAGGAGGAGGGTCTCGTTTGATTATAAAGGGTGGAAAGGTAGCATTACCTGCTGCAGATGAGCCAGTAGCAAAAGATATAAGAATTGAAGGCGAAAAAATTGTTGAAATAGGCGATGATTTAAAAGGTAACGATATACTGGATGCTTCCGGACTTCTTGTGATACCTGGTGGAATAGATCCCCATGTACATTTTGATGACCCTGGATATACTGAGAGAGAAGATTTCTATCATGGAAGTATGGCAGCTGCATCAGGAGGGATAACAACTGTTATAGACATGCCCTGCACCTCAGTGCCTCCTGTAACAAATCTGGAGAACCTGAAAAGAAAGCTGGATGTGGTTAGGGAAAAATCTGTTGTGGATTATGGGTTTTTTGGGGGGGTATCTGCACAGTCCTTTGAGGAGGGTTTTCCTCATTATTTGGAAGAACTATCAGAATATGTTCTGGGTTTTAAGACATACTTTATTTCAGGGATGCCCACCTTTGAGAGACTTGAACATCACCAATTTAGAGAAGTATTGAAGGTTGCCCGGAAATTTGATCTGCCAGTCCTTCTTCATGCAGAGGATTTTGAATTTATTAAAAGGGCCTCCGAAATAGAAAAAAAGAAGGGTAATACTCCTCAAAATTACTACAATTCTCGGCCAGAGATTGCAGAGCTTATAGCTATTGCCACGGCTGCAATTATTGCGCAAGAGATAGATGCGAGACTGCACATTGTGCATCTGGGAACAGCTAAGGCAGCAGAACTTTTCAATTACACAAATTTAAGTTTCGAGACAGCACCACATTATCTGGAATTTAGTGTGGAGGATTTCATAAGAATAGGTTCTCCTCTCAAAGTTACCCCTCCGGTTAAGGGTAAAGGCAACAGAGAAAAACTCTGGAGCTTGCTGAATGACGGCAAAATATCATTTGTAGCTTCAGATCACGCCCCCTGTCCGGAGATAGAGAAAAATACAGGGTCTATCTGGACAGATTATTCCGGTATTCCGGGAACAGGAACACTGCTTCCGTATCTCTTTTCAGAAGGTTATATGAAGGGGAGGTTATCCTGGAGGAGGTTTGTAGAAGCCATATCGAGTGCGGCAGCTAAATATTATGGTTTGTATTATAGAAAGGGGTCTATTGAGGTGGGTAAGGATGCGGATCTTGTTTTAATCGATCCTCAGAAGAGATGGGTAGTGGAGGGAAATAAGTTTTTTTCTAAAGGTAAAATCACACCTTTTGAAGGTATGGAATTTAAAGGTAGAATTGTTAAAACCATTGTGAGGGGCAGAGTCGTTTATGATGAAAAAGATGGGATTACCGTGGAACCAGGTTATGGAATTTTTCTTAAAAGGAAGGGTTAGATGGAACGATGTGCATTGATTCATGGAGTTGTAACTGACGGAGTAAACGTATTTCTTGAAGATGGTGCTATCATTGTTAAAGATGGGGAGATAGAAAAGATAGCTCCCACTTATGAAATTAGGAGCTTTATAGGAAATACCCTAGATGTAAAAGGAAGACTCGTTATTCCCGGATTGTTAAATGCCCACCATCATCTTTATTCTACACTTGCTGTGGGTTTATCACCTGTGGGGGATGTGAATAACTTTGTAAATATTCTGGAAAACCTGTGGTGGAGACTGGATAAAGTTCTGGATGATGAATCTATTTACTATTCTGCTCTCCTGGGAGTTATAGATGCGGTCAAACACGGCACCACAATGATATTTGACCATCATGCCTCCATGAATTTTGTTAAGGGCAGTCTTTCCATACTCGAAGAGGTCTTTAAACAGGCAGGAATCAAAGGTACGCTGTGTTTTGAGACGTCGGCAAGAAGCGGGGAAGAGAAAGTAGAGGAACATATAAGAGAAAATATTGAATTCTATGAGAAGCATAGATCTTCTGATACACTGAAAGGCATGATGGGCTTACATGCAAATCTCACATTGACGGAAGAAACGCTGAGGATGCTTCAAGAGGAGAAACCTAAAGATATGCCTGTGCACATTCATTGTGGAGAGGATGGGTCCGATATGGAGTATGCAAAGTCTCTTGGATATAAGGGAGTCGTTCATAGACTGGTCGAGCACGATCTCTTAACAAAAGATTCAATCCTTGCCCATGCGATATATTTAACGGAGGAGGATTACAGACTGATTAAAGAGATAAAGCCTGTTATCGTTGCAAATCCAGAATCCAATGCAAACAATCAAGTGGGAAGGTTAGACAGAGAAAAAATTAAGGAGTATGTATTGGGCACAGATGGTATGTCATGTGACATGATAGCTACCCTTAGGTCACATTGTCTACTAGGAAAGGGGATAAGAGAAGATTTTGAAGCATTGAAAAAGGTGTTTTTTGACTACAGGTATAAAATACAGAAATATTTTTTCCCGGATACTGGGGAATTTAAGGAAGGCTATAGAGCAGATATAACTGTTCTGGATTATATTCCTGTAACTCCTATAAATAAAGACAATATTATTGGCCATCTTTTATTTGGTGTGAAAGAAGGAAGGGTATTCATTACCATGTCCGATGGTGAAATAATTTACAAAGATGGAAGAGTAACTTTTGTGGATGAGGAAGAAGTTTTAAAGAAGGCAAAAATTATAGCTAAAAAACTTCATGAGAGGTATTATGGCTGATTTAAAAGTAAATGTCAACGGTATCACCTTCAAAAACCCGGTTCTTACAGCGGCCGGTCCCAATGTTCGAAATGCAGAGTTGATGCTAAAGGCAGTGGCAGGTGGTGCAGGAGGTGTGGTTTCTAAAACGGTTTCACTTAAACCGGCACATGATCTAAGACCCACCATCAGAAGGGCAGTGTGCCAGGGAATTATGAATTGTGAGACGTGGTCAGAGACCCCATTTGAGGAGATGCTGGAAGAGTATAGAAAGGTTAAAGAAACGGGAGTCCCACTTATTATTTCCATTGGATATAAGCCGGAAGAGGTTAAAAAGCTGGGAAGTATTATTGAGAAAGAGGTTGCACCTGATGCAATTGAATTTTCCACCCATTATGTTGGAGGTGAGATAGGACCACTCATTGAGGTTGCAAGATCATTGAGAGAAACTGTCAAGCTCCCCATATGGATGAAGATATCCCCCAATTTTCCCTATGTAAAGGAACTGGCATCCAGAGTTTCAGAATATGTTGATGCTTTTGTTGCAATAAATTCTTACGGTCCAGTATTAAATTTTGACGTAGAATCAATGGAACCGCTTCTTGGTTCAGAATATGGCCAGGGATGGCTTTCCGGTCCTCCTATACTACCTATAGCTTTGCGGATTGTGTATGAAATAGCTACCGTTCAGGACAAGCCGGTGATAGGGGTGGGAGGAATCGAAAAGGGAGTAGATGCAATTAAATTTTTTATGGTGGGAGCTTCCATAGTTCAGGTCTGCTCTGCTGCAATCAAGAGAGGACATACTGTATACGGGAAGATTGCAAGGGAAATTGAAGAATGGCTTGATGCACACGGATACCGTTCAATTGAGGAGATTAAAGGGCTTTATAAGGAAAAATTAAAAGAAAGGAGAAAATTTTCTAAGATACCTGTGATGACCATTGATGAAAATAAATGTACAGGTTGTAAAGCGTGTATTTCTCGGTGTATTCAGGGTGCTCTTTACATGGATGGTAAGGTTGCAAAGGTAATAGGTGAAAATTGTATTGGATGTGGTTATTGTCAGGATTATTGTGGTTACGGGGCAATGAAACTCCAGGAGGTTTAGAATGGAGATATGGGGACTGATTAGACAAAGAGCTGAGCACTACAGAGATTATACTTCCTCAAACCTTTCTGAAATTGTAAGAATACGTTCTTTAAGTGGGGAAGAGAGAGAGGTCATAGAAAAAATTAAATCCTTACTCGAATCCGCTGATTTTGACGAGGTCAAAATCGACGGTCTGGGAAATCTTATAGGGAGAGTGGGGAATGGAGAAAAAATCCTTGCCATCGATGCTCACATTGATACAGTGGATACTGGAGACATAAACCAGTGGGAATTTGATCCATTTTCTGGCGAAATAAAAGACGGGTTTGTGTTGGGAAGGGGTTCAGTTGATCAGAAGGGTGGGGCTGCCTCAATGATAACAGCTGGGAAGATACTGAAGGAGCTGGGTTATGATGGGCTTTTTACAGTATACTTTACCTTCACCATAATGGAGGAAGATTGTGATGGAATGTGCTGGAATTACATTATTGAAAAGGAGAGGCTTGTACCAGATTTTGCAATATTGACGGAGCCCACCAACCTTGGCATTTACAGGGGACATAGAGGGAGAATGGAGATCGAGCTTTACTTCAGGGGAATTTCTGCCCATGCATCTGCTCCAGAAAGAGGTGACAACGCTATATATAAAGCATCTAGGGCAGCACTTGAAATAGAAAAATTGAATTATAGATTAAGAAACGATGATTTTCTTGGGAAAGGAAGTGTTGCTGCAACACTTATAGAGTCTAAATCGCCCTCACTCTGTGCAATTCCCGATCACTGTAGAATACATCTGGACAGAAGATTAACATGGGGAGAGACCAGAGAGAGTGCAATTGAGGAAGTCAGAGAAGTTATAGGAAATGAGGCAGTGATCGAGGTACCTATATACAATCGAGCAAGTTATAAAGGAACTTTATACAAACAGGAAAAGTATTTCCCAACCTGGAAAATACCTGAGGATCATTATTCGGTTAAAGTAGCCAGCCAAGCATATGAACTTCTATTTCAGGAAGTCCCCAGGATCGGTAAATGGACATTTTCTACCAATGGAGTTGCCATATGCGGAAAGCATGGTATCCCTACAATTGGGTTTGGTCCCGGCAATGAGGTATATGCCCACGCCCCAAATGAGAAAATACCGATAGATCATCTTGTTAAAGCATCAGCTTTTTACGCACTTATGCCGTATATCCTTGAGGAAACAATAGATTGACGGGGTATTAAATGTGAAATTCCACTATGTCTTTATCCTGAAGGATATAATGTTTTTCCACCCTTTGTCCTTCAAACTTTGTTGACCCCCAGACTCTTGCATATTTCAATTTTTCTGCAAAGTCCTTATGGATTTCTTCAGCAGCTTCCAAGACAGTACTTCCTTTCTTTAAGATCAGAGGGTCTTCCAATACCGGCGGTTTACCGGGCTCCTTGGTGTATACCCTGATAATTTCCAGCTCCTTGAAAATTAAATCCTTTAATTCTTCCAGTCCATTTCCAAATTTTGCAGAAACTGGAACCACAGGAAATTTCTTGTTTACGAGCTCGTACAAAAGTTCAAGTCGGTCGTAAGCCCCTTGTATATCCAGTTTATTTGCAGCAATGATTGCTCTTTTATTTACAGGCCCAAAAAGATTGGATTCTCTCTCGCCCTTACCAATCAGGTTTATTTTTCTCGCTGAAAGAATTGATAAAATATTTTCGTAATGTTCTAGTACTTCTTCTGATTCAAGATCCAGAACTATCAAAATGAGATCAGAATTTCTTATGAGTTCGATTTGCCAGTACACTACATGCTCTTCAGTTAAAGGAGGAATATCAATAAGCTGAATGTGAATATCCTCAAATTTCATCATTGAGACCTGAGGTATCTGGGTTGTAAATGGATAAAGTGCTACCGGATGATCGGTTCCAGATAGTGAATTCGCAATGGATGTTTTACCGGAATTTGGAAACCCTGCTAGTACCACCTGCCCTGCTCCCTCTTTTCTGATATAATAAAAAGCCCCTCTCTTCTTTCCTTTTTTCTCAGCTTCCAGTTCTTTTTGAAGTCGAGATATTTTGGCACGGATATCCGCCTGAAGTTTGTCAGTACCCTTATGTTTCGGCATGACAGCGAGCATTTTTTTCAAAGCTCTAATCTTTCCCTCAATGGTTTTTGCTTCACGGTATTCTTTTTCTGCTTCAAAGTACTGAGGTGGTAAATTAGCAGGCATAATTTGATTATAAGAATGATTTTTACTGGGGTCAAAAAATTGACCATGCTGAAAGCATAATTTAAGATTATTATGCGGAGGAGATAGTATGAAACAAGAAAAAATATTGTTTGTTGATGACGATAAAAATATGAGACTTCTTTATGAAAAAGTTTTCTCAAAGGAAGGTTACGGCGTCATTCTTGCAGCAAGTAGCGAAGAAGCCCTGGACATCATTGCAAAAGGAGAAAAAATTGATCTTATAGTCCTTGATATTAAAATGAAGGGGCAATCTGGATTAGAATTACTTGAGAATCTGGCCAAAGAAAAAAGCAAAATACCAGTTATACTTTGTACTGCATACAGTTCTTATCAAGATGATTATGCCTCATGGTTCGCAGATTCATATGTGGTTAAATCTCCGGATTTAAGTGAGCTAAAGAAAGAAATAAGGAGATTGCTGGAGAAAAAGAAGTGAGAGCTCTTGTTCTTGCTGGAGGTTTTGGTACTAGAATAAGGCCCCTAACGGTAAATATACCCAAACCTTTGCTACCTCTTGTGAATAGACCTATCCTTGAGCACATTGTTAGACTTCTTGCTCGACATGGTTTTAGTGAAATAACAATGCTTTTATACTATCAGCCAGATGTTATTAAGAATTTTTTTGGTGATGGCACAGAGTGGGGTGTAAAAATTGACTATTTCATTCCGACTAGAGATCTCGGAACAGCCGGTGCTGTAAAAGCTGTACACAAGCTAATCTCCGAGGAGAAGTTTCTGATAATTAGTGGTGACCTTTTAACTGATTTTGATCTGGAAGATATGGTGAAATATCATAAAAAGAAAGGGTCTTTCGTAACTATAGGGCTTACTCGCGTTGATAATCCTCTACAGTTTGGTATTGTGATAACTGACGCAAGTGGAAAAATTGTAAAATTTCTTGAAAAACCCACTTGGGGAGAGGTGTTTTCTGATACCATTAATACAGGTATATATGTGCTCGAGCGGGAAGCACTTGATTACATTCCTGATGAGGAAGAATTTGATTTTTCCAAAGATCTTTTCCCCAAGCTCCTTTCCCAGAATAAACCCCTTTATGGTTATATAGGAGAAGGTTACTGGAAGGATATAGGTGATCCCGATGCGTACCGAGAAGCTCATTATGATATTCTTGATGGGAGAGTAGAAATATTTATACCTGGTAAAAAGCTCGATCTCATTGGTAGGGATGTGAGAGTCGGGAAAGATGTCCTTATAGAGGAAGATGTAAATTTCGGGAAAACAGTGATTATTGGGAACAATACAAGGATACAAAAGGGCGCAAAAATTGAAAGATCAGTTATAGGAAATAATTGCATAATAGAATCCGGTGTGATTCTCAAGGATTCAATAATCTGGGACAATACCTATTTGAAGAAAGGGGCGCAGGTACGCAGTGCAGTGATAATGCAAAGCGTTAGGATATCGGAAAATGTTAAAATTGATAAAGGAGCTGTAGTAGGGGATGAATGTTCTGTAGGAAGAAATTCTGTTATCCGGGAGAATGTTAAAATCTGGCCCAGAAAGGTAGTTGAAGAATCAGCCATTGTTTCATCCAATCTTGTTTGGGGTGAGAGATGGAAAAAATCCCTTTTTCAAGGAGCTAAAGTTATAGGTCTTTCAAATATTGAACTTACTCCAGAGTTATGTGCTAAATTGGGGGCTGCCTATGGCTCTCTTTTACCAAAGAACAGTTTTATCCTCCTGGGGAGGGATGCTCACAGAACCAGTAGGATGCTGAGAAGAGCTTTTGTTGGAGGGCTAGCCTCCACTGGAGTTAATGTTAAGGATGCACAAATGATTCCTCTACCTGTATTGAGGTTCAAATTACAAACCTTTGGAGAAATGGGGGGTGTATATTTTAGGCAAGCTCCCCTGGATCCTCCATCCACGGAAATTCATTTTTATGATTCTAGAGGCTTGGATATTTCATCAAGTATGGCAAAGCCTATAGAACGTATATTTTTTAGAGAAGACTTCAGGAGGGCCCACCACAATGATGTTGGTGATATTACCATAGAAACAAGACTTTTTGATTTTTATACCGAGACTTATCTAAAAAACATCCATATTGATAAAATTTCTGATTCAAACTTCAAGATAGTAGTAGATTATTCTCATGGAATTACTAGCAATTTTTTGCCAGCGATTCTGGACAGGATTTCCCGGGATATAGTTAGTCTCAATGCACATATAGATTTGGAAAAGCTTTCTAAATCTGAAAATGAGATTAAAAAGGAACTGGAAGATATGTCCACCATTATCAAGGTTCTCAATTATCATGTGGGATTTTATTTTTATCCAGGAGGAGAAAGAATTGCTTTTGTGGATTCTCATGGAGAAATATGGTCTGGTATAGATGCTTTGCTCCTCGTTGTCCATCTGGTTATGGAAGATGTAGAGGAAGGAGTTATCCTTCTCCCGCTTTATACCCCATCAATAGTGGAAAAGGTAGCAAGAGATAAAGGACTTGAGGTGCGTTATGTACGAGCTGATGAGAGAAGCCTATGTGAAGAATCTTTTGGAGAGGGTGTGGTGCTTGTTGCTTCAGGGAATGGGCAGTTTATTTTTCCAGAATTTCAAAATGCTCCCGATGCAATGTTCACTGCGGGAAAGGTGCTGGATATAATGGCTCGTTGTAATATTGATTTTAAGGAGTTTAGTAAGTCTATTGAAAAACCAGTATTCATTATGGATAGAATTGCTTGTCCCTGGGAGAAAAAAGGCACTGTAATGAGAAGGTTAAGTGAAGAAGCTAGTAAATTAAACGTTATCTTTTTGGATGGTATAAAAATCTTCCATGATGAAGGATGGGTTTTGGTGAGATCAGATGAATTCACACCTTATATTCATATTTTTATAGAAGCCCAGGATAAAATAAAAGCTGATTCACTTCGGAATACCTATAAAAAGAAACTGGAATCCCTTAAAAAATGAGAGTCCTCTTTCTCTGGCATATGCATCAGCCCTCTTACGTAGTTTATGAGAAAGATGGCTATGTTTCCTATCTGCCGTGGGTATTACTCCATGCCCTCAGAGAATATTATGAAATGCCCAGAATATTGGCAGAATTTGATAATGTAAAGGCCACCTTTAATCTTGTTCCGTCTCTCATAGAGCAGTTGGAACTTTACGCTAGGGGAGAAGTAAAGTGTATCTTTACAGAAATGGTGTTAAAACCTGCGGGTGAACTTACTGATGCCGAAAAAGAGTTTATCCTCTACCATTTTTTTAATGTCAATCCCAAAACACGTGTGAAACCATATAGAAGATACGAACTATTATACTTAAAAAGAGGGTCCCCTCTGAAGCTTGGCGAAAAAATAAGAAGGTTTAAGGATCAAGAATACAGAGATATACAATTTTTCTATCTTTTTTCCAGCATCAGTCCACTTTTGATTGAAGAGACAAGTTTTTTAAAGGAACTACTATTAAAAGAAAGGGATTACTCAGAAGAAGATAAAAAAGAGCTTCTTAAATGGATGAGGGAAAAGATTTTTTATGTAATTGGTCTTTACAGGGACCTGGTAAAAAAAGGTAAAATAGAAATAAGTACTTCTCCTTTTTATCACCCCATTATGCCGGTGCTTTACAATTCAAGAAATGTTATTGAATCAAATCCGTACACACTTCTCCCTTCAATCAGCTTCTCAAAAGCGAAAAATGTGGATACTCAGATTAGAGATGCCCTACATTTTATGGAGAATAAAATAGAATGTAAAATATTGGGGATATGGCCTCCAGAAGGCTCGGTATCTCCTGATATTATTCCGCTATTAAAGAAATACGATATCCAATGGATTGCAACAGATGAGGGCATCCTGGAAAAAAGTCTATACAAGGCTGGTAAGACATTTAAAAGAAGTGACATCTACAGAGTATACGAATTTAATGGAATGAAGATTTTTTTCAGGGATAGAGAATTATCTGATAGAATAGGGTTCATATATTCTAGATGGAGTGAAAGACAGGCAGCAAAAGATTTCATTGAAAGATTGAGACATTTGGCAAGGGAACATAGCCATGGTGTAGTTTCCATCATTCTCGATGGAGAAAATCCCTGGGAGAATTATTCTGAGGGCGGCATAAACTTTCTGAGGCGGGTTTATGAAGAATTATCTAAAAGTTCTGTGTTAAATACAGTGACTTTCAGCGAGGTAGTGAAAGATACAGCTGCAGAGAGGCTCAGCACTTTACATCCAGGTTCATGGATAAAAGCAGATTTCTCTACGTGGATTGGACATCCTGAAAAGAATAGGGCATGGGAATATCTTATAAAGGTTAAAGATTTGCTCGAAGAGAAGAGTATAAATAATGCAGCAAAAAGGGAATTAATGGCAGCAGAGGGCTCCGATTGGTTCTGGTGGTATGGTGATGATAATTTCACTCTTTATAGCAGAGAATTTGATGCAATTTTTAGAAGACATTTAATTCGTGGTATGGAACTAGCCTCAATGAAACCAGAAGAATTTCTTTGGGAACCCATACGGACGATGATATTTCCGGTACAGCCTATTACTCCAGAGACTTGCATGATAAGGCCCGTAATTGATGGTGAGTTTACATCCTATTTTGAATGGTTGGGAGCTGGTAAAATTGAACTGGATGCTCTTTCCACAGGTATTATGAGAAAAGAGACAAAGTATTTCAAAGAGATTCTTTTTGGATTCGATGAGGGGAATTTTTATCTGGCTCTGGTACCCCTGAATAAAGATAAATTCCCTGAGAAAGTGAAGATATTATCCAATGAAAAAGAAGTGGAGATAAATTTTAAAAATGGTAAAATAAAACCAGAATGTATAAGAGGGACGTTCAACAAAATAGTAGAACTAAGTATTCCACTCAGTTATCTTGGATACAGAGACGGATATAAGCTATACGTGGAGGTGTACGAAGGAGGAGAGATAGAAGAAAGATATCCTCTTATTGGCGAGTTTGAATTAAAGAGGTTTAAACTTGAGGATGAGGAGCAAACCTGGTGAAGGAGGTATGGAATGAAGAAGCTTTTGTTTGGAATTCATAATCATCAACCTGTGGGCAATTTTGATTGGGTGTTGAGGTTTGCATATGAAAAAAGTTATTTTCCTTTTCTTGAAATAGCCAGAGATTACCCGGAGTTTAAATTTGCACTTCATATTACAGGACCCCTCTGGGAGTGGTTTGAAAAGGAGGCCCCCGAGATAATTGATATTCTCTCGCTGATGATTAAAAGAAGACAGATAGAGCTGGTGGTTAGCGGTTTCTATGAACCTGTTCTTGCTGCAATTCCAGAAGGTGATAGAATTGCCCAGATAAAAAAATCTATCAATTATGTGAGAAAAAACTTTGGATATAATGCTAAAGGATTATGGCTTACAGAGAGAGTGTGGGAATCAGAGATTATATCCTCGCTTATAAACTCCGGCATTAAATATGTAGTCGTGGATGACTTCCATTTTATAGCAGCAGGGAAAAAGAAAGAGGAATTGCACGGCTATTATGTAACTGAGAGCGAGGGAAGAACGCTGGGAATATTCCCAATCGATGAAAATCTGAGATATCTCATACCTTTTAGACCAGTGGAAGAGGCCTTGGATTATATTAAACATATACCTGGAGAGGCAGCAATAATATTCGATGATGGAGAAAAGTTCGGTGTATGGCCCAATACCTACGAGTGGGTTTATGAAAAAGGATGGTTGAAAAGATTTATCGAAAAGGTACTGGAGGATGATGATATTGAGACTATCCACTTTGCAGATTATATGAAATCTACCCCGCCTTTAGGGAGAATCTATTTACCCACAGCTTCATATTTTGAGATGGGTGAATGGTCTCTCCCCCAGGAGGCAGCTCTGCAGTTTTCACAACTTATTAATGATTTGAAGGAAAGAGGGGAATTCGATAAATACAAGCAGTTTTTGAGGGGCGGTATCTGGAGGAATTTTTTTGTAAAGTATGAAGAATCTAACAATATGCACAAAAAAATGATATATTTAAGCAAGAGAATCAATACAAAATATAGTAAAAAGAAAAAATTGAAACAGGCTCTTTATAGAGCACAATGTAATGATGCATACTGGCACGGTGTTTTCGGAGGACTCTATCTACCTCATCTTAGAAGAGAAATATATAAAAATCTTCTTATTGCAGAAAGTGAAATAGAAGAACCTTATATCGAGATAGAGGATATCAACTGTGATGGTGAGAAGGAGATCTTATTGCGTTCCAGAAAATTGAAGCTCTCTCTTGTGCCTCACTATGGGGGTGCTATATTTGAAGTCTCCTTCTTCCCTGCACTTTACAATTTACAGGACACTCTGACCCGAAGGTTTGAACATTACCATAAGGGTATTAGGGTTGGTAAAAGAGAAGAAGGAGGAATACGATCTATCCATGAATTAGAAAAGACAGTTGATGAAAAAGTGGCAAGAGAGCTTGTGTATGACTGGTATTTAAGGTATTCAGGGTTTTTCCATGTATTTGATAAAGATATAAAACTCGATGACTTGAGGTATATGAAATACAGAGAATTGGGAGACTTTGTTAATACTCCGTTTAAATATAAAATTGAAGGTGATTCCATAGTGATGTGGAGAGAGGGAGGAGTTTATGACGAGGATTTCCAACAAGCAAAATTGTTAAAACGCATAAGGCTTTTTGAAGACAGGATTGAGCTCGTGTATAATTTTATTGTTGATAAAATAACGACCTACCAGGGAGGTTTGGAATTTAATTTTAAATTTACAGATCCTGAATTTATTATGAACGGAAAGGCCTGGAAAAAGGACAGTTCCATGGAAGACAATACGAAGGAGCTTCAGATTATTGATACAGGGGCCGGATTTGAAATGACATTGATGATTGAGAAGATGGCTCATTTTTATGTTTTTCCCTTCTATACTATTTCGCAATCTGAATCTGGGCTTGATATGGTATACCAGGGAACATCTATTGTTATAACTAAAGATATGGTTTCAAAAAATACGGAATACAAAGTGAGAATTATATTCAAGGAGGATAGAAAAGATGCCTGAGCTTAGGTATGACCCTTTTCGAGTCAGATGGACTGTTATTGCCACAGAAAGGGGCCGAAGACCTTCAGATTATATAGTAAAAAGAGAAGACATTCAGATGAAAGCCTGTCCATTTTGTTATGGACATGAGGATAAAACACCACCTGAGGTCTTTGTGATTGCCCCTCCGGAGCGCAAGCCTAATCAAGAGGGTTGGGAAGTTAGAGTTGTACCAAACAAATATCCTGCCCTGAGAATTGAAGGCGAACTGGTGAGAGAAGGGGTTGGTTATTTTGATAAGATATCTGGTATAGGAGCACATGAGGTAATAATTGAGTCGCCTTGGCACGAGAAAAATTTACCTGATTTGCCGGTGGAACACATTAAAAAAGTACTTATTGCATATAAAGAAAGAATTTTAGATCTTCGAAAGGATAATAGATTCAGATATATTCTTATATTCAAAAATTATGGCAAAGAGGCTGGAGCTTCATTGTCTCACCCCCATTCTCAACTTATAGCCACACCCATGATACCTACTGTGGTGGTTACTGAATTACAGGCGTCCAGAGAACATTATAAAAGAAAGGAGAGGTGTTTGCTGTGCGATATAATGAGACAGGAACTGGCCTTCGGAGAGAGAATAGTCTTCGAAAATGATAATTATGTGGTATGGGAACCCTTTGCATCTTCTTTCCCCTTTGAAACCTGGCTGGTGCCCAAAAAGCATCTGCATGATTTTGCATTACTGGATGATGCGGAACTTGACGAGCTTGCGTTGGTCCTGAAAGATATGCTATTAAGAATAAAAAAAGTGCTGAATGATCCGCCGTATAATATGGTTCTACACACAGCACCTACTCCCCATGCCAGACCTGGGCGACCCGATTACTGGGAGACCTTGGAATATGACTACCACTGGCATATAGAGCTAATACCAAGAATAACTAAAATTGCCGGGTTTGAGTGGGGATCTGGACTCTACATAAATCCAACACCTCCTGAAGAAGCTGCCAGGTATTTAAAGGAAGTGGACATTGAATTTTAGGAGGATTTATGGCTAAAAGGGGATTTTTGGCAATAGTTCTGCACTCCCATCTTCCTTATGTGATAGGCCATGGCACTTGGCCACATGGCACAGAATGGCTTTACGAAGCTGCTTCTGAGACGTACATTCCTTTGTATAAAATAACAAAAAGACTTCTTAATGAGGGTCTACGAGCTGGTTTTACTGTAGGTATAACCCCTGTTCTCGCTGAACAGTTAAAGGATGACCGTTTTAAGAGCGGATTTCCCGAATATTTGAAAAACAAAATCGAATCTGCAAGAGATGATGAAAAATACTTCAGTAGCTCTGGACATCTCCAAAAAGCAAAACTTGCGTATATGTGGGCATCATATTATGAGGATATTCTCAAAATTTTTAATGAGATAAACGAGGATATACCCCAAGCTTTTGCTCACCTCCAGGAGGAGGGAGCTATTGAAATTATAACATCAGGTGCAACTCACGGGTATTTTCCGCTTATTTCTCGGGATGAATCAATTAGAGGTCAGGTCCTTGAAGGGAGACGAACAACCGAAAAAATTTTTGGGAAGAAACCAAAGGGTATATGGCCTCCTGAATTAGCCTATAGGCCTTCGTATAACTGGAAGCCACCTGTTGGCGGTAAGGAAAGAATGAGAAAAGGATTGGAAGAAATATATAAAGAAGAAGGAATAGAGTATTTCCTTATTGACCATCATCTTCTTAAGGGTGGGAAAGCCATTGGTACATATCTCTCATTATTTGAAGGGCTTAAAATTCTGTGGGATAGGTTTAAATCGCAGTATAAAGAACTTGAAGTTAAGGAAACCACTCCTTTAAGGCCTTATTTTGTTGTATCAACAGGTAAACATAAAGGAGCAGCGACTTTTACAAGAGAGCCACAAACTGCATTGCAGGTATGGTCCAGAGATACCGGATATCCCGGGGATTTTGCATATCTTGAATTTCATAAAAAGCATTTTCCAGGAGGTCATAGATACTGGAGAATTACTGGCAGAAATGTAGATCTTGCAGAAAAGGATGAGTACAGACCGGATTGGGCAGAGAAGGCACTGGAAGCGCATTCCTCCCATTTTGTTTCTCTCTTACAGCAAATAATTTGGGAGAGTGAAGTGGAGGATGGCATCATAGTTGCACCTTATGATGCTGAACTTTTTGGACACTGGTGGTTTGAGGGACCTGAATGGTTATACAGGGTAGTCAAAAAACTGAACGACGCGGGGAACATTGAGTCTATTACCCTGGGCGAATATCACGACAGATTTCCTCCAGAAATTGCCATCAGTATTCCTGAAGGTTCATGGGGTGAAGGTGGGTTTCATTGGGTGTGGCTGAATGAGTGGACTGAGTGGACATGGAAGAGAATATATGAAATGGAGGACATATTTTTCGATCTGATGGGGGAATATAAAAATTCCGATGTAGGTTTTAAAAGAATAATGAAGCAGTTTGCTCGGGAGCTTTTGCTTTTACAATCATCTGATTGGCAGTTTCTAATTACAACCTGGAGTGCCAGGGATTATGCTGAGAATAGATTTGCAGAGCATTACGATTATTGCAAAAATCTTGGTAGAATTGCCAGGGGATATTTAAGCAGTAAGAAGCTAAAGGATGAGGATAAGGAATATCTTGAAAAGCTCGAGAAAATGGATAATCTTTTTGGAGATATAGAGCCTGAAGAATGGACTAAAGGAGGTTAAAAATGAAAGTTTTGTTTGTTTCTTCTGAAGTCGATCCTCTTGCAAAGACGGGGGGTCTTGCTGATGTAGCCTCATCATTGCCCAAGGCCTTAAAAAAACTGGGTGTGGATGTCAGAATAATTATGCCCTACTACAATAGGTTTGTTGAAGGTAAAGGTTTTGAATTTGAGAAAACAAATATTCGCTTCAGTGTAAATCTTGACGGGATTCCCAGGGAAGGAGAGTATTTTAAAACAGAATTAGTCCAAGGTCTTCCAGTGTATCTTTTGAGAAATGATGATTTTTTTGACCGGGAAAATCTTTATGGGACACCTGAAGGTGACTACTCTGATAATCATCTTAGATTCGCTTTTCTAGATTATGGGGTTTTCGAATTCATTAAACACTCTGGATTCATACCCGATGTAATTCATATAAACGACTGGCAAACGGGCCTTATACCACTTTTGAGGCTGAAAAAATATTATGGAATCAATTCAAAAATTCTGCTTACCATCCATAATCTTGCCTATCAAGGACTTTTCCCCAGAGAAATTCTTTCAGAGATAGGATTGAATATGGATGTTTTTCACGTAGAGGGTGTGGAATTCTATGGAAAGGTTAATTTCTTGAAGGCAGGAATAGTATACTCTGATGCAATAAATACCGTGAGCCCCACTTATGCAAAAGAGATCCAGACAGAGGAATATGGTCATGGTCTAGAAGGCATTTTAAGGAAAAGGCAAGACAGGCTATACGGTATATTAAATGGACTCGACTATGAAGTCTGGGATCCAGCTACAGATAAGGATATTTACTTTAATTACAGTGCAGAAAATGCTCTTGAGGGGAAGAAAAGAAATAAAAATGAGTTATTAAAGGAGACGGGACTCAAAGGGGGTGAAAAGCCTCTTGTGGGTATTGTCTCAAGACTTGCTCAACAGAAAGGGTTTGATCTATTCCCAGAAATTATGGAAAATTTGTTAAAGCTTGATCTCAATATGATTGTTCTTGGGAGTGGAGATAAAACATATCAGGAGATGTTTGAAGACTTTTCACGTAAATTTGGCTCTCTATATGTTAAAATCGGATTTGATCCAGTACTTGCCAGAAAGATTTATGCAGGATGTGATATGTTTTTGATGCCTTCGAGGTATGAACCATGCGGACTTGGACAGCTGATTTCAATGAGATATGGGACTGTTCCCGTTGTGAGAAAAACTGGAGGCCTTAAAGATACAGTGGTTGATGTTGAAGAGGGAGGGTATGGTTTTGTTTTTGAAGAATACAACCCCAGGAAATTTTTTGATACCGTTAGTAGAGCTGTTAACTTTTACTACAGTAACAGAAAGGAGTGGGCAAATATTGTTAGAAAAATAATGCAGCTGGATTTTTCATGGAGTGCTTCGGCAAATAAATATTTAAATCTTTACAGGGAGTTAATATGAAGAAGTATATATTCATAACAGGTGGGGTGGTTTCTGCGCTGGGTAAGGGGATATCCACCGCATCTATAGCCCTTCTTTTAAAGAAGAGGGGCTTTAACGTGGCTCCCCTTAAATTTGATCCCTATCTCAATGTTGACCCGGGTACCATGAATCCTTTCCAGCACGGTGAGGTTTTTGTAACCGATGATGGAGCCGAAACAGATTTAGACTTGGGACATTATGAACGTTTTCTGGATCAGAACCTTTCCAGAGATAATAATGTTACGGCAGGTCAGGTATACTATACCCTCATTGAAAACGAGAGGGAAGGAAAATATCTTGGGGGAACAGTTCAGGTTGTCCCACATCTTACAGATGAGATTAAAGCAAGTATCAGACGCTTGGCTAAAGAAAATATTGATATTGTGTTGGTAGAAGTAGGTGGTACCGTGGGGGACATAGAAAGTCTTCCATTTCTAGAAGCCATTAGGCAGATGCGTTTGGAGGAAGGGTTACACAATACTCTCTTCATTCACCTGACCCTTGTTCCCTATATAAAATCCGCAGGAGAGTTAAAAACAAAGCCGACACAACATAGCATTCAAAAGCTGAGAGAAATAGGTATTCAACCAGATATTTTAATTTGTAGAACCGAGAGATCTCTTACCAAAGAAGCCATTAGAAAAATAGCCCTCTTCTCCAATGTTCCAGAAAAGGATGTGATTGAGGCCAAAGATGTGGATACCATTTACAAGATTCCTTTAATTTTCTTCAATCAGGGCCTGGATGAAAAGATACTGGAAAAGTTGCACCTCACAGGGAAAAAACCAGATCTATCTGATTGGATGGAGTTTGTTGAAAGGTTGGAGAAGCCCGATGCAACCGTGAAGCTTGCCTTTGTTGGGAAGTATGTGAATTTGAAGGATTCTTATAAAAGTATTCTTGAAGCCATACATCATGCTGAAGGATCAAATAAGGTAAAAGTGAACATAAATTTTATAGATGCTGAGGAGCTTGAAAAGATCGGCCCGGAGAATCTGATGCAGGGTATAGATGGCATTCTTGTGGCTCCCGGATTCGGAAAAAGAGGGATAGAGGGAAAGGTCAAGGCGATAACCTTTGCTAGACAGAACAATATTCCGTTTCTTGGGATCTGTCTGGGTATGCAGCTTGCAGCTGTTGAGTTTGCAAGAAATGTTCTGGGGTGGGAGAATGCCAATTCCACAGAATTTGATCCTGAAACTCCAAATCCAGTTATTTTAATCTTACCGGAGAAGAAACATATCAAAAGATATGGCGGAACGCTCCGGAAAGGAGCATATCCAGCGAAAATACAGAGGGACTCCCTCGCTTTCAGAATTTATGGTACAGAAATGATTAGCGAGCGGCACAGACACAGGTATGAATTTAATCCAGAATACATTGAAATTTTCAACAAAAATGGTTTCCTAACATCCGGTGTTTCACCTGATGGCAGACTTGTAGAGATTTTAGAACTTAAGGACCATCCCTTTTTCCTTGGAGTACAGTTCCATCCTGAGTTCAAATCCAGACCCCTGAACCCTCATCCTCTTTTCCATCACTTTGTAAGTGCCATGGTGGAATATAAAAAGAGGAAAACAGTTTAAGCATACAATTTGAGCAACATTATATATTGACGGAAAGCGGGCAGCGTAAAGCGGGAATATAAAATTTTCCCTCTCCCACTGGAGGGGAAATAAGAAAAATCTGTCGCAGAATCCTCCAGATTTCCCGCAAGGAGAGGGAATTTTATTATTCCCCATGCACGCTTTACGCTTCACGTCCTTTG
>Ga0190361_1000191_pt1 | contig 25292 bp, 28 predicted proteins | sample 48721845_MG_FD_161273 | JGI IMG/M metagenome (GOLD analysis project Ga0190361, IMG submission 161273) | Hydrothermal vent microbial mat bacterial communities from Southern Trench, Guaymas Basin, Mexico - 4872-18-4-5_MG | ecosystem: Environmental > Aquatic > Marine > Hydrothermal vents >... | reverse complement strand
TGAGCTGCCAGTTGCTGTATCCCGTAAGTTCAGTAGGTGTGAGTCTTATGGCACCCTGAAAAGTTCCACCATTGACGAGCCCAATAGCATTGTTATCATTAGGCCCATCATAGTGAAGTGTATCGCCGGGAGTTTTAACCGCTTCCTTGGATATCACTTTTATTTGTGGGATTGTTTTTCCAGCCTCACGAGCGCTTTTGAGTAGCTTACGTGTATCTTCTACTTTCTTGAAGACCTTAGATCCATTGCTACTTCCCACAAGGAGTAGCATCATTACAACTACTGAGGTATACTTACCCATTTTATCCCTCCTTGTCGTGTTAAAATAAATTCTAATATAATATTTTTTAAAGTCAAGTTTTGGGTGTTTTTGTTTTGAAAAGGTGTGAAAACTATTTTATAATCTATGCTATGAAAACTAAAGTATAACAAAAAGAGATTGACTATGGATGTTGCCTGGAATATTATAGGCGTTATAATCTCTTTTATATTTGTTTTTAGCATTATCGGCATCAGTGAAGTGCTCAAAAAGAAGAATATATTATCAGTGGAGGGAAGCAGGAAATTTGTCCATGTGGGTGTTTCCAACTGGTGGATTCTTGCCATGTATATAATTCCCAATTATATTTTTGCAGTGATTCCGCTGTTAATTTTTGTTGTTCTGAATTATATGTCTTATAAAAAGAATATTTTCAGTAGCATGGAAAGAGGTAGGGGTAAAGAAGACCTTGGTACCGTCTACTTTCCGCTTTCTCTGGCAGTCCTTGTGCTGTTCACCTGGTGGGATGGAATTTTGTTCCAGAATCCTTACTACGGAGCAGTGGGAGCTCTGGTAATGGGTTATGGAGATGGGTTTGCTGCAATATTGGGAGATCGATATGGTAAGCATGTGTATCACATTAGAAGATCAAAGAAATCCATTGAGGGATCTGTTGCTATGTTTGTATTCTCTTTTTTGGTCACCATTGTGATTCTTCTCCTTGAATTTCATACTCTTCATGGTTTACACTTTCTTGTTGCCTTTCTTGTTGCCATTGCCTCAACGGTAATCGAGGGTATTACATCACTTGGTTTTGATAATATCACTGTGCCCATTCTTTCAACATTTTTCTATATCTGGATGAGGGTAAGTATATTATGAGTAGTATCTCGCTGCTGATTGGACATATTATAAATTTTCTTATTGCATTTGGGGCCTATAAAAAAGGATCTCTCACACTTTCTGGTTCCATCGCTGCCTTTATCCTGGGTGCGTTACTTCTTTTAACATCGGGAATTTACGGTTTTTCCCTTGCTCTTGTGTTTTTTATTTCCTCTTCAGCTCTTACAAAATACAGGTTATCTTACAAGAAAAGCAGCGTTGAACTGAGATTTGAGAAGTCTGGGACAAGAGATATGTACCAGGTGATAGCCAACGGGGGTGTTGCACTTTTGTTTTCAATTCTCTACTTTCTATATCAGAAAGAGGTATTTCTTATTGCACTTGCCGTGGCCTTTGCCACCACTAATGCAGATACCTGGGCCACTGAAACGGGGGTTCTGAGTGGGAGAGAGCCTCTATTTTTGCGAAATTTTAGGAGAGTACCCAGGGGAACCTCTGGGGCCGTGAGCTTAAGAGGAAGTATCTTCGCCTTTTTAGGATCTTCCCTTGTAGCCCTTACAGCGGTTTCAGGTATTTACTTATTAAAAGTAATTGTATGTCTTGAAAGGCTTTTCCTGATCTTTATTGTGATTTCTGTGGGTGGATTTATCGGATCTTTTGTTGATAGTTTTCTGGGGGCCTTTGTACAGGGTATATATTTTTCTGAAATAATTGGGGAGACTGAAAAGCGGTTTTATAATGGGGTTGAAAATAAGTTAATCAGAGGATTGAAATTTATCAACAATGATGTTGTAAATTTCCTGAGTTCATTCGCCGCTTCCCTTCTTGTGTTCTTTATAGTGTGGAGAATCCTGTGATATAGAATTCGTAAGGCGTGCAGCGTGAAGCGGAAAGCGGAAGTTTAAAATAAAAAACAGGCTGAGTGATTGGTTATTAGTGATTAGTTATTGGTTAAATATAAACCCAGTGACCTGTAACCAATAACCAAAAACGCTTTCTGCTACACGACTTTAGTCATTCTGAGCGAAGCGAAGAATCTCAAAAAAGCACACAGCGAAAAGCAGAAACCATAAAAAATCTACTCCCTCCCCCTAATCCCTTCTCTACTTCGTGGAATCCTGCAGATTTCCCACTAGAGGGGAAATAACAAAAATTTCCCGTCCCTTGAGGGAACCGTAAGGTCCCCGAATGAAATGAGGAGAGAGGGTTAGGATAAGGGAGGATAAAGAGATTCTTCGTCTCCCCTTACGGGACTCAGAATGACATAATGGGATACCGCTTCACGTTCCCCGCTTTACGCTGCACGACATTTTACGGGGGTTGCTTATTGTTCCATAAACGTTTAGAATTGAATTTGAAACCAGAAAGGAGGGGTCATGCCAAAGGTTGTCCATTTTGAAATACTGGCTGATAAGCCAGAGAGGGCTGTGGAATTCTACAAGAAGGTCTTTAAATTGATGAATATCTCAAGAAAATAATTGATGCAGGTGGTGAAATCATCTCTCCCAAAGAAGAAATCCCCAACATCGGCTACTCCGCATATTTCCGGGATACTGAAGGGAATGTGATTGGGTTGTTTGAGGAGTTGGGGAGGTAGGGGAGAGAAGCAAAGAGTATTATATAAAAATTTGTGATGAAGACTGTTATTACTATGGTAATGTCATTATTCACTTTTCAGGGATATTTGACAGAAAATACTAATTTAAAATTTAAGATTTATTCCTTCAGGAAAAGTTCTATATGGACCTTCAACATCCAAGATATAGTTTTATTATACCATAGAAGGAGCGCCTTTTTAACAAATCTGTTTACCTCAGTATAGTCTTTTATTCCTTTAACTCGCGTTTCTTTTATAACTCTTTCCTGGAAGAACCTAAAAAGTTTCTCTACTTAAAATTGTAACCATATTTTTGGGAAATGGATTTGACTTTTTGTTTTTCTTTGCTGTATATTATTGTGTAATATTAAACGATGATAAGCACCTGCAGGCGTAAAAAGGGTTAAGTCTATGGTGGAAGATTTAAGAGCATCAATGATCTTCGAGACTACAAGATATTCAAAAAGAGGTGATGAAAACATTAACGTCCATCTATTTAGGTCCAGTTTCACCGCTCATCCTTTAGAAGCAGACTTAGACTTAGGATATATTCAGGAATTATCAGTTCCTGTTTATAGTATAACGACTGAAATTTATACTCGTGTTAGCACAAAGAATTTTTTCATAATAAAAAGCCCTTGACAGCCTTTTTCAAGGGGCGGAACATGAACAAAGAGATAAGAAATGTCAATCAGGTGGAGAAAGTTATATGCGAACAGTTCGCATATCTTCCCAATTTGTTGGTATATTCCAAGTGTCTGTGTATAAAGGAGTTGTCCAAAATTCGGCAGGGACATATTTATAAAGTTGAGAGGTGAACTTGTGAACCGTAAAGGTGACACTGAAAAACAAGCAGCTTTAAGAGACAGGATGATTAAAAAAAGACATGAAATAAAGAGAGACAGGTACATTTCAAAAATACGCTCCGTTCTCAAGCCAAGCATGAGACTTCTTGATATTGGTTGTGGAACTGGTCATATTATTCAAGAATTGTCTAGGTATTATAAAAGTGCTATTTTTGTCGGACTTGATATTTCGCCCGCGATGCTTAAAATAGCAACTGCCAATACCAAGGAATTTCCCAATGTTATATTAATTGAAGGAGATGGATTAAAACTTCCTTTTCCAGATGGTTCTTTTGATATTGTGATAACAAGATTGGCTGAATATTCTCCAAAAGAAGTCTATAGAGTTTTAAAAAGCGGAGGATACTTCTTCGAATATGGGGTAGGGCCGGAAGCAGATAAAGAAATTGTAGAATTTTTCCCAGATAGGATTGAGAAGGAAAATTTCTTCTTTCCCAGAAGATTGGAGGAATGGAAGGCAGAAGTATGTGAAGATATTAAAAATGTTGGGCTTGTTGTGGTTGACATAGAGGAGCACAAAGAAAATGATTACTATCAGAATGAAGAGGAAATTATGAACCTTATTGAGATGGTGCCGCTTGTAAAGAACTTTGATAGAGAAAAAGATAAAAGGGTGATCGACAAACTTGTGGAGAAAAATAAGGAGAAGAAAGGCATCAAAATTACTTGGCATTACTACATTTTGGAAGCAAGACGCTTATGAAAGAAGATAATATACTGCTCTACCGTACCCTCAGCTTGCTGATGCTCGCTTTGGTGCTATTGCGCTCAGATAACAAGCGAGTATGCAGTTCCGCCTTGGGTGCTCTCCCAAGCCACCCTTGCGGGTGGCTCCGCATACCTGCTGGGCAGTATATGCCATTGCCTTGAAATATATTATAAATGGAGGAAAAGAATGAGAACCCTTAAAGCGAAGATGTTCAACAAAAAGGCTTCCGGTTCCAAAAACAAACCAGATCAAATTATTAAAGCCATTGGGTTAAGGCACGGCCAAAGTATCGCAGATATTGGAGCCGGAGGAGGGTATTTCACGCTTAGATTTGCTGAAATAGTGGGTAACGAAGGTAAAGTCTACGCTATTGATACAAATCCAGCATTTTTACAATTTATCGAAAAGAGTGCTAATGAAAAAGGGCTGAACAATGTAGTTACAATTTTAACTAAAGATGGATTGGATTTACCTGAAAGTAGCTTAGATTTTGTGTTTATGAGAAATGTCACCCACCATATACCTAATCGGGTACAGTATTTCAAAAACCTGAGACGATTTTTAAAACCCGACGGCAGGGTTATTATCATAGAATATAAAAAGGGTAAGCTTTTCACCTTTCGTAGATTATTTGGACACTATATCCCCAAAGAGATTATTATTCAAGAGATGAAAGAAGCAGAATATAAATTAGAAAAAGAATTTGATTTTTTACCAGAACAACATTTCACAATTTACTCAAAACAATCTAGAAATTCATAACTCATGAAAAGAATGTTAGCAATGGCGTATAAAAAGCAGGCGTTAGGCGAAATTACTATAAAGTAAACATTGGGGGTAGGATATGAGCACAATAGACAAAATTAATATAACGGGTTTAACATGTTTGGAGGCTGGAACCGGTGCAGGGAACATGACACGCTGGTTAGCTAAAAAAGGCGCAAAGGTAGTTTACTCAATCAGTAATAACCAAGAACACTTGGATTACGCCCGCAGAAGACTCCCTAAAAAGTATATCAAAAATGTCAAATTTATTAAAGCGGATTTGCGAAAATTAGACTTTTTGGAGGAAGAAACGATAGATCTCATAACAGCTCATATGCTTATAAATGTTGTTACACCAGTAGATTTGTTTTTTATATTTAAAGAGTTAACACGAGTTGCTAAAAATAAGGCGCTGATGGTGGTAAATGATTATAATCCATTATGCAGTTATCAGACAGAGAGATCCCATCTTGTAGAAGAGTTATTTAGAATCGAAAATGCGGTTTCTTACCTTGCAAATGATGAACCTGCATTGATATGGTATCCATCTGAATACATTATTGAATTACTTGAACTTCTGGGTTGGGAAATTGAGACAATGGAATTGATGTATGATAAAACTCCGTGGGGAAAAGAATTACTTAAAGAACATCTTGAAGTGATAGAAAATGAGTGCAAGAAACTCAGGAATGAAAATTTGAGGAAAAATCTGCTGCATCAGGCGAAGGAAATACTCAACCAAGTTGATGAAGATGAAACAGTATATGCAGGCACTATATACAGCATCATTGCAAGAAGGGCAAAATAGTGTAACTTCACCTAACAAGCGGGTGTCTGGCTCTGCTTTAATTCGCCCAAATCCTTGCTCATCGGCTCGGAGTTCATATACCCGCTGGCCGTTATACACAATAGTTAAATGGAGAGGATGGCTATGATTAAAATTAAAACATTAAAAAACTTCAATGCTAATGATTTGAGGCAACTTTCAAGAACCTATATTTCAACAACCAAATATGTTGTTGAAAAGACCGAAACGCATGACTTTACAGTCATCACCCTCAAACTTACTACCTTAGATAAGCCTTATGTAAAACATGATAATCTCGATGAAACATTGTTGAATCGGTATCAGCAAGTTATTCAGCAAGGGTTATCTCTGGGAGCATATGATGGTGACCAGCTGGTTGGTATCGTTATTGCTGAGCAGGAGAGTTGGAATCGTAGCCTGTGGGTCTGGGAATTCTGTGTTGCTGAAACACATAGGAGGATGGGTATAGGAAAACAACTTATGGAGACCCTGGCTGACAAAGCTAAAAAGGCTGGTATGCGAGTCATTGTTTGTGAGACCCAGAATTATAATGTGCCTGCAATTGAATTCTATCGCAAGGTTGGTTTCCAGATTGAAGGGATTGACCTTTCCTACTACTCCAATAGAGATATGACAAAAGGAGAGGTGGCAATTTTCATGAAGAGAAAGCTGGAATCGTAGAAAGAGGATATCTTCAAATGATCACTTGTATAATAGCGTGTTTGCGACGCTTCGCTAAATGTCTTCAGCACTTCGCAAACATGCAAAACGTTATGTGCAATTGGTCATTTTACAAAAGGAGGTAGATAAAAATGGAAATGAGTTTGTATATAGATAAATACAAACAAATAAGATATAACCTTTTCAAATGGCGATATGAATTAGATGTCGCACATAAAGTCGTTTCGGCTCTCGGTTTTGCATGCTTAACGGGATTGTTGGCACAGGTTAGGTTTTATTTGCCATGGACTCCCATACCGATTACAGGCCAGAGTTTCGCTGTACTGCTCAGCGCGATTATACTTGGAAGATGGGGCGGGATTAGCCAGGTCATGTATGCAGGAATTGGTGCTGCAGGGGTGCCATGGTTTGCAGGTTGGAAGGGTGGAATTGGTGTCATTACTGGTCCTACAGGTGGATACATAATTGGCTTTATTATTGCAGCTTTTTTTCTTGGATACTTTGTAGACAAATATATCCAGTCGAGGAATTTCCTTAGTATTCTCGGATTAATGCTCTTTACAAACTTCGTCCTCTCCTGATATGGTCCTGAGTGATTGTGTGTAATATGCGTTGTTCCGATTCTTGACAGAGGGAAAATTTTCTATTATACTTATACATATCAAACGAACGTTCGATTTAAACGACCGTTTGACATAGATGAAAACTGAAGGAGGAACAATAATGCCAGAAGAGAAAAATCCTAAATCGACAAGGCAAAAAATACTGGAAGCAGCTATCTCATTGTTTGCAAAGAAGGGTTATACAGGAGCCGGGGTGCGGGAAATTGCTAAAACAGCAAATGTAAACATTTCGATGATATCCTACTACTATAAGGGGAAAGTGGGGATATTAAAAACAATTATGGAGGATTTTTTTGTACACTACTTTGAGATTTTAGGCATTGTTGATGATGAAAGCAAAACGCCTGAAGAATGTGTGAGGATTTTGGTTCATAATTTAGTCGACTATGTTAAAGAAAACCGGGAACTGGCTCTTGTAGCTTATAATGCGATTCCTTTGGAGATAGAAGAAATTGAACAATGGAAGAACGACAAATTGGTTCAGTCGATGCAGAAGATGCGGAAACTCGTATCCAGATTTGGATTAGATCCAGATGATATCATTGCTGTTGGTTCCATTGGCCCCGCCCTTATCTCAATCATCTTTACAAAATTTATTCGATTGCCGGTAATCAAGAATCTCTGGGACATTGAATTGGATAATGCCTTGTATGAAAGATATGCGGATACAGTGGCAACATTGTTTTTAGAGGGCATTACAGGAATCGCATCTAAACAAAAAACTGATTGAGGAGGTGCAATATGTTCAAGAAAAAGTCAAGTAGATCAACCACGCTTATAATAACCGGGGGTACTGCTGGCAATGGGCATTTTTTCACTCTACAAAGCCACTAAGAAGGATGTCCTTTCAAAAGCTGAACCGAAGAAAGTAACTGTGGTCAGCGATATGGACGCTCATTCTCAGTCTCAAATGAGAGTTACAGTTGAAAGGGATAGTGTGATTGCTATTAAAGGCGATCCTAAAGACCCCGAAAGCAAAGGTGAACTGAACATCAGAGATAAGAAGATGAAGAAAATTCTCTATGCGCCAGATCGGTTGAAGTACCCGATGAAACGAATCGGCGAAAGAGGAGAAAATAAATGGGAGAGAATCTCCTGGGATGAGGCATTAACAACAATTGCTAATAGGCTGAATGAAATCAAGAAAAAATATGGAGCAGAGGCCATCGATTTTCATCATGGTCATTATCATAGTGGAGACGTGATTGGTCCATACCTGACTCGTCTGGCAAACCTGATTGGCACGCCCAATGTAACAAATCCGAGTCATGTTTGCCATCTCCCCCGGGTATTTCTGCAATACCGGTTTGATTTCGGAGTGGTGGTTCCGCCCGACATCCCCAACACAAACTGCCTGATTATTTGGGGCGGTAATCCCAAAGCGACCAATAAACCCCAGGAGATTGCAATCCGGGAGGCAAGAAAGAGAAGGGCAAAACTCATCGTGATTGATTCCAGGCTTACACCTTATGCTGAGGAAGCCGATATATTTGCCCAATTGCGACCAGGCACCGATGGTGCGCTGGCTTTAGGAATGATTAACGTTATCATTAATGAAAAACTCTACGATCCGGAATTTGTGGAAAATTGGACGGTCGGATTTGATAAGCTGGTAAAACATATCGAAGATTATTCTCCGGAAAGGGTGGAGAAGATCACCTGGGTGTCCGCAGAAACAATTCGCAAAATGGCTCGTATGTATGCTACGACTAAACCCGCTTGTATCAGCCCCCGCAATGCCTTAGACCAGCATACCAACGCTTCCTGTGCTATCCGAGCTATCGATATTCTTATGGCAATCACAGGCAATATTGATGTTAAGGGGGGCAATGTAATTGTGGTACCCTTGACTTTAGGACTCACCGATGTTAAGCTGTTCGAGAAATTATCCCCTGAAGCACTTGAAAAGAAAATAGGTGCTGACAAATGTTTGTACTCAAAGATGTCCACGACCTGGCCTGCAGCGCACACGCCTTCTCTGTGGGATGCTATTCTGGAAGAAGACCCTTATCCTGTAAAAGCAATGTTCATTATGGCTGCTAATCCCGCGGTAACCTGCGCCAATACGAATGTCGTAATTAAGGCATTGAAGAAGTTAGATTTTCTTGTCGTTGTTGATATATTTATGACACCTACCGCTGAATTAGCTGATATTGTCCTTCCTGCATGCACATTTCTGGAGCAGACACGCTATGTGACATACGATACTCATGCTGACCATGGGTGGAATGTGCCTTCGAGGATCATGATCAGCCCGAAAGTTGTTGAGCCCTTATACGAATCATGGTCTGATTGGAAAATTATTTGTAAATTGGGGAAAAAGATGGGCTATGAAAAATATTTCCCCTGGAAAACCCGAGAAGAAGCCATAAACTATGAGCTAAAGCCTTTTGGTATTACCTGCGATGAGCTAAAGAAACATCCTGAAGGGATCATCATACCACTTCCTTCTATTCTCTACAAAAAATTTAGCGGATTTTTGGGTAGTATAATTCGAGGGGTACTTAAATTAACGATGTTCCGGAACTACCCTAATATGTACAAAAAATACGATGGTTTCTTAAAGGGTTTTCTCACTCCGTCCAAGAAAGTAGAAATCTACTCGGAGCAGTTGGAAAAGCTGGGTTATGATCCTCTGCCAGTGTACAGGGAACCTGCCGAAAGCCCTGTTTCATGTCCTGAGTTAGCCAGAGAATATCCATTCATATTAATAGCCGGTTCAAAACTAAAAATGTATACCCATTCTATGATGCGCAATATTCCCGATCTTCGTAAACTAATGCCCAAAAATCTGCTGGAAATCAACCCTGTAGCAGCAGAAAGACTTGGAATAAACGACGGCGACATCGTCAGGGTTGAATCCCTCAGAGGTAGTATCAGATCATTGGCCAAAGTTACTGAAATTATTGATCCCCGGGTGGTGCATTTGTACTATGGTTTCCAAGAGAGCAACTGCAATATTTTAACAGACCATAAAGCTTTCGATCCGATCACCGGTTCTGTAGGATTGAAATCGTCATTATGCAGGGTCATAAAAGATTAACTATAAAGCGAGGATTGGGAAATGGATAATTTTAAAGCAAAGCGATTTGCCGAAATAGTGGGGGAAGAAGGTAAAATTTATGCCGTTGATACAAACCCGAAATTTTTGGAGTCCATTCAAAGAGGAAGAGTTTGATTTTTTGCAGGATAAAAGTTTACAATTTATTCAAAGAGATAAAATGTCAAGAGCCAACAGATTACACTTCAGAATGATGTCCTTTGTCCACGAGACCCTGTACGGGTTGTTCAGGAACCCTTACAAGGTCCTCGATGCAGCAGGACTTGAGCCCGGCCAGAGGGTACTGGAGGTAGGCTGCGGTCCGGGGTTCTTCACCATCCCGGCTGCCCATATCGTCGGGGAGAAAGGGAGCGTGCTTGCCCTGGACATCAATCCAGCGGCAGTGGAACATGTCCGAAGGAAGATCAGAGAGGCAGATGTGACGAACGCAGAGGTAATCCTGGCAGACGCTGCAAGCACGGGATTACCGGCTGCAAGCTTCGACCTCGCCTTCGTCTTCGGCTTCGCCCGTCCCAGAGGTGATATGACAGCTATCTGGAGGGAGCTCCACAGGCTCCTCAAGCCCGGGGGCATCCTGTCGGTCGAGGGGAGGATCCGTCCCCCGGAGGAACTTTTCGAATTCTCGAAACGCCAGGGGAGGATATCTCAGTTCAGGAAGGCGTGATAGCGTTATGGCGAAGCGGATGTTCAGGGAATACGGACAGAGCTGGGAGATAGCCGCAGCCCTGTGGGACGGTCCCAGGACAATTTCTGAAATCGTAGACCATTTCCACAGCTACGCCAGATTGCTTGGCTTTTTCGGCGTTACAGGACGTATGGAGCGGCGCCACCAGAAGATGGCAAAGCGCATCAAAGAGGCACTGGGGGAGTTGATAGAGCAAGGCTGGGTGGTGCAGGAAGGTGAGCGCTATTCGTTGACCCACCTTGGAAGGGGTGAGGCAGAAAAAGTTCTCTCGGACATGCGCCGAACCCGCAGATTGTTTCAAAAATTTATACAGCCCCAGACCGTTTCCCAAGTGGGACTGGCGGTGCACTGGGGATTGGCGGCGCTGAAACTGCCGGCAGCGCTCCTTTCCGGCAGTGTGGGACTGCTCAACGATGGGGTAGATACACTGCTTGACGGATTTTCCAGTTTGTTGGTTTACTTTGGGATTCGCTTAAACAAAGAGCGTGTAGCAAATGTTGTGCTGGTGCTGTTGATGTTAGGAACCGGAGGCTTCACATTCTACGAAGCCGTGAGACGCTTCTTTGTCCCATTTAAGCCGGAAATAGATTGGTTGACTTTTCTGGCAGCGACCATTTCCGCATTGATTTGTGCTTTGCTGTGGGCTTACCAGCGTTATGTTGGGTTGCGAAGTGGAATATTGGCACTCATCACCCAATCAGTGGACTCTCGCAATCATGTTATCGTTGCCGGCGGCGTTACTGCCGGACTGATCGCATCTTTGTTGAACTTTGCCCTGCTGGATACGCTGGTGGGGTTTGTTGTGGCTATTTTAATTCTCAAAAGCGCAGTTGAACTGGCAATCGAACTTGTTCGCACAAAGGGACAGGAAGAGGTGAGCCTATCCCGTTATAAGTTTGGGCTAATTGAAAGGTATGACCAATTCCGACAGGCACGCTTGTGCAACTGGATGCTCTACCTGATACAAAAACAGATCGCTCGAACACGCAGCGAACTGCTCGCACAGGCAAGACAGGTTCTCGATTTTACCGGAAATCCGGTGCTGCGTGAGCTGGGATTTGACAAACAGCCCAAAACCGAAGAGATGATCAACCAGTGTATGACAGAATTATTTCAACGTGGCTGGATAACAGGGGAAGAGCAATTGAACATAACAGAATCTGGCAGGAAACATCTGCGCCGGCATACTTTTACGGGATTTGAGAGATGAAAAAGAGGAGGTCACGCTTGTACCTCTGGGATGTGCGAGGTTCAGGATCTCGCGTTTCCCTACGTTAAGTGAAACGCCCAAGCCCGCTTTTGGAAAAGGAATAATTTTATACGGATTTAAACTCATAAATATTAAGGTAAAATCATGAAGAACATATATCTATCAATCAAAATCTATATTGGTCTCATCATAACCCTTGCTATCTTAGCAGCAATTAATATCTTTTTACCTCAAGGTTCTTTTTCAACAGTTTTGCTAGAACAAGAACTTCCAGCTTCTAAATCGGTGCTCACTTTTGTGAATGCGACTGTTATGCTTATTCTCTATGGCGGATTGGAATTCGTTGGATTGAAGCTTTCACAAAGGTTGGATTTTGCCGATATCTGGGACCCAAAGGTTTTTAGTAGACAGAGGTTCTTACCCCCCGCTCTCACCGGAACAGTTATTGGCATATTTTTCATACTCGCTGATGCAATTTTGAGTCGTTTCCACACCTTAGGACGCTTCCTCATCCGCCGTTTCCAACCTTCCTTGTCGCCTTGGCTGTTGCAGATATTGGCGAAGAATTAATATCCCGCCTATTTTTCATTTTGCCCTGATGAATGAGACTATTATTCTAAATGGGGTTCTTTCACTTTTTACAGCTTATTACCTCATGAAATTTGGATTTTTCGCAGCAGTTGGTATACACTTCTGGACAGATGTAATATGTCATGTTTGCTATTCGCCTTTTTCAACGTGAAACAATTGTGGTGAGATGGAGGTAAAAATGGTAAAAATTGTATTAATCATTTTGGGGGTAATTGTTGCTCTAATAGCATCAGCTTGTGCTATAGGCAACATTGCATTTACTAAAAAGGTGAAAGAAGAGGCAAAGGAACTTTTTAGAGAGGGTAAAGAAATAACACCAGAAATCGTCACTGATGAAGATATAAAAGGATTGCCTGAACCTGTTCAAAGGTATTTGAAATATACGCAAATCATAGGCAAGGAAAAGATCAAAATTGTGAGGTTGAAACAGGGAGGATATTTTCGCATGAAAGAGAACCAAAAGTGGATGCCAATAAAAGCAGAACAATACTTCAATGTTGATTCTGTTGAGTTTATCTGGATAGCAAAGGTAAGAATTGCTCCATTGGTGTCAATATATGCAAAAGACGAATTTATTGAGGGTAAGGGAAATTTAGTGGTAAAACTGCTTGGACTCATCAAAATTGTTGATGCAAAGGGATATGAAGTCGATGATGGAGAGATTTTGCGATTTCTGGCTGAATGCATATGGTTCCCTTCAGCGTTTTTGAATGATTATATTAGGTGGGAAACCATTGATGAGAGTTCAGCAAAAGCAACGATTAGTTATAAAGGAATTACTGCCTCAGCTATTTTTCATTTTAATGAAAAAGGAGAGATCACAAAGATAACGGCAAAGAGATATAGGGAAGTGAATGGAAAGTTTGTACTTGAGGATTGGGAAGGGGAAATTGTTGCATACCGGGAGGTTAATGGCGTTATTATCCCGAACAAGGTAAATATTATCTGGAAATTAAAAACCGGAGATTTTTGCTATGATAAAGTTGAAGTCATTGATATTGGATACAATAATCCTTCAGTATATTAAGTGGACAAAGGAAGATATTTTTTGCGGGCTTGAGCACTCTGTGGTGCTTTGCGCCTTGTCTTTATCGGGGTCACTTAACAGGTGAATATATAGCTCCGCCTATTGAACACCCTTGGATGAAAAAATTGTCTGAAAAGAAGAAAGTCAAGATCCTGGAGATTTGTGGTGGAGCTGGTTTTGGGGGAGTCGCAGGGAGGGAATAAAAATAAACGAGATAGAATCCTGGAGAGGAGTCATAATTGAAGAGGGATTAGATGGTCCCATAATATTAAATGATTTCAAGGTTTATCGAGTGAGAATAACAGAATATGGGGTACCTATAGACTACGAAGGAAATGTGGGAAGGTGGCGTATTTATTATGTCAGGTGCACCCGAGACGAAATAAATAATCTACAGTCACATATTCTGAAAGGATGGTATGCACATTTCTGGAAAGGTGATAAGATTATAGTGGTGTATTGTGACAAACTATTTGAGATCAAGAGATATGACAAATCCACATGGCATGAAGCTGTTGAGCATGGAGAAGCACAGGGAATACCCGAAAATGAGCTTGACTTTCCTACAGATTAATAATGCATGAGGTATTTATTAGTTTATATCAATTTTTATTAAAACACTTTCAAGCTGGCTTGACATTCTGAAGCTTTTTACTTATTATTAGCCATAGATACCATTGGATTCTCAGATCCACTGGTATTTCAAGAGATAGCTATTTTTCTGGGTGTGATGAATATAATTAATATCCAAAGGAGGGGGACAATGATGGAGATGGAAAAAAATCAGTTGATCGCAGTTTGTGGTTTGAACTGTAGGGAATGTCAAATTTTTCAGGCATCAGATAACCTTGAAATAGCGAAAGCGATTGCAGATTGGTTCAAAAAAGAAAGAGATATAGAGGTAAAAATAGAAGATATTCGCTGTGAGGGGTGTAAGGGGGATAGGCCAAAACACTGGTCTCCAGACTGCCGGATTTTGAAATGTTGTGTGGATGAAAAAGGTTTACAATTCTGTTTCCAGTGTAAGGATTTCCCCTGTGAGATGCTGACTGAATGGGCCAAAGGCGGGGAGAGATATAGAGAAGCTATAGAACAGCTGAAGAGGATGAAAGAAGGTTCTTAGTTCTTTATAATAAATAACAGTAATAGAATTCTTATTGCCGGAATGTGAGAAATATGGAGAAGATATTTACTTTAGTTATTTTAATGGTATCTATAAATAATATGTTAACTTTAATTCCATTTAAAAATGTGACTGAAGATAAAGTGAAAATTTCAGGTGGAAAGAGTACTCTATCAGTTGGCTCGAACATAAGTATTACTGTTATTTACGACAATAATCAATATAAGAAAGGGTTAGAAACTGACTGGGGATTCTCCTGTCTCATAAAAACCAATAAAGAGACCATTCTTTTTGATACAGGTGGAGATGGTTCCATATTGTTGTCCAATATGAAGAAACAAGGCATCAAACCTGGAGAAATTGATATGGTTGTTCTTTCTCATATTCACGGTGACCATGTGGGAGGGCTGAGCAGTTTCCTTAAGAAGAATCCTGACGTAATTGTTTATCTCCCGAGATCATTTCCCGAGAGTTTCAAAAATAGAGTGAGGAAGTACGGGGCAGAGGTAATTGAGGTCAAAAAGCCCATGGAGATCTGTGCAGGAATTTACTCCACAGGTGAACTTGGCACATGGGTGAAAGAACAATCGTTAATTATAAATACAGAGAAAGGATTGATAGTGATAACAGGGTGCGCCCATCCTGGTGTTGTGAAGATTATAAATACGGCCAAAGAGTTGCTTGGTAAACCTGTACTTTTAGTATTGGGTGGTTTTCATCTTGTAGGTAGAAGCAAACAGGAAATTGATAGAATTATTCATGGCTTTAGGAACTTAGGGGTCCACTTTGTTGGTCCCTGTCACTGTTCAGGCGATTTAGCCAGAGAGCTGTTTAAAAAGGAGTATAAAAAGAATTTTATAAATATTGGCGTGGGAAGAGTGATAACAATGGACGATTTAAAATGATCACGCCGATTATCAGTTGTTAAAATTATTGGTATTGATATTTCAGAGAGATCTATTCGAAATGCAAACAATAATATCAAAAAAGAATCTTCAAAATGTTATAGAAATATTAAAAAGAGGATGTAACTAATTGTAGTCAAAATTTGGCAAGGAGGTAGAGAAAAACGGACTGGGTTATTATTCCAAAGTGGTATTAATGAGAGCACGGAAACAGATTTATATCTTGACTACTTGGTAATTACACTATACCTTAGTATAAGATATGATGAATAATCAGTTAGGTCCTGAAGTGTCCCTGGTAAGGAAATTTCTACGGTAAATGTAATTTTTCAAAGGAGGAATATCCTATGGCAGTAAAAAATTTCGATCTGCATAAAGATGATGGCAGGAAACCAGGTGAAAATGAAGACCATATGCATCCTATGACGCATACTGAAACAAAGCATAATCACATAGAGCATGGGGCTCATAAGCACAAGGAGCATCATGATCACCGTAGTCATCATGCTCACATGGTAAAAGACTTCAGAAAGCGCTTCTGGGTTTCAGCAGTACTGACCATCCCTGTCTTAATTCTCTCTCCTATGATTCAAAAATTACTGGGCTTTGATAAAATACTCAGATTCCCAGGGGATTTGTATGTGCTTTTTGCCCTTGCTTCTATAATCTATCTGTATGGCGGGTATCCTTTTATAAAAGGCTTTTTTGATGAAATAAGAGCTAGAAAACCTGGAATGATGACCCTGATCGCTATTGCAATCACCACGGCCTATCTGTACAGCAGCATTGTCGTCTTTGGACTTAAAGGGAAAATATTCTTCTGGGAATTAGTAACTCTTATAGATATTATGCTTTTGGGTCACTGGATAGAGATGAAGTCCATTTTAGGAGCATCCAGAGCCCTGGAGGAGCTGGCAAAACTTATGCCCTCTGATGCTCATAAAATCATGCCAGATGGCACCATAATGGATGTACCTTTGAATGAGCTCGAGGAAGGAGATATTGTCCTTGTAAAGCCTGGTGAGAAAGTTCCCGCAGATGGGATTGTTATTGAGGGTGAAACAACTGTAAATGAATCAATGTTAACTGGAGAAAGCAAGCCAGTTTTGAAGGAGAAAGGTAGTGCAGTTATTGGAGGAGCAATTAATGGGGAAGGTTCGATTACCGTGAAAGTTTTAAAAACTGGTAAGGATTCGTTCCTTTCCCAGGTTATTGAGCTTGTCAAAGAGGCTCAAGAGAGTAAATCCAAGACACAGGATCTGGCTAACCGAGCGGCAGTCTGGCTGACAGTTCTCGCTTTGACTGGCGGGGTGATTACCTTTCTCGTATGGACAATTATAGTAAGTAAGGATGTGGCCTTTGCCCTTGAGAGAACAGTAACTGTTATGGTCATTACCTGTCCCCATGCTCTTGGTCTTGCTGTCCCTCTTGTTGTGGCTGTCTCAACGGCAATTTCTGCAAAGAATGGTCTTCTCATTAGGGATCGTGCAGCCTTTGAAAAGGCAAGAAATATCCAGGCCATAATATTCGATAAAACAGGGACGCTTACAAAGGGTGAGTTTGGTGTCACGGATGTGTTAACATTCACGGATGATGTTACCGAGGAGGAGATTTTAAAATATGCAGCCTCTGTGGAATCGCATTCGGAACATCCAATTGCTAAGGCAATTACCACTGCAGTCAATGAATTATTCAAAGTAGAGGAATTCAAGTCAATACCAGGAAAAGGTGCAGAGGGTAAAGTAAATGGGAAGCATATTATGATCGTAAGCCCGGGATATTTGAGAGAGAAAGGTATGGTGCTAAAAGATGAAAGGGCCGAAAGGATTGCCTCACAGGGCAAAACCATAGTTTATGTTCTAATTGATGGGCAGTTAAGGGGGGCGATTGCTCTTGCAGATATTGTCAGGCCTGAATCAAAGAAGGCCATATCCATGCTCAAAAAGATGGGTATAAAATGCATGATGCTAACAGGAGATAACAAGCAGGTTGCGAAATGGGTTGCAGAGGAGATAGGTCTCGATGAATACTTCGCTGAGGTTCTTCCACATGAGAAGTCTCAGAAAGTTAAGGAAATCCAATCTCGCGGACTTGTCGTAGCCATGACCGGGGACGGAGTTAATGATGCTCCTGCACTTGCTCAGGCAGATGTGGGTATCGCAATAGGAGCTGGAACTGATGTTGCTGTAGAAACCGCTGATATTGTACTTGTTAGAAACAATCCGCAGGATGTGGTGGCGATAATAGGTCTTGCCCGTGCTACATATAAAAAGATGGTACAGAATTTAGCATGGGCCACAGGATACAACGCATTTGCCATACCTCTTGCTGCAGGTGTACTGTACCCTTGGGGAGTGTTGTTGAGTCCTGCCATGGGAGCTGTCCTTATGTCGTTGAGTACTATTATAGTTGCAATAAATGCCAGATTCCTTAAAGTGGTTAAATAAGCAAATATATAAACAGAAATCTTTTAGACTTCGGGAATCATATTAATGTAATTTATGAAAAATGAACGCAGAAGATATATTATAGTTAAAGCATGGAACTATACTCTCTATCGGATGAGTTAAAAAATTCAGTTAAACATATCACTCAAGAGATCCAAAAACAAATTCCAGGTATAAGTTTACAGGAATACATTACCCTCCCCGATTATGGCCAGAGGATAGTTTTGAGATTTGATATAAATGATGAAATTAGATCCTTTCAGGAAGCAGATGATATTGAAGGACGTCTTCGTAAAATTACCGGAAAGGATTACTGGGTAGTACTGGTGGGGAGAGTTTATAAAAAGTTTGGTTTTGCTACGCAAGTGCTCATGGATAAATTAGAAAATATTGACAAAAAACTACCGGATAAGGTTCTCGAATTCCCTGAAACTATACATTCAAAAAAATTGGAACAAAACTCACCTGAAGTGAGTCATAATTATAGATAATAGTTCGGCTCTCGTACTTTAAAATTAGTTTTATTGCAGAAGGAGGTTGTGATGAAAAGGATAATAATTATAGCCATTTTAGTATTTTCACCTTTTAGCCTTAAAGCGCAGGTAAGAAGTATACAGAATGCTGGTAAAAAAGGAATTAAAACCATCATAACCGGGTACGTGTACGATAAAGAACGTGATATTCCTCTGGAATATGCCAGCGTTATAGCCTACAGGGTACGTGACAGCATTAAAGTAAAAGGTATAAGCACAGACTCCAGAGGCTATTTTGAACTGGTGGGGCTGCGTCCTGGGCTATATTATCTTGAGGTTGATTTTATCGGTTACAAGAAGAAAACAGTTACTCCTGTGGTTATAAAACCAGGAAATCCAATAGTTGAACTTGGGAAAATTTATCTTGAACCAGTACCCTTTACCACAGAACCTATAGAAGTTACAGCTGAAGCACCTGAGATTACTTATAAGATTGATAAAAAAGTGATTTATGTGGGAAAACAGGCCACAAGTATATCCGGGACAGCCATTGACATCCTGGCCAATGTCCCCTCTGTGGAGGTTGATATAGAGGGAAATATAAAGTTAAGAGGAAGTGAAAATTTTACCCTTTTAATAGATGGACGACCTACACTTGTAGAACCGGATGAAGTTCTCCAGCAAATCCCTGCTTCGTTGATTGATAAAATCGAAGTGATAACCAATCCCTCTGCAAAATACGATCCTGAAGGAGAATCGGGCATCATAAATATAATTCTTAAGAAGACCCGTAGAGGAAATACCGGAGGTACAGTGAATCTCGATGTGGGTATAGAGAAAAACTATGGTGGAAGTGTCACTTTATCAAGAAGAACGAGATACTACAATGCATATTTGAGCTTTGGGTATAATCACAGAAATTTCCCGGGTAATCTTGAAACAAGGCGTGATGTATCAGTGAGTAGTGGTAATTATACCACTACATCCACAGGTAGCATTGAGAGAACTATGAGACCTTTGTATCTGAGAGGTGGAGTGAATATTAACTTATCTTCACGGGATATATTAAGTCTTGGCGGTAGTTATGGAAAATGGGAGATGCAATGGGGAAATGAACTTCATTATGTAGTTATTGACACTTTAGAAGAGAGTTACAGAACAACTGAAAACTTTACACGAAAAAGTCCAAGCTTTGGAGTATTTATCAATTTTGAACATAAGTTCAAAACCAAGGGTCACACATTGTCCAGTGAAGTTTATTATAGCAGGAGAGATGGAGAAGGGAAATCTGTTTCTCTGAAATACAACGATAAAGACTCTATTGTTGAAGGGCAGCGCGTTATTGAGAGTGGTCCTTCCAATTATGTAAGGAGTAAAATAGATTATAGATTACCTCTTGGGGAAAACAATTATCTGGAGGCAGGATATCAATGGCAGTTAAGTAGACAGGAGGATGTTGTGGATTACTACAGTTATGATACAGTGGCCATGGATTATATACTTAATGAACAATTTCATAGAGAGGATGAGTATGAAAAAGATATACACTCTGTTTATGCACTTTATTCAGGACAGTATGAAAGAATGGGGTTTCAGCTTGGGGTGAGGGGAGAGTATACATTTCGAAATATAAAAGAACTAAATTCGAGAGAGAATTTTGCCATAAATGCACTGGACATATTTCCAACACTTCATTTTTCCTATGACTTTACAAGGCAAAAGGAATTGATGTTCAGCTATACAAGACGGATTAGGAGGCCCAGAGGATGGATGCTGGAGCCCTTTGAAACCTGGATTGATGCCTATACTCTCAGGAAAGGTAATCCAAACTTGAAACCAGAATATATAGATTCCTATGAATTGGTATTTAAGACTCCATTAAGTATAGGTCTACTTTCACTGGAGAGCTATTATAGAGTAATCCATAATAAAATAGAAAGAATTCAAGTTCTTTATTCTCCCAATCAGAACATTTTCCTCCATACTTTTGAGAATGCAGGTAAGGCTATAAGAGCCGGTGCTGAGATTATGTACAACTGGACACCATTATCTTTTATGAATCTCAACTGGAGTATAGATTTTTACCGCTATACTATTGAGGGCACACTTGAATATGGGAATTCCTCAAGCGAAAAATTCACATGGAGTGCACGTTTTGGAAATGAACTTCGCATAGGGAAGTCTACTCGCATGCAGTTAAATTTTAGATACAGGAGTCCCGAAGTTTCGCTTCAGGGTAAGAGAGAGGATTTTTACACCGTGGATTTTGGTTTAAAACATAATATATTAGAGAACCTATCACTTACGCTACAATTCAGAGATGTATTTAGAACCTTCAGACGAGAGTTTACATCAGAAGGGGAAAATTTTACCTATTACCAGAAAGTGGAAAGGAACTCTCCTATGATAATACTAAATTTACAATATAACTTCAACAACTACAGATCCAGGAAGAAAGAAAATAAAATTCTTGAGGAAGAATCTTCTGAATTTGAAGAATTCTATTGATGATAATCTGATGATTGAATAAGTGGTGTCTTCCTTTAAAATTATAAAGAATGACTTTACATAACTCTCATGGTTTTTTAATAGAGAAAGCTACTCCTCACGATAAGGATGATTTTGCAAGGCTCATGCTTATTTCTGCTCCCATATTTTTACCAACGATATTTGGTAAGAGAGCTTTGAGTATTTTTAAATGCCTGTTCTTGAAGCATGCCAATCTTTTCAGCATGGATCATGTGTATGTAGTAAAGAGTGAGGGTACAGTCGGCTCTATGGTACTCTTTTATGATTGGCGTATAAAAGAAAAAGAAGATATAAAAACAGGGCTGGCTATGTTTTGTTGTATGGGTATGGATTTCCTGGCACGCATTCCACTATTTATCAAGGCAGGCTCATGTACAGGATATGTGAGGAAAGGAGAAATTTATATAAGCAACTTAGCTACTTACCCCAAATTTAGAGGGAGGGGTATGGCGAGTGCTTTGATTGCAAAAGTTGAAGAGGAAGCCAAAAAGACCGGAGGAAAATATCTTTCCCTTGATGTGGAAGTGGAGAATACCGGTGCCATAAAACTTTATCAGAGGCTTGGATTTCGCATTATAAAGGAATCATCGACAACACTGAAGAACCGTCAATTTTCCTTCTATCGAATGATAAAAAAATCTAGCTATTCCCCAAAAGTTTATAAATTCTAACATATATTATTATATAACATTTCTTAAGTTTTCCGTTTCTCTTCAGCATATGTAGTGATAATTATAAGTACATGATTCTGACATAGTAATTCTTGACTGTTCGATTAATCTAACATAAAATAAAACAAAAGGAGGAAGAGAAATGTTAAGTATGACCCTGGAGGATTATCTTGAAAGTATTTTCCTTCTAGGAAGGGGAAGAAATCCTGTAAGAATAACGGATGTGGCGAAGAAATTAAAGGTGAAAAAATCCACTGTTGTAAATGCAATAAGAAAATTGCAACAGGAAGGTTTTGTGATACATGAAAGATACGGTGATATTCTCTTGACACAGAAAGGGATTGAAATGGCAAGCAGGGTTTATGAAAGACATCTGGCTATATTTTCTTTTCTTGTGGAAATTCTGGGAGTTCCTGAGGAAATTGCCAATAAAGAAGCATGTGGAATAGAGCATTATATAGGCGAAGAGACTGCAAAAACCCTGAGTCTTTTCATAGAATTCTCAAGATTATGCCCTCAATTGCAGAAAATAATATACGAAGATTTTAGAAAATATAAAAACAGTGGGACAATCCCGGATATATGCAGTGAGGAGGGTAAAAAAATGTTAAAACTAACACAGCTGAAAGTTGGACAAAAAGCTATTGTTAAAAAGATAGACTGTGATAGAAGTATTAAATCACGGCTTCTTACTATGGGAATAGTCCCTGGCGTTGAAATTCAAGTGGAGAAGGTGGCTCCCTTGGGGGACCCAATTGATATTCTCGTAAGGGGTTATCATCTCAGCCTGAGAAGAGAGGAGGCACAATGTATAGAGGTTGAGGAGGCATGATTCCCTTGATTTTTGCTAAATCTGGAGACAGAGTGAGGATTATGCGAATAACAGGGGGAAGAAGATGTTTTTACAGGTTGATGCAGATGGGATTGAGAATAGGAGATGTGGTTGAAATTACTCAAGGAGGAGGGAGAGGGCCAGTAATTTTAAAAAAGGGGAATATGAGACTGGTTATTGGTATGGGGATGGCAGGTAAAATTTGGGTTATGCCATTGAATTAGGAGGTGATTATCATGGAAATTACTATTGCTCTTGCAGGTAATCCCAATGCAGGAAAGACCTCAATTTTTAATGGACTCACCGGTTCACATCAACATGTGGGAAACTGGCCGGGTGTCACTGTGGAGAGGAAAGAAGGCGAATTTATCCACGGGAATATCAAGATTAAGGTTGTGGACCTTCCAGGAACTTATAGCTTAACACCTTATACTATAGATGAAAGGATAGCCAGAGATTTTATAGTTAAAGAGAAACCCGAACTTGTTGTGGTCATAGCAGATGCATCAAATTTAGAAAGAAACCTTTATCTTCTCATAGAAATTATGCAATTAACTAAAAAGACACTTCTTGTTTTAAATATGGTGGATATAGCGGAGAAAAAGGGAATAAAGATCAATCACCAGAGTCTCTCAAAGATACTCGGTATTCCAGTGGTTAAAACAATAGCAAATAAAGGTGTGGGGATAAAGGAATTAAAAGATAAGATCGTGGAAGCAATTAAAAACCCACAGGAGAATGTGGGTGAGGGTTCGTTTTTATTTAATGAAAGAATAGAACTTGCAGTGAGTGAGATTCGCGACCGTGTCTCAAAACTGAGACTTATTTTTCCACCCAGATTTATAGCTTTGAAATTGCTGGAAAAAGACGATGAAATCAGGGAGCTGGTTTTTTCCAAAGCTGACAATGGACTAAGAACTGTGGTGGATGCATGGATTGCACGTTTGGAGAAAGAACTGGGAGATGATATGGCCTCGATTCTTGCAGCCGAAAAATATGCCTTTATTCATGGTTTATATAATGAAGTGGTAGAGTTGAAATCCTCTGTAGAGAGGCAGATAGACATCACGGATAGAGTGGATAGGGTCCTGACCAATCGATATCTCGGCATTCCCCTATTTCTTTTTATTATGTGGATAATCTTTCAGCTGGTGTTTAAGGTGGGTAATCCTCTCGCAGACATAATTGATAAACTCATGGGCTCTCTTGCTGCTTTAATAAGTGAAGTCCTCTCAAAATGGGGGGCGTCCAGTTACGCTATATCGTTTATAACAGATGGAATTATAGGAGGTGTTGGCTCGGTTCTTGTGTTTATTCCCAGCATTATGCTTCTTTTTCTTGCAATTGCGATTCTGGAGGATTCAGGCTATATGGCCCGTGCTGCTTTTGTGATGGATAAGCTTATGCATTCTCTGGGCTTACATGGTAAATCAGCCATACCTATGATTGTTTCTTTCGGATGTAATATACCGGGAATACTTGCCACGAGAACCTTAAAATCGGAAAAAGATCGTATTCTCACAATACTTATTTTACCACTTATGTCATGTTCCGCTCGCTTACCCATATATGTTCTCTTCGCTTCGGTATTTTTCTCTAAACATGCTGCTTGGGTGATATTCTCCTTGTATCTATTAGGAATTATTCTTGCTATACTTATGGCCGCGATTTTTAAAAAGACACTTTTTAGAGGAGAAACATCACCATTGATAATGGAGCTCCCCCCATACAGAATACCCTATCTGAAGAGTGTATGGCTCAGCACATGGCAAAGAACAAGTATGTTTCTCAAGAAGGCAGGTACTTTCATACTCGCTACAGTGGTACTTGTCTGGATTTTTTCCTCTTTACCACTTGGTGTAGACTATGCTTCTCCTGAATCTATTATCGGGAGAATAGGCGCTGTCTTTGCTCCTATATTGAAGCCAGCGGGCTTCGGATTCTGGCAGGCTGCGGTTTCACTTATCTTCGGATTTCTTGCCAAGGAAGTGGTTATAGGAACTATGGGCACTGTGTGGGGTGCCAGTGAAGAATCTCTGAGAAATATCCTTCCCCATTATTTCTCTCAAGTATCTGCTCTTAGTTTTATGGTCTTTTCACTTATTTATGTCCCCTGTGTCGCCGCTGTGGCAACCATCTGGAAGGAGGCAGGGGCTAAATGGGCTTTAATTTCTATTGCTTACAGTATGCTTTTAGCTTATTTAGTGTCAGTGTTAGTGTTTAATATAGGAAATTTGATTTTTTAGAAGGAGGTACCATATGTATGTAAAAATCCACCGTAAGGCAAGATGTGGTGAAAATTTTAAGGAAAGTTTTGCAAATCTTCAAACAAAAAGGAGGGAAAAATGAAAAAGTATGCATCGGTTATGGTTCTTGGAAGCATTCTTATCTTTTCAGTCATTGGGAATGTTTTCGCGGAAGAAACTGTCGGTTGTCCTCATCATGCGGGCAAGAACAAGTTCAAGATTCGGAGTAAAGTAGCATATATACAAGCCCAAAAATGCTACTCTGATGAAGTATGGAAGGCGCTCCACGGCAGTTCGCCCTACTCGATAGATTATGATAGAATGGTAGATTTGCCCAATGG
>Ga0190361_1000190_pt1 | contig 25458 bp, 20 predicted proteins | sample 48721845_MG_FD_161273 | JGI IMG/M metagenome (GOLD analysis project Ga0190361, IMG submission 161273) | Hydrothermal vent microbial mat bacterial communities from Southern Trench, Guaymas Basin, Mexico - 4872-18-4-5_MG | ecosystem: Environmental > Aquatic > Marine > Hydrothermal vents >... | reverse complement strand
GGAGACATTTTCCTTCGCCTTAAGGTAGTAACTTCATTCCCATCAATTGGGGACAAAGCCTAATATTTAATAGTCTTTTTTCTTGCCAAGAAAACACAGAGGAAAAAGATTAATCAATCGAACTAAATTTATCTTGACTCAGAAAACTCCCGGCATTGAATTTTCGGTTCATTGGAAGAAGCTAAGAAGAAGTTTGATTTAGAAAGATAATACTCCAATTTCTTATACTTAACTTCTAGACCTAGCTTCGGTTGAAGAACTCAGCTAGTCAAATAATTTAATGTTTCCCCATAACCGTGACTTTTGGTTTCTTCTTTTTGAGTAAATCATAAGATAAGGCAGAGTCACTGGTTAACTTCATAAGAACCTGAATCCATTACCCCAATTTCTGGAAAGTAAGGGGGCCGAGCCTTATCAAGAGAAATTACTTGAATTCTGCCTAACAATCGCCTTAGAATATAACAAAAATCCAAGGAGGACAGATGAGCAATCAAAAACCAGGGATGCTGGTACCGGCTCTTATCGGTGGAGGGATAGCCGGATTATTTTCAGCCATCCCTTTTCTCAACTGTCTTTGTTGCCTCTGGATCATCGCTGGAGCTATGTTAGCTGCTTATTTACTCGCCAAAGACTATCCCACCTCACTGCCCATGGGTGATGGAGCTATTGTCGGCGTTCTCACCGGTATTGTGGCGGCTGTTGTGGACACTATCATCAGTCTCCCTCTTCAAGCCGTTAACGCTCAGGTTATTCAACGCTTCATGGAGAGATTAAGTGAATATACTTCCGAAATGCCCCCAGGTTGGGAAAATTGGATGGAAAGAGGTTTTGGACCAGCTTCAGCGGCGATGTTTTTAGTCAGTCTTTTGATGAGCGCAGTGATTTTCGCTCTTTTAGGTGCCTTGGGAGGCATCCTAGGAGCAGCTCTCTTAGGCAAAAAACCTGCTGCAGGCCAAATCAATGGGCCGTCTTCAGAAAATCCAGGTCATAGTTAATCCCGAGTCAGACCGCGGCCGAACTAAAAAGCGCTGGCAAAGGATAAAGGAAGCACTCCGCCATTTTTTTCGTGAGTTTAATTATACTTTCACCGAAAAACCTCTCCAAGCTACAGAAATCTCCCGAGCCGCCGTTAAAGAAGGCACTGAACTTATCGTTGGGGTTGGAGGGGATGGCACTATTAATGAAATTGCCAATGGTTTCTTTGAAGGCAAAAGACTGATTAATCACCAATCATCTCTGGGAATAATTCCTTCGGGTACAGGGTGTGATTTCATCCGCAGTTTAAATATTCCCTTGAACTTAAAAAAGGCCCTGGAAACCATTTCTGAGGCCACGGTAAAAAAAATAGATGTGGGCTTACTGAAATTCACCACCGGCAGTGGCGACTGGAAGAAAAGATTTTTTGTCAATGTGGGTGATTTCGGCATCGGTGGGGAGGTGGTAGCCCGCATGGAAAAGTTTGGTCGGAAAAGAAAAGCTTCTTCCTATTTCCAGAGTCTTCTCCAAACTTTCTTCCATTATAAAAACAAAAAACTCCGTTTAATCCTTGACGGTCAGGAACTTCCGCCAGATGAATATATGGTCGGGGCGATAGCTAATGGGCAAATTTTTGGCAAGGGCATGAAAATCGCCCCTGAGGCTGAACTTGATGATGGTTTGTTCGACGTGATTTTGGTTAAAGGGATGAAAGTCTTCGAATTCTTAAGAAATGTCTGGAAAATCTATACTGGCAGTCATCTGAGTCATCCCAAAATTAATTTTCATCGCGCGCGGCGGGTTGAAGTTTTTCCTCTCGATCCCACTGAAAAAGTCCTAATCGAAATCGACGGCGAACAGGTTGGCCTGTTGCCGGCTTCTTTTGAAATAATTCACCGTATCTTACCTATTAGGGGGAGATAAAAAGGAGAATCACTTAGCTCCGAGCCAACTTCCAACACTCAATTATCTCGTCTGTTTTTAAGATAATATTGCCGGTCATTAGTTAAAACCACTCGTCCTTTCTTATCGATGAATTTATAAATTCTGGTTCTGGTTCTTATGACCGGTTTATTATAAGATGCCTTAACTTTTTCAATATATTTTATTGTTTCAGGATAAGGAGGGATACCGCCAAATTTCTTCACAGCCTCTTGACCAGCATTATAGGCAGCCAAGACCAAATCGGTTCTACCTTGATAAAGGCGAATGAGATCCTTGAGGTATCGCACTCCGCCTTCGATATTTTCCCGAGGGTCAAAAATATCTCTAACGCCGTATTGAGCCGCTGTGGTCGGCATCAACTGCATTAAACCTATCGCCCCTTTGGGGGAGATCGCCCAGGGGTCGTAATTAGATTCAATTTTAATGATGGAATGAATTAAAGTTGGCTCAAGACTATATTTATGAGCTATCTCCTCGACAATCCTGTTAATCTCTTGACGGAAGTTAGTCCCTGCCGACCAACAGGGAAAAATCATTAAAAACAGCCCCAGGAAAATTCCACTTAAAATTAACCAATTTCTCTTTAAACCCCTCATGACCATCAACTTGTTGACAATATATATAATTTAAATCTTTTTTTCAATCACCTCTAGAGGTGATTTTTAGGCGGCTAAGATTTCCTTAATTAGTTGAGTTACTTGACCTAGAGCTTTCTCCAGAGCCTCAGCTCTCTTGCCTCCGGCCTGGGCAAACTCAGCTCTGCCTCCCCCACCCCCCTCTATCACTTGAGCCAGTTTACGGATAAGTTGATCTGCTGGAACCTGAGCAGCTACATCTGGAGAGACGGAAGCCACCACAAAGGCTTTTTCACCCATTTTGGTGCCTAAAACAACCACCCCTGAGCCAAGTTTTTGCTTCAGGTTGTCGGCCAAAGTTCTTATCTCTCCTTGGGTAACATTATTTAAAAGGCGGGTGTAAACTTTAATCCGGTCTACTTCTTGAAGATGCGCTTCATCTAAACTTACCTGGCTCTGAAGAACTTTTGACCGAAGCTGTTGAACCTCCTTCTCTTTAGCCTTCAGGGTTTCTTTAAGTTTATTTATTTGGAAGAGGATCTCCTGGCGGGAAGTATTTAAACTTAATGAGATTTGATTAACCAAGTTATCTATTTCTTGGAAATACTTGACCGCCGCTTCTCCGGTGACCGCTTCAATCCGTCTCATCCCGGCCGCCACACTAGCTTCGGAAATTATCTTAAACACACCTATTTCGCCAGTACGCCCCACATGGACTCCACCACATAATTCTTTACTGAAATCCCCGATACAAATCATCCGAACAGATTCGCCATATTTCTCTTCAAAAATAGCCATCGCCCCTTCCTTCAACCCTTCCTCCAGAGTTGTTTCCTTAACTATAACCGGGATATCCTCTCTGATTTTCTGATTGATAAGTTCTTCAATATGTTTAAGTTGGGCCTGACTAAGAGGAGCAAAGTGAGTAAAATCGAAACGCAATCTTTCGGCTGAAACCAAGGAGCCTGCCTGTTTAACGTGATCGCCGAGGGTCTGCCGGAGAGCTGCGTGAAGGAGATGAGTGGCGGTATGATTCCGGCTGATGTTTTTCCGCTGGGTTTCATTGATGGCTGCCTCGACTGTCTCACCGACTTTTACCTTGCCCGAAAGAGCCTCTACTTCATGGGCAATTATCTCGGGTAAAGGATAAAAGGCGTTTTTTACCTGGCCGGAAAAATAAGCATTTTTGAGATAGCCAGTATCACCAATCTGTCCGCCGGCTTCGGCGTAAAATGGAGTCTTATCCAGCACTATTTCTCCCACTTCCCCTTCTTTAAGCTCCTCAACCAATCGCCCTTCTTTGACGATAGCCAAAACTCTAGCTTCAGGCACAGTGGAGAGCTCGTAGCCGACAAATTCATTTTTTAATCCTTTAAGAGGCTCATAAATAGTTTTTTCCCGTTGCAACTCGGCTCCTTTCCAGGCCAAACGGGCCCTCTCTCGTTGGCGAGCCAACTCCTGCTGAAAGCCTTCCTCATCCACAGTTAAACCCTTTTCGGCTGCCAAGTCCCGGGAAAGGTCAAGGGGAAAACCATAGGTGTCATAAAGCTTAAAGAGCTTATCTCCGGGGAGAGTTTTCTGGCCTGCTTTTAGAGCTTCTTCAACAAAGAGGTAAAATGTTTTCAATCCAGAATGAAGCGTTTGGGCAAACCGCTCTTCTTCAGCCCGACAAACTTGGGCGATAAATTGAGTTGAATCTAGTAATTCAGGATAGGCATCTTTCATTATTTCACTGACCACACTGACCAGCTTATACAAAAATGGTTCCTCCAAGCCGAGATAGTGTCCATGCCGAAAAGCCCGCCGGATTAAACGCCGGAGAACGTAGCCCCGTCCTTCATTGGCCGGCATAACTCCATCGCCAATTAAAAAAGCCAGCGCCCGGACATGGTCAGCAATTATCCGGAACGAAACATCTTTGTTGGGATCGCTAGCGTACTCTTCACCGCTTAAATTAGAGACTTCCTCAATAATCGGCAGAAAAAGATCCGTCTCAAAATTACTTTTTTTCCCCTGCAAACAAGTGGCCATCCTTTCCAGGCCCATCCCCGTATCAATCGAAGGAGAAGGCAAAGGGTGAATGGCTCCCTGCTCGTCCTGATAAAACTGCATAAAGACTAAGTTCCAAAGTTCGAGAAATCGATCGCTTCCCTGCTCGATTAACTCATAAGGGTCTCCTTTTTCAATTTCCTCGCCTAGATCGTAATGAATTTCTGAACAAGGACCACAAGGCCCAATATCGCCCATAGCCCAGTAATTATCTTCTTTACCAAAACGGAAAATTCTCTCTTCCGAGAGACCGACCTCTGTTTGCCAGAGCTGATAAGCTTCCTCGTCTTCTTCATAAACAGTGATGTAGAGCTTCTCCGGAGGCAAACGGAAAACTTCGGTCATCAATTCCCACGCGAAGACAATCGCTTCTTTTTTAAAATAATCCCCAAAGGAAAAATTACCCAACATTTCAAAAAAGGTATGATGTTTGCTCGTCCGGCCTACCTGTTCTAGATCATTATGTTTGCCACTAACTCTCATGCATTTCTGGACTGAAGCGGCTCGGCGGTAAGACCTTTTTTCCAAACCAAGGAAAACATTCTTGAACTGATTCATGCCCGCATTAGTAAAAAGGATAGTCGGGTCGTCTTGGGGAATTAAAGGTGAACTCTTAACAATTTTATGCCCTCTTTGGGCAAAGTAATTGAGAAAAGTTTCCCTGATTTCCTGAGCTTTCATTCCACCTCTTCCTCAGAAATTTCCTCCTCTCTCTTGACTTTAGACATGGAGCGCTCCATGTCTTCCAAGGCTACATCTAAAGTAGAGCGAATCCCCATAACCCGTAATTTGAAATTGTCAGGACTGGAAGAATAGCGTAAGCCCTGCTCATAGGAGATATATCCTTCTTTATAGAGCTGATAGACCGATTGGTCGAATGTTTGCATGCCATATTGAGAGACTCCTTGAGCGATAGCATCTCTGATGAGCGATGTTTTTTCCCGATCCTGAATACAATCAGAGATATAAGGAGTGTTGACCATAACTTCGACGGCTGGCACTCGGCTTTTGCCATCTTTGGTGGGAATAAGTCGCATAGAAATTACGGCTTTGAGAATACTAGCCAGCTGTAGTCTTACCTGTCTCTGATGGTGAGGAGCAAAAACAGACACTATGCGGTTAATAGTTTCTGGAGCATCGAGGGTGTGGAGAGTACTTAACACCAAGTGGCCCGTTTCAGCGGCCAGGAGAGCGGTTTCAATGGTTTCTCTATCCCGCATTTCACCCACAAGAATAACATCCGGGTCTTCTCGTAAGGAAGCCCGCAAACCCCGCTCAAAGTTGAGAACATCCACCCCTACCTCTCGCTGACTGATAGTGGATTTTTTATCTCGATGTAGATACTCAATGGGGTCTTCGATGGTAATAATATTTTCCATTCGATGGGAATTGATGTGGTTAATCATGGCCGCCAAAGTCGTAGTTTTACCGGAACCAGTGGTTCCAGTAACCAAAACTAGACCCCGTTGTTCCATAGAAATCTTTTCTAATATAGGTGGCAGATGTAATTCACGAATTGTTTTGACTTCCAGAGGAATTATTCTCAAAACAATAGCAATACTGCCTCGTTGATGATAAATAGAGCCCCGGAAACGACCAAAGCCCGGCAAACTATAAGCTAAATCCAAATCCAAGTCCTTTTTTAGCATTTCTTTTTGGTAATCATTAGTAATCTGGTCCGCCATTTCCAGGGTATCCCGCACACTCAGACGGGAAAAACTAGTGAGAGGCTTCAACTTACCATGAACCCGAATAATGGGGTAATTGCCGGCTTTAAGATGAAGGTCTGAAGCATCGGCTTCAATAGCTATTTTTAATAATTCATCAATATCCATGTTCCCCCCTTTTAATTTTTAATGGGAATATAGGTTAACCATTGATGGCGGTCTTCTTCCTGGCCATTGATATAAGCATAAAATCTCTGTTGAATTTTAGTGGTAATAGGACCTCTTTTTCCTTGACCAATAGGGATTTTGTCAATCGACTTAATGGGAGTTATCTCCGCAGCTGTTCCAGTGAAAAATATTTCATCAGCAATATACAGCATTTCCCGAGGGATGGTATCTTCCAGCACTTCAACGCCTAATTCCCGAGCAATGGTCATAACTGTGTCTCTAGTAATCCCGGGCAGAACAGAAGAAGAAAGAGGCGGTGTATACAACTTTTCTTTGATGACCAGAAAAATATTTTCACCACTGCCTTCGCTGACATGGCCTCGAATATTGAGAGCAATCCCTTCCACATAACCTTCAAGTACAGCTTCCATCTTGATTAATTGAGAATTCATGTAATTAGCGCCCGTTTTAGCTAGCGCTGGAAATGAATTGGGGGCCATCCTCTGCCAGGTGGAGACCTTAACATCTACGCCCTCCTCCAGAGCCTCCCGGCCTAGATAACTCCCCCACTCCCAAACCAGAATAGCACACTCAACGGGATTAGGAAAAGGATTGACTCCCAAGGAACCATAGCCTCGCCAGACAATTGGCCGAATATAACAAGCCTTCAATTGATTGGCTTTAACTGTTTCAATAATGGCCTCCCGCATCTCTTGGAAAGTATAAGGTATTTCCATTCGGTAAATTTTACAGGAATCAAACATCCGCTGAAGGTGGGCCTCCAGCCGAAAAATGGCCGTCCCTCGGGGAGTATCATAGGCTCGAATTCCTTCGAATACCGATGAACCATAGTGAACTACATGGGAGGCCACATGAATTGTCGCCTCTTTCCAGGGAACAAGACGACCATTCATCCAGACTAGACCATCTTCCTTAAAAGAACTCATGGGTTCTCCTTTATTCTAAATTCAAGAAAAAAAACATTTTTTTTCGACCTAAACAAAAATTCATCTTAAAGAATTAACTAACGTTAGTCAAATAAAGGAACTTTCCTTTTAGTGCCAGAACCAGCTCAATCATCAATTTTTTCTCCACATCGTGGACAAACTTGAGCTTTATAAGGTAAAGGACGACGACAGTTCCAGCAGAAATCGCGCTTAGGCTTTTTCTCCCGGGCTCGAATTCGACTGAAGATGTCATCTATCTCTGATTTAACCGAATCTCGGCCACGAAAACGGGAAATATCTTTTATTATCTCGGCTGGTCGACGATAGCGGTCCTCTATCTTGGAGGCCAAACACTTCATGATAATTCGATCTATCTCTTTGGGTATCCGATTGTTTTTTAGGCGAGGTGGAGTAATTTTTCCTTGCTGGGCTTTCTCTAAAATCTTAAAAGGATCGGGGTCAAATATTGGGGGCCGGCCGATGAGCATTTCATAGAAAATACAACCAATTGAATATATATCGGACTGGAAAGTGGCTTTACCCTGAAATTGCTCAGGAGCCATATAAGGAGGTGAACCAATCCTGGTTGAGGCATAAGGCACACCGTTGAGCCAGGCTGAAGTCCCAAAATCAGTAATTTTAATAATTCCCCTCTCTGAAACAAGGATATTCGAGGGTCTTAAATCCCGGTGGATAATTTTATTAGAGTGGGCATGATCGACCCCGTCACAGATTTGAACTATATAATCAATGGCCCGATCACTATCGAGAACCTTTTCTCTTTCCAAAATTTTCTCGAGTGATTCACCTTTAACATATTCCATAACCATAAAAAATATTTTGTTAGCTTTCTCAGCACTAATCATCCGGACAATGTTGGGATGATCAAGTGCGGCTTGAAGTCTGGGTTCTTTTAATAACTTAAAAAGTTCAGTCGATTGTCGATGAGGAACCTTAATAGCTACATGCAAGTTTAACCAAGTATCTTTAGCTAGGAAAACTGAACCAAAACCGCCGCTTCCCAGCGACCGAATGATTTTATATTTGCCTACCTTTTGGCCTTGAAGAAACATCTCATGACTTCCCCATAAAATAATGGGCCACAATAGCCACTCCCGCCAGGGCCGCTGTCTCCGCCCGGAGAATATAAGGACCTAAACTCACTGCCTCAAAACCATGATTAATCATATAATTTTGTTCCTCCTCTGTCCACCCTCCTTCTGGACCAACAGCTAAAATTATTTCTTTTTGAGAAGAAGAAGAAGAAGAAGAAGAAGATGATGATGATGATGATGATGATGATGATGATGATGATGATGAAAAGGTGGCAGCCAGCTCTTCCAAAGCCTGCCAGAGAATTTTTCCCTTTGTTTCACTTAAAAATAACTTTTCGGCTCCGCTACACTCTTGGATAAATTGGTCTAGGTTGACTGGTTTTTCGATTTGAGGCAGAAGCACCTGGCCACTTTGTTTGGCTGCCTCAACAGCGATCTGCCGCCAGCGTTTAATTTTCTTCTCCCCACCTTCGCTCATCTTGACTACAGTCCTCTGGGTAAGAAGGGGAAATATCCGGGCCACTCCCCATTCAGTAGCTTTTTGAATGACCAAATCCATGTTTTTCGCCTTAAGAATCCCTAAGCCCAAATTGATGATCACTTCTCTGACCGGCGGAGACTCTCGGGTGAGTAAACGAATAGAAGTCTTATTTTTGCCGATCTCAATTATTTCTGCTTGATAAAGCCTACCTTTCTCATCAAAAACAATAATCTTTTCTCCCGTTTTTTTGCGGAGAACATGGGCTAAATGATGGTGCTCTGCACCTTTAAGTTGAGCCCAGGGAAATTTTATTTCACTCGAGTTGACAAAAAATCTTTTGGCAGTCAAGGCAATTATTGATGGAAGATTTTTCGAAATCGCTTCAAGGGAGAGGGATCAATATCACCAATTTTTTCTCCTCGGGAAAGAGCAAATTCCCGCAAAAGCTCCTTTTGTTCTTTAGTCAATTTTCGGGGAACTTCGACTTTAATTTTGACCACGAGGTCACCAGCTCGATGGGAACGAATGTCCTTAATGCCTTTGCCTTTTATGCGTAAGATAGTCTCAGGCTGGGTTCCTGGCGGAATCACCAGAGTCTCACTCCCATTGAGAGAAGGAATCTCCAGAGTAGTTCCCAGAGCTGCTTGAGCTATCGAGACCGGAATTTCACAGAAGAGGTCATTACCTCTCCTCTCAAAAAATTTATGTTTCTTTATCTTAATTTGGACATAAAGATCGCCGCGGGGAGCCCCTTGGTCGCCAACTTCTCCTTCACCCTGAATTCTTAATTGCATCCCCTGGTCAACACCTGGTGGTATCTTGATATTAAGGACTCTTTTCTCGAGAACTTTACCCGTACCCTGACAATTTTCACAAGGATGAGAAATAATCTCGCCGGTTCCCTGACAGCGAGGGCAGGTCCGGGTCAGAGTGAAAAAGCCTTGTTGGTACCTGATCTGACCTCGGCCACCACAGACAGGGCAATACTCTTTGCCCGTACCGGGATGAAGCCCAGTGCCATGGCAAACAGGACAGGTTTCTTTTCTTTCCAGAGTGATCTCTTTGGCTGTGCCAAAAGCCGCTTCTTCCAGGGAAATTTCTAACTCCAGGATAAGATCTCTTCCCCGGCGAGGAGCCCGCCGTCTTCGTCGAGACGTCCCGCCAAAGAAATCACTGAAATCAAAACCAAAAAAGTTGCCCAGGATATCCTCGAATTCAGAAAAGATGGAAGAGTCAAAACCGCTAAATCCCGAAACCCCTTCACTTCTTAACCCTTCGTGGCCGTAAAGGTCATAGAGTTTTCTTTTTTCCGGATCAATCAACACACTGTAAGCTTCAGCTGCCTCTTTAAATCTTTCCTCAGCCTCTTTATTGCCTGGGTTCCGGTCAGGATGATATTTCAAGGCCATCTGCCGATAAGCCTTTTTAATTTCTTCTGGGGAAGCGTGGCGAGAAACGCCTAAGACTTCATAGTAATCCCGCTTCATCATCTTTTTCCACCTCCGCTGCTTCTTCAGTTCTCTTCATAATTTTATTCAATTCCAGAGTACTCAAGCCAGCTGAGGGCCGAATTTCAATGCTCTGGTGCCGGCCGGTGGCGACATCTTTGGCGGAGACTTTAACCAGACCATCGGCGTCAATTTCAAAAGTCACATCAATTTGAGGAACACCAGCCGGGGCCTGTTCAATCCCCACTAAATCGAAGCGCGCCAGAGAAATATTCTCGGAAGCTTTAGGACTTTCTCCCTGAAGAACATGAATTTTCACTCGGCGTTGATTATCCTCAACAGTGGTAAAAGGCATCGTTTTCTTGGTGGGAATGGTGGTATTTTTCTCAATAATTTTAATAAATTTATCATCTTCTGTTTCTATGCCCAAAGAGATAGGAGTAACGTCCAGCAACAAAACTATATCATGAACTTCACCACTGATAACGCCGGATTGAATAGCTGCCCCCAGGGCTACCGCTTCATCTGGATTAACAGAGTCAGCGGGATCTTGGCCGAAAAAGTTCTTAACTGTGGCTCGAATAAGGGGCATTTTAGTCTGACCACCAACTAAAATAACTTCATCAATATCCTCGGGGCCAAGCTTGCTTTCATCCAGAGCCTGGGCCATATATGGAATAGTTTTATCCACCAAATCTTTGGTTAAACTCTCCAGTAAACTCCGGGTAATTGTCACCTGTAAATGCTTGGAGAGTTGGCCCTCGGTAGCAATAAAGGGCAGATTGACCTCTGTCTCCAAGGTATAAGAAAGTTCTCTCTTGGCTTTTTCTGCGGCTTCTTTTATTCTCTGTAAAGCGAATTTGTCTTCTTTTAAATCGATACCCTCCTTCTTCTTAAAATCTTCTAGAATCCACTCGATTAATCGGCTATCAAAATCTTCCCCACCTAAAAAAGTGTCACCGATCGTGGCTAAAACATGAAAAATACCTTCGCTGATTTCCAGAATGGTCACATCAAAGGTGCCTCCCCCCATATCATAGACAGCCACGTGGCCATCTTTTTTGGTACTCAAGCCATAAGCTAGACTGGCGGCCGTGGGCTCATTAATAACCCGTAAGACATTAATACCGGCAATTTTGGCAGCATCTTTGGTTGCCTGACGTTGATGGTCATTAAAATGGGCTGGCACAGTAATCACAGCTTCTTTAACTGGTTCTCCAAAATAATTTTCAGCACATTTCCGGAGATACCGGAGAATCAAAGAAGAAATTTCTTGGGGAGTGATGTAACTGCCCTCCAAATCAATCAAGACATCACCATTAGGAGCTTCAGCTAATTTGTACGCCAGACGGCGCTGAATTTCTTGTATTTCGGGAGAATTATACTTTTTCCCCATTAATCGCTTCACCGCATAAATTGTTTTATCGGGATTGATCACAGCCTGTCTCAAAGCTGGGGTACCTACTAACTGTTCACCTGTACTGGTAAAACTGACAATGGAAGGAGTGGTATTATTCCCCTCGAGATTAGGAATTATTTGAGCCTGGTTATTTTCTAAATAGGCGACACAAGAATAGGTTGTCCCTAGATCAATTCCGATGACGGGACTCATTCATTCTCCTTCTTTCGAGGAACAATCACTTTAACCAAAGCCGGCCGAAGAAGTCTCCCTTTCAAAGTATAGCCTTTTTGCAACTCCTTCCCGACTTGCATTTCTTCAACTTCATCCGATTCTTCGGTCATAAAAGCTTGATGAAGATAAGGGTCGAATTTTTTATCCTTGATCTCTATGGGTTCAACGCCCTTTTTAAAGAGCAAGTCCTGTAACTGGCGGTAAATCATCTCTACACCTTGTCTAAAACTGGCGGGATTATGGTCATCAGAGACTTGGAGAGCCCGCTCAAAGTTATCCAAAATCCCCAAAAGTTCCTTTAAAAGATCACTTAAGGCAAATTGGTAAAAATCCTCCTTTTCTTTTTCAAATCTTTTTCTTAAATTATCTTTTTCCGCCAATTGGCGGAGGACCTCTTCTTTTAATTTATCGACATTCTTTTGCAGGTGTTCAATTTCTTCTTGTTTCTGCTTAAGCTTTTTCTCCAGTTCTGTGACCTTCTTGCGGGATGATTCTCGAGCCGCTGTTTTCTTCCGGCTCGTTTTCTTTATCTCAGTGAGATATTCAATTTCAACTTCCTGTTCACCTTTTTGTTCACCATCCATTGGTCTATCCTTTTTATCTTCAACCATCGAAGGCCTCCTTAATGAGTAATCCTAAAAGTCTGACTTAAACGGCGAGCCACATACTCCACTAAGGGAATAACTTTACGATAAGGAATTCTTTTAGGGCCAATTATTCCCAAAGAACCCAACACCTGTTCTTCGCTCCCATAATGGGAAAGGATCAAAGAACAATCAGCAATATCGGGCACATCTAATTCAGTGCCAATAAGAACTCTCACCCGATCTAAATTTATCAAATCAGAGAGAAGCTGGGCTAATTTAGCCCTTTCTTCAAATTTCTGAAACAGCGCCTGGAGTCGCTTTAAATCAAACAAATTTACTTTACTAATGAGTTTGGCTGTCCCCTCTAAATAAATTTTCTTTGATTCATCTTCTTGTAATGTATAAACTCTCAGCAATAAACTCAGCTTCTGGAGAACATCCTCAAATCTTACTCTAAAGCGGGGGAATTCTTTCTGCAAATAATTATGAACATAAATAAGATTTTTTCCAGCAAAATTTTCTTCTATAAAGCGGGAGGCTCGGTCAAGCTCAAATTGAGTCATATCTACAGTGGATTCAATTATTTCTGTGAGAATCAGGTTAAAAGTGGTCACCAAAATCAGCATAAATTTTTTCTCAGATATCCTGATGAATCGAACATGCTTAAATAACACCCGAGCCAGGCTGGGAGAAATAACAAAGCCGATATTATCCGAATAAGCTGACAAGAGTTGAGAGACATTCTGCAGAAGTTTGTTGAAATCCCCTTGTTCGACAGCAAAACTTCCGGGAGGTAACTCCAGGAATTCTTCTGGGGTCAGCACTTGGTCGTAAAGTTGATTAACATAAAGCCGCAATCCCTTATCGGTCGGAATACGCCCGGCACTATGGTGAGGTTTTTCCAAATAACCTTCTCTCTCCAGTTTAGCCATAATATTCCGTACCGTGGCCGGAGAAACAGGTATTCTGCTCTTTTGAGCGATAACAGCTGAGCCCACCGGTTTACCACTAAGAATATACTCATCCACTATCAGCTGGAAAATATATTTATCTTTTTCTCTGATTCGGGATTTCACGGTTTTATTGCTCCTCTTCATGATTTTATAGCACTAACCCATAAAAATTGTCAAACCGGTTCTCTTCTTGCCGGTCAATCAAATTCCCCATAATTTTTTCCCTTTTCGGTTGACAAAAAATCAATAAATTGAATAAATCCCTCCTTTTTGTCCGGAGAAAGACAATTTTAAAGAATGAATTCTTTTAACTGACGTCAGTAACGTGGTAATCAATGTTTTTTTCAATATATCCTTATTCCTGCATAGCCAACAACTTCATTATAATTTCCGGTCACGTCACCCGAGGTCTGGTACTTGACCAATTCTCCCTTGACTGCACCCAACCTTTTGGCGGCCACAAGGGCCACGGCCGTTGGCAGATATCCACACATACTGATATCTTTACGGCGAACTACCTCAATTAGGCCCCGTGCATCCAGTTTCTCAATTTGGCCAATGGCCAAGAAATCCTTTTCACGAGCTGTTTCAGCATCAACATAATGACTCATATCGGAACTGGCCACAATCAATACAGGTCGTTCCTCTGCCTGAATGATCTCAGCCAAGGCCATTCCCAGTTCTTCCAGCTGAGGGTAACTGGCATAATAAGAAATACTGATAGGGACAATAGCTGCCGATGATTGGAAATATTGGATAAAAGGTAACTGAACCTCCAGTGAATGCTCATAGGCATGTGCTTCCTCGCTTTCCTCAATAACAGAACATCTCTCTTTAATCTTGTGGGCTAGAGACTTGTCTATAGGCACTTCTCCCAGAGGAGTTAGCCAACTCCCTTCTGGATAAATGGCCATCACTGTAGGTACTTCTCGATGGTTCGGTCCCAATAAGACAATCAACTCCGGCAAGACCACTGAAGAGAAAACAGCTCCGGCGACTGGCCCGGAATATTGATAACCAGCATGAGGCGAGATAATGGCTTTGGCTTCCACCTTATTTAATTCTTCATGTGTATACTCACGGATTAATTGAAGAAGCTGGTCTCTGGAAGAAGGATAAAAATAACCAGCCACCGCGGGTTGTCTTTTCAATTTAACCTCCCTTCGTTCTTAATAATGAGAACATCAGTGACGGTTGTCAATATTAAGACTGCCCTAGGGCAAGTCTGGAGCTATTTCCCCTTAAGAGGAAACAGTTGGCGTCGGAAGCGAAGGCCCAGTCTGGCTAGTTCAGCCAGTACCGGCTGATATATTTCCTCCTCGACGGGAATCCGAACCCCACTTAATTTGATTTTCCCCTCGAGAATAAGACGGGTGGCGACCGCAGCCGGTAAGCCCACTAAACGAGACATGGCTGAATCACCCTGGGGTTGGCCAAATTCCACAAGAGAAGAAATAGCTTTCTTTTTAGTTGCTTCTGCCTCAATTTCAAATTGATGCTCCAGGATAATCATATCTCGTTCGCCTGGCTGATACTGCATTTTTTGAATCATTAAATGAGCCAGCAATTGGCGCGGTGAAGAGCATCGGGCCGGTAAGGGAAGGTCATCAAAAAAACCTAGCCACTCCAAAGCCTGCCGGGCGAGAGTCACTGATTCTTTCCCCCATTTCTGAAAAAGTCTTTCTGAAAGTTGCTCTGTCTGAAGAAAAGCTTGACTAAATTCCCGGTAAGTTGTAACTGGCCAATTCTTTTCTTCTTCTGCTAAAAGACCAAACTCCTTGATTGTCTGCATCAGCTGACACCAACCCGGATAACGCAATGTTCCCCGAAGCAAGGTATGGGCTTTAGATAAACCATAAAGTTGCTGGTAAGGTAATGAATCCCCATTGGGATAGCCTTCAAAAGTACCGACTTGGTCAATGCTTAGAGAGTGGCAATGGTAGAAAATGTCTTGACCACTCACTTCAACAATTTGTCCCTCCCAGAGGTAGCGAGCCGGGCGCTGACAAGCTTGCAACACTCCTTGAGGACTCCAGGAAAATTTATAATGAAAAGGATTATCTTTAGCTTCCGGAGCCGGTAATCCTCCACAAAAAGAAACAAAAGCCGTGACTTCTCCTCCCAGGCTTTGGGTTTCATGGATGAAATTGACTGCCTCCATATGGTCTAAGCCGGGATCAAGTCCAATCTCATTCAATAATAAAATTCCCGCCTTTTGAGCTGGCTCATCCAGAGCCTGCATCTCTGAGCTAACATAGGAAGTAGTCACAAGATGTTTCTTCTCTCCCAGGCAGATCTCTGCCACGAGGGGATGGAAATTTCGGGGCAAAAGACTGACTACTACTTCCACCTTCCGGACGGCCGGCTGGAGAAGTTCTCTCTGGCGGATATCCAGATGAAGAGTTTCTCCTTGGGGATGATTAGCTATAATCCGCTGTGCAGCAGATAAATTTATATCAGCCAAGATAACTTTAAAGGGAGTTTCCTCGAGAAGATACCTCACCAATGGTCGGGCCACAAAACCCGCTCCCAAAACTAAGACTTTTTTCATCAAACACCTCAAGAAGTAATATTCTCAATAAATTTTTCCATATAGCGATAGGCCGGGGTAAACTCGCCCTGATGAAGAATAATGGCGCGTTTCAAGGGAGGCGGCAGGGTCAACTTAGCGAACTCCCGAGAAAAATCTTCCCGGGCTAAAGCAGGAATAAAAGGTTTCAGGGCCAGACTGAAAAAAACCGAGGACTCTAGAGGAATCTCAGCTGGAAGATTATCAATAGCCAATATAGTTACTCCTGTGGGCTGGTAGCCATCCTGATATTCCCCCGTTATCGGTTGATAAGTATAAACAGGTTCATCAGGAGTGGTGACTCGAGTGGTAACCTCTACGGCTCCCTCTAGGTCACAAGAAATATCGATCACGGCTTGAAGTCGGGGCTCCTTTTCTGTCTCCCAAAGTGATTTAAGATTCTCTCGAGTAATAAAGCGAGGATATTCAGGGCTCCAATAAACACAATTAATAATCATATTCAAGTAAGGTAGATAAGTCTCAAAACGAGAACGATATTTGTGGGGATGCTGATAATAATCTTGGAGGTCAAAACTTGTCCTTGAATTCCGAGGCTCAACCAAATGCTCTTCTTTGAAAATGACTTTGTAAAGCCGGTGGGCACTCCATGAACCACTACGGAAAAAAGAAGCTAACTCCTCTGGCGGTATTTCTTCATGGGGAAAAAGATCGAATATTTCCTGCGCCCCTTGAGAAACATGACCATACCCCAAAAAACCACAAATAAATGGTACCTCGGGGTCAGGTAAACCGGAGTTATAAACTTCCTGAGCAGCCCTTTTCAAGGCTTCTTTGGCCTCAACCAAACTGCCGTAATTCCAAGCCTGTTTAATTTTCAAAAAGGGTGTTTCCAGATGGCGGGCTAACTTTACCTTTTGTCCATACATCCAGAAGCCATCAATCATCCCCGCTTGACCAGCCTGAGTTCCGAAAAAAACCAACCGGCGACCTTGGTCGTCAGTAATTTTCTCGTAATCAATGAGAGTACATTTATTGCGCACGAGAGTCTTTAACATAGGACGATTATGAAGTTGGCCTTTGGTGGTATGGGAAAAAAAAGCATAGACTTTACGGTGCTCAAGAAGACGAACGGGGATTTCTTTAATCCCAATGATAATCGGACAGGATGTAAGCTCGTCACTTAAAATAGCCCCGACCTTTTCGTACTCTTCGTTGGTAAACACTCTGATCTGAGAGGGCTGAACCATAATTTCCAAGCCTTCATTCCGAATGAGGTCTTGAACATGAGAAGGAATTAAAGGAGCTCTTCGCTCCCAAATATTCTTGTCCTCTCGACGGATACCTATCCGCCACTTTTCTGACTGAGCCATTGTACCTCCCTTAACCAGGGGGTGATTATGACACACTCTTTTTTTGAGGTCAACTAAAGGACTTCTTCTCCCTTAGTGAAGCCCAAGCCTTAATTCTTTTCCCTGGTTCTTTAAAAAAATAAAAAGATTAGTTGACAGAAAAAGAAAATAAGAATAATTATTAATTTACTTTGGATAATATGACTAAACAACCAAACAAAAGCACTGACTCGCTAGGAAAAAGTCGAGTCAGCTTAATTAGATGTCTTGAATATTCCCCCGAAAAGCTACTCTCTTCGCTTAAAAAAAGTCTGGAACTAATAAACTTTCCTCTTCATCATTACCGGGGCAAAAAAGTTCTGCTTAAACCTAATGTCATGATGCCTAAAAAATACGGTTTTCCCGCCAATACTCACCCTCTTTTCGTGGCGGCAGTGATTAAAATTTTCCAAGAAATAGGGGCGGAAGTGGTAATTGGCGAAAGCTCGGCTGGCAGTCAGGCCGGGGTAACTTTCACCAGTCGGGCTCTGAAAACTTCAGGCTTAAGTGAAGTAGCTGAAAAAGCTGGTGTTCTCTTGCAAAACTTTGATCTGGCTGATGCGGTCAAAGTGAAAGTTCCTAATCCTTTTGTTTCGCCTGTAGTTCTAGCCAAGTTGCTCTTTGAAGTTGACTTGGTGGTCTCTTTGCCTAAACTCAAAACCCACACTTTTGCCAATATTATCACCGGAGCTATAAAAAATTTATACGGCTGTGTTCCTGGTCAAATAAAGGCTGACTATCACCGGCGGGCGCCCCGTCCTGAAGAATTCTATACTGTGGTGTGTGATATCTATCAAATAATCAAGCCCGGATTAACCATCTTTGATGGTGTGGTAGCTATGGAAGGTAATGGCCCCTCGGCTGGTCAACCCCGCAACCTAGGAGTCATCATTGCCAGCCAGGACGGAGTCGCGGCCAACGCTGTTGTCTCCCAATTAATTGGGGTGCCTCCTCTAAGAGTCCTGACTACCCGGATGTGTGCTGAGCGCTCCCTAGGTCAAGCTGATCTAGAAAAAATAGAAATAGTTGGGGAAAAACTGGCTGAGGTTGAAGTTAAAGACTTTAAATTACCCCAGGTCCAAGTGATTAATCCTGGCCTCTACAGACTTATCCTCCGGCTGACACAAACTCAACCTAAAATCAATCACAAGAAATGCACTCTTTGTGGAATTTGCGCTGACTCCTGCCCTGTAGGCGCCATTTCTCAAGTCGACCAAAAGATGATAATCGACTACAACCAGTGTATCCGCTGCTTTTGCTGCGCTGAAGTCTGTCCAACTCAGGCTATTACTCCTTACCGCCGCTATTGGATCGGTAACTGGCTATCCCAACTAATGCTCCGGCGATGGTAACCTCAATTTCGGAATGAACTAAATGAAGCCAAAAATTCTTCTCTTACATGTACCTCATCGAACTAGAAAAATTTACCTCCATGACTACTATACCAGTTACTCTTCCAAGGCCTATTATTACTGGTCACCGGCTGATTTGATTTTAATTAGCGGTTTGGTTAGAGATTTTGAAGTTAAAGTTATTGACGCCATCGCCGAACGTTTAAGTTTCGCTGAATGCGAAGCCAGAATACTCAGTTTCTCTCCAGATGTTATTATATTCACCACCGGCACAGCTACCTGGGATAATGATCTCCTTTTTCTCCAACGGATAAAAGCCAAACTAAATTGTCTTCTGCTAGGCTCGAGTGCCATTTTTATCTTTGAACCAGTTTATTTTTTGGAAAACTTCCCTTTTCTGGATGGCTTAATTCTGGATATTACTTCTCCAGAGATTATAGATTTTATTACTGGCTCCAGAGATGACAATAGGGCCATAGCTTTTCGACGTCAAGACGGTTCACTCCATCTCCCCCGCCGGGAGGAAAAAGAAAAAGTTTTCACTCTCCCAGTGCCTCTCCACGACCTTTTTCCTTATCATCTTAATCGTAGTCCCTTGGCGCGCCGCAAACCCTTTGCTCTGGTAGTGACTTCGGTTGGTTGTCCCTATTCTTGCCGTTTTTGTGTGGTGGGTTCATTGAAATATCGTTATCGTCCCGTAGAAAACATTATTGAAGAACTCCAGTACCTCCAGAAACTGGGAGTTAAAGAAATTATGTTTAATGACCCCACTTTTACCGCCTCCCGAAAAAGAATCATCGCTCTCTGTCAAGCCATGAAGGCTAAAGGTCTCAATTTTACCTGGGTAGCCAACGCCCACGTGGCTACTCTCAATGAAAAGATGTTGAAATATATGAAAGCCAGCGGTGGTCATACTTTAATGATCGGAGTTGAATCAGCCAATCAAACCATTCTTGACCGCTACGCTAAAGGTATTTCGGTAGAAAAAACCAAACAGGTCTTTCGGCTTTGTCAGAAATATGGTTTTCGAACTCTGGCCTACTTTATCATTGGCTTACCCGGAGAAACCAGAGAAACAATTCTGGAGACCATCCGTTTATCCTTGGAACTCGACTGTGACTTCGCTTCTTTTGCCATCGCCACCCCTGACATCGGCTCAGCTATGCGGGAAGAGGCCATCAAGCAGGGTCTTCTCTCTCCTGAAACAAGAATTTTCGATAGCACTGCTTTTCCCGTCTTTGCGGGCGGGAATCTGTCCAAAGAAGAAATCTGGCGGCTCCGCCAACAAGCTATCCGGAAGTTCTATCTCCGGCCAAGTTATATTTTCAAAAGGCTTACCAGAATGCGCTCATGGCAAGAGTTAAAGGTCCACTTGGAACAAGCTCAGGCCATGTTCTTTCCTTAAACTCTTGGAAAAAAGAATACTTTTCCTGGGCCATAAATTTCAAATATTTCGACTTTTTTAGGCAAAAACTATTAATCTCCTTAAAGGAAAAAGCCAATATATTTATCGAGGCCCAGATTTATCTTAATAACAAATGCAAAGTTCCTCTTTCGCCAGAAAAAATCTATTGACCTCTTTTCAGATATCCTCAATAATAAATTTCCCATGATCAGATTTTACAACACCCTGAGCGGGCAAAAAGAAGAGTTCATTCCTCTGGAACCTGGTCAGGTTAAAATGTACACCTGTGGACCGACTGTTTATGATTACGCTCATATCGGCAATTTTCGCGCTTATGTTTTTGAAGACCTTCTCAAAAGATTCCTACTGGCTATGGGATTTAAAGTCACTCACGTAATGAACATTACCGATGTTGACGATAAAACTATTCGAGGGGCTAAGGCTAAAAATCTTTCCCTTGAAGAATACACCAAAATCTACACTGAAGCTTTTTTTGAAGATATCGATACACTGAAAATTTTACGGGCAGATTACTATCCCCGGGCCACTCATCACATTCCTGATATGGTCAAAATGATAAAAGGCTTGATGGCCAAGGGTTATGCCTATGAAAAAGATGGCTCAATTTACTTTGATGTTTCCAAATTCCCCAACTACGGCCAACTGGCCAAAATCAAAATCTCTGAATTAAAAACTGGGGTGAGAATTGATGCTGACGAATACTCTAAAGACAGTGTTCAGGACTTTGCTCTCTGGAAAAAAAGAAAGGAAGGTGAACCTTATTGGGAAACTGAATTGGGGCCTGGACGCCCAGGTTGGCATATTGAATGCTCAGTCATGAGTACCAAATATTTGGGCGAAACATTTGATATTCATTGCGGTGGAGTGGATAACATTTTTCCTCATCATGAAAATGAAATTGCTCAATCCGAAGCCTACACCGGTAAAAAGTTCGTTAACTATTGGCTCCATTGCCACCATCTTATTGTTGAAGGCGAAAAAATGTCAAAATCAAAGGGGAATTTTTATACTCTCCGTGATTTAACCTCCCGGGGAGTTGACCCTCTTGACTTAAGATATTTACTTTTGGCCACTCATTATCGGAAAATGCTCAACTTCACCTTTGATGGTCTCCGCCAAGCCGGGGCGGCCCGTCGACGTCTTTATGATTTTATTTATGAACTTTACCACCGCACCTTCCCTCCAGGAGAAACACCCGAAATTAAAACTTTAGTTAAAGAAGCTAAAAATAAATTTCTGGCCGCCTTAAGCGACGATTTAAACATCTCCCAGGCTTTAACCGCTCTTTTTGAATTAGTCAAAAAAGGTAACATTTTCTTAGCCCAGGGGCAGGTAAAAAGAGGCGACCGGCAAATTCTAGACCAAGCTCTCCAAGATTTGGATAAAGTCCTTGCTGTACTGCCGGCCCTTGAGGAGGAACAACTTCCTCAAGAAATTTTAAAAAAAATAGAAGAAAGGCAAAAGGCTAGGGCAGCTAGAAATTATGCTTTGGCTGATAAAATTAGAGATGAATTACGAGCTCAAGGCATTCTTCTGGAGGATACCAAAGAAGGAGTCCGCTGGAAGCGGATAAAGCCCACTTCCTCTTAAGGACACCTCAGGGATTTTTCTCCAGAATCTAAATTCATCAAATGAAGGTTTTTAATAATTTGTCTACCGGAAAACAAGGAGAACATCTGGCGGTGGAATATTTAAAGAAGGAGAAATATCAGATTATAGAAAGAAATTATAAATTTGGCCGGGGGGAAATTGATATTATCGCTCAAGATAAAGACACCTTAGTCTTCATCGAAGTCAAAACAAGAAAAACAACTGCCTTTGGTTTTCCGGAAGAGTCAGTAACTCCGCGCAAACAAAGTCAGATTAGAAAAATTGCCCAGGGATTCCTGTCTCAAAAGAAGCTTCCGCTCAAATCGATTCGTTTTGACGTTATTGCCGTCGAACTACGTTCCCTGGAGGATTATGCCCTTCATCATATTAAAAATGCCTTCTAAAGAAACAAAATGGGGTAAGGTAAATTTAAAAGGTTAGAGAAAAAAGGACTGATTAAGGAGGTTATCTAATGAAAAAGCTCTTTATTTGGTTGATAATTTTAGTCTTTTTGGGAAGTGTGATTTGTCTGGAAGCTAAAACCGTTCCCAAACCTGAGGACATTCTCGGCTTCAAAATCGGTGCCGACTACCATCTCGCCAATTATGACCAGGCTATTAAATATCTGCAACTTTTGGAAAAAAGTTCCCCTCGAGTAAAGCTCTTCAATGCTGGCCCCACCTCGATGGGTCAAAAAATGATTTATGTGGTTATCTCCTCAGAAGACAACATCGCCCATCTAGAAAAATACAAAAAAATTCTCCGGCAACTGTCGTTGGTTAAAGGCCTCTCACCTGATCAAGCCAGAAAACTCGCCCGAGAAGGTAAAGCTATCGTCTATATTGACGGTGGTCTCCACGCTTCAGAATGCGCTCCCGCCCAGCATAACATCCAGCTGGCCTACAATCTGGCTGTGGCCCAAGATGAAAAAACCCTCCACATATTGGACAAAGTCATTCTTTTGCTAGTTTTTGCCAACCCTGACGGGATGAATATATTAGCTGAGTGGTATCAGCAAAACCTGGGGACTCCTTATGAAGTATCTCCTCTACCCCGTCTTTATCACATCTATGCCGGCCACGACAATAATCGCGATTCCTATCTGGCCAATTTAGTGGAAACTCAAAATATTGCCCGTTTAGTGAATCACGAATGGTTCCCAGTGATATTTTACAACCACCACCAAACCGCCCCTTTCCCGGCTCGCATCTGGATTCCGCCTAATTCTGAACCTACCAACCCTAACGTTCATCCCTTGATTATCCGCTGGCAAAACCTCATTGGTTCAGCCATGGGGGCTGCTTTTGATGCCGAAGGTAAAGAAGGAGCTATCTCCCGCCACATTTTTGATACCTGGTATCCAGGATATCTTACTCAGGTTCAAGACTCTCACAATATTATCTCAATTCTGACAGAAACGGCTCTCTATCGTTACGCCACTCCTCATTTTTATACCCTTCGCGATTTCCCTGCGGAATATCAAGATTTAACCATGTCGGCTTTCTACCCCAGTCCTTGGAAGGGTGGTTGGTGGCGACTTAAAGATGCGGTGGATTACTGTCTAACTGCTTCTCTAGCTGTACTCCAGACGGCGGCTAAATATAAAGAAGAGCTTCTCTACAATAAATATCGCATGGGTCGGGACGTAATCAACCGTTTTCAGAAGGAACCTCCTTATGCTTGGATTATTCCTGAGCAACAACGGGACCCTCAAACCGTCTCCTTATTACTCAACCGGATGATTCTCCTGGGAGTTCAAATCTACCGCAGCTTAGAACCTTTCACTTGTGACGGCCTCTCTTACCCTAAAGGAACCTATATTATTCCTATGACCCAGCCCTTTGCTTTATTTGTCAAAAATGTTTTCGAAAAACAAAAATATCCCGACATGAGAAAATACCCGGACCTCTGGCAAGGACTAGTTCGTCCTATTGATTTTGAAGGAGCGCCTTTTGAATCTTACGATATGATGGGCTGGACGCTGCCTTATCAATTCGGAGCTGATATCAGGCAAGCCAATACCCCGCTAGTGGCTCAAATGACCAAAGTAACTCAAGTCTGCCTCCAGAAAGGACGTTTACCGCGCAAAAAAGGTTATGCTTACCTCTTCTCTCCTCAGGAAAATGCCTCAGCTGCGGTCATTAATCGACTTCTCCAGGCTGGCAGCCAAATTTGGCGAACGTCCCAAGAAATCAAAATTGGCTCGGAAAAAATACCGGCTGGCGCCGTCGTTGCTCCCACTAAAAAAGTTAAACTTAAAGTTATAGAAAAACTAGTTAAAGATTGGAACTTAGCGCCTCTCATTCTTGCTCAAAAACCTAAAGGTAAATTGCTCTCCCTTCGCCCCGTCCGGTTAGCTATTTACCAATCCTGGGTGCCCAGTAGTGATGAAGGCTGGACGCGATATATTCTAGACAAATATGAATTTAACTATAAAGTTATTCACGATGCGGAAATCAGAGCTGGCCTTCTCCATCAAAATTATGATGTCATTATTCTACCTGATACATGGCGGCCAGAAACTATCATTAATGGACATAAAAAAGGCACCATGCCCCCTCAGTATGTTGGGGGAATCGGCCTGGCTGGGTTGGAAAACCTCAAAGAATTTGCCCGCCAGGGAGGAACTATCATCTTTCTCAATAGTACTTGTAATTTGGCTATTGAATCCTTTGGTTTGCCTGTGAAAAATGTTCTAAAGAAAGTAAAACGGAGTGAATTCATCTGCAATGGCTCCATTCTCAGGCTGGAGTTTGACCCCACTCATCCCCTGGCCTTCGGTCTGCCTCCTTCGGCGGGAGGAATTTTCGCTCATTCCTGTGCCTTCATTATTCTACCCACTTTTAAAGAAAATAAGGCTCCTCGAAGTGTGGCTCGTTACGCTCGGGATAATCTTCTTCTCAGCGGCTATATTTACGGAGAGCGTTTCCTAAAAGGTAAAAGCGCCATTGTGGAAGCCCCTTATGGTCAGGGCAAACTTATTCTTTTGGGCTTCCCCGTTCAGTTTCGAGGGCAACCTTATGGAACCTTTAAATTACTATTTAACGCCATCTTCTCGTCTGTTCTGCCTCATTAAATTAAAATTGGGAGTCAGAGACTAGATTAGTGGTGACTGTTATTTTCTGGTAGAAAACTGAATTAGTGTAAGTTCTGGCCCAAAAACCGATGTCGGATAATAATAAGTTGTTTGCTAAATAACAAGGTGTCTGACACCCATGAAAGGTGTCTGATACTTTTGAGGATGGTGTCTGACACTCTAACATAAGGTGTCTGACACCCAAGAATTATGCGACACAATGAAAGGTGTCTGAGACCCACCATATTTAGAGACCCCTTATATATAGACGGTTGTGGAACACAAAACAAAGTTTCCGACATTAAAATGTCTGGCGCCAAAATATTGACCGGAATCAATGGCAAGGAGAGTCATCTTCATCTCAAATAATTATTTCAGCTTCTAAGGTTAAAGGAGAAGAATTGATTCCGACTTGGGCCAGGTGAATTCTCCTGGCCACGTTTTTTCCTGCTCTCTCACTTTTCTTTTTTCAAGGGCAAGGCTTTTCTTATTAATTTCTCCAGCTCGGTGACCAATAATTCTCTATTTTGCGGAGTTAGATGAAAAAGCTGGACATCAGGGCGCTGTTTAACCTCAGCGATAAAGCCGCCCCCTTTTAAAGCCACTGAAGCTA
>Ga0190361_1000188_pt1 | contig 25696 bp, 24 predicted proteins | sample 48721845_MG_FD_161273 | JGI IMG/M metagenome (GOLD analysis project Ga0190361, IMG submission 161273) | Hydrothermal vent microbial mat bacterial communities from Southern Trench, Guaymas Basin, Mexico - 4872-18-4-5_MG | ecosystem: Environmental > Aquatic > Marine > Hydrothermal vents >... | reverse complement strand
GAGTTATAGAGATAAATTCCTTTATCTAAACCCTCTACTTCTCCTACTACTATGTAAAGAAAAATAGGGTAAAGAGCTCCTGCAGATGGCACAGTTTTTCTGCCCCATCTATTTTTTCCATATCCTGCCCACAGAAGATTAGATACTCCCTCTAAAGTTAAGGGTAAAGATGGGTAATCTCTAATTGACTTTCTTACATCTAAAGCTTCATCTAAAGAGAATTTACTCTTCTTGGGGGGAGGTAAAAATATCTTTTCTTGGGAAAAGGAAGTACTGCTCATCATAAAAAGTACCAAAAATATTATAAACCCTCTCACCTTATACGTTTTTATTATAAAAAGATAAATTTAATTTCACAAGAGAAAAAAAGCCCTGTGCTTTAGAAAAGCACAGGGCAAAAATATCTTTTTTTAAAGATTAGTATTCAGGGTAAGGAGGAGGAGACTGAGGACCTTTTTCTTCCTTCTCAGGTTTTTCCGCTACTACACATTCAGTAGTAATTAACAAAGAAGCAATAGAAGCAGCATTCTGAAGAGCAGTTCTCGCTACTTTAGTAGGATCAATTATTCCTGCTTCAAACATATCACAGACTTTATTTTTCTCTGCATTAAACCCTACATTAGTTTTTTCTTTTTTAAGTTGCTCTACAATTACCGAACCTTCAAAGCCAGCATTAGAAACTAACTGACGTAAAGGTTCTTCCAAAGCTCTCTTAACAATGCTTACTCCAACCTGCTCATCTCCCTCTAATTTTAATTTCTCTACTGCAGAGATGCACCGTAGGAGTCCAATTTCACCTCCAGGAATTATTCCTTCTTCAACTGCTGCCCGAGTAGCATGAAGAGCATCTTCTACTCTTGCTTTCTTCTCCTTCATCTCTGTCTCTGTAGCTGCTCCTACATTTATTACTGCTACTCCTCCAGCTAACTTTGCTAATCTTTCCTGAAGCTTCTCTCTATCGTAATCGGAATCTGTTTCTTCAATCTGTTTTTTTATCTGACTAATCCTTCCTTGAATAGCACTAGTCTTACCTGCTCCCTCAACAATAGTAGTATTTTCTTTATCTATCCTCACACGTTTGGCTCTTCCTAAATCATCTAAAGTTACACTTTCTAACTTTATACCTAAATCCTCGGTTATCGCTCTTCCTCCGGTTAAAATAGCAATGTCCTCCAACATTGCCTTACGTCTATCTCCATAACCAGGAGCCTTTACCGCGGCACAAGAAAGGGTACCTCTTATCTTATTTATTACTAAAGTTGCTAAAGCTTCTCCCTCCACATCTTCAGCGATTATAAGAAGAGGCTTTCCACTACGAGCAATTTTCTCTAAGAGAGGAAGCAAGTCTTTTACGTTAGAGATTTTCTTCTCGTAAATCAAAATATAAGGGTCATCGAGCACACATTCCATCTTTTCTGTATCGGTAGTAAAATATGGAGAGAGGTACCCCTGGTCAAACTGCATCCCCTCTACTATCTCCATAGTAGTAGCCATAGATTTTGCCTCTTCTACAGTAATTACTCCATCTTTACCCACTTTATCCATAGCATCAGCGATTAACTCTCCGATCTTACTATCTCCATTAGCAGCAATAGTAGCTACTTGAGCAATTTCTTTCTTATCCTTAACAGGCTTGGAAATCTTCTTAAGCTCTTCCACTACAGTCTCTACTGCTTTATCCACACCTCTCTTTAACGCCATGGGGTTAGCTCCGGCAGCTACATTTTTTAAACCTTCTTTAAAAATCGCCTCAGCTAATATAGTTGCTGTAGTTGTACCATCTCCTGCGGTATCAGAAGTCTTTTCTGCTACCTCTTTAACCAACTGAGCACCTATGTTCTCATAGGGTTCTTCTAACTCTATCTCTTTAGCTACAGTGACGCCATCTTTAGTAATTGTAGGAGAACCAAATTTTTTCTCAATTACTACATTTCTCCCCTTGGGACCTAATGTCACCTTTACTGCATTAGAAAGCATCTCTACACCTCTTAAAACTGCTCTTCTCGCTTCCTCATTAAAAGTCAGTTGCTTAGCCATATTTTCTCACCTCCTCGAAAACCCTACAAATTACTTTATCACAGCTAGAACATCTTCCTCCCTCATAATAAGGTATTCCTGATCATCCACAGTAATTTCTGTTCCCGAATACTTCCCATATAAAACCTTATCTCCTACTTTCAGAGAGAGAGGAATAACTTTACCATCTTCAATCTTTCTTCCCTCTCCTACAGCTACTATCTCTCCTTCCTGAGGCTTCTCCTTAGCAGTATCAGGAAGAACAATTCCTCCTTTGGTCTTTTCCTTCTCTTCACAAGGCTTAATTAACACTCTGTCTCCTAAGGGCTTAATCTTCATAATCCCACCTCCTTCCCATTTACTGCCTTAGTTAGCAAACTGTTCTTTAGAGTGCTAAATTATTTTACTGATGTTAAAAATGTTGTCAAGTTTTTTTTAAAAAAAAATTATTTATAACTAAATGAGAATCAGAAAGATATATAAGCTTAAAATTATAGGGGAAATAAAATCCTCATCCCTTTAAAAATAAGGTGGGGCTCATAAATATAGGGAAAATTTAATTTTTTTAAGAGAAATTTGGCTCCCCCTCCGGTAATGATTATATTATCTTTACTTAACCTTCCCGATTTAGCTATCCATCTTCGGTACTTTTCTACCCAGCTATTAATTAACAAAGCAAAACCCTCAATTATCCCTTTATTGATACTTTGGGAAGTAGTTTTAGGTATTTTCCTCTTTAAAACCTTAAGGTCTACTTTAACTCTTTTGCCAAGGAGAGCACATCCACTGAGAGATTTGTAAGCTGACTCTATTCCTGGAAATATAAATCCCCCTAAATATTCTCCTTTCGAGGAAATAAAATCAAAAGTAATTGCTGTACCAAAATCAATTACTAATTTTGCTCTACTAAAAATTTTTTTAGCAGCAAAAGCACACAAGAGACGATCACTCCCTACCTCTTTAGGATTATACAAAGAGGAAATAGGAACTTTTACATCTTCCCCTATCACAATTACTTCTTTTGTTTTACCTACTTTTTTAAAGAGCTTTGTAAGGTTGGGAACTACAGAGCAAATAATAATTTTTGAGGAAGAGAATCTTTCAAGTATTCCCTTAAGTCTTTTTCTGTTGATTTTATAAGTAGGTATCCTGAAATTTTTAACTTCTCTACCATTTTTTTGTATGGAAAAGTGCACAGTGGTATTACCAATATCAACAAAAATCATCTTAGATGAACAACTTCTAAAGCGCTAATCTCCTTAAGTTCTCCCTTATTATTTCTAATGACTAAATTACCTTCATCAGTTAGATACAAAGCAATACCCCTAATTAATCTGCTATCCATGGAAATCTTTACTTCTTTATGGAGGGTTTCCATATAAGCTTCTAACTCCTTAATTATACCTTCAACGTTCCCTTTTTCAAAGGAACGGTAGAGAATAAGAAAATTAGCCAGTATTGCTTTTAGTATGAACTCTATAGAATATAGTTTGCCTGTCTCTATAAAAAGAGAAGTAGCATTTTTAGGTAATTCGGACTTTTTGGAATTTACATTGACTCCTAAACCCAAAATAACAAAATCTATTTTTTTATAAGAAATTTTACTTCGAGAAAGTAAACCCCCAATCTTTTTGCCTCTTACTAGCAAATCGTTAGGCCACTTTATGGTCAAAGGGATTATATCTTTAAGAGCCTTTACCACCGAAAGAGCGCCCACCAGAGGCAATAAAGAAAGCTTCTGAGTAGTTGAAGGACGAAGCAATAAAGAAACATAAATCCCCTTATCTTTAGGAGAAGCCCACTTTCGATTAAATCTCCCTCTCCCCTGAGTCTGTTGACGTGCTACCACCACAACAATCTCTCTTTCTCCCTTCTCGGCAAGAGAGAAAGCAACATCATTAGTAGAAGAAACCTTGTCTAAATGAATAAGCTTTACTCTCACCGTTTTATCATTTACTTTTTTTAAAAGCTTCTTTAAGTTCCCCTATTCTATCTCTTATCTGAGCAGCTTTTTCAAACTGTAAATTCTTAGCAGCAATAAACATTTCTCTCTCTAGATAGGCAATTGCTTCCATAATCTCTAACTCTTTTTCTTTAAAATCCAACCGCTCTTTTAGCCTCTCTTCTTCACTCAAATATACCTCTATTCCTTCCCTTATAGCTTTTTCTATAGTTTTTGGAGTGATATTATATTTACGATTGTACTCTAACTGAATCTTTCTCCTTCTTTCACTCTCCTGAATTGCTTTCCTCATAGAATTAGTTACTGTATCTGCATACATTAATACTTTACCATTTATATTTCTCGCACATCGCCCGGCAATTTGAATTAAGCTAGTTGTGGAACGCAAAAACCCTTCCCTATCGGCATCTAAAATTGCTACTAAAGAAACTTCCGGCAAATCCAAGCCTTCTCTGAGGAGATTTATACCTACAAGACAATCAAATTTTTTACTCCGCAAGTCCTTCAATATCTTAGCCCTCTGGAGAGTATCTATCTCAGAGTGAATATAGGTAACCTTTATGCCTTCTTCCCTTAAGAAAGATGCCAGCTCCTCCGCCATTCTTTTGGTAAGGGTAGTAACCAATGTCCTTTCTCCATAAGAAACCCTCCTTCGTATCTCTCCTATCAAATCATCTATCTGATTCTTGGTAGGTCTTACCTCGATTTCCGGATCAACCAAACCTGTAGGTCTTATGAGCTGTTCTACCACTACCCCTCCTGATAGTTCTATTTCAAAAGAAGAAGGAGTAGCAGAAACAAAAATAACCTGATTTATGAGCTCCATAAATTCATCAAATCTTAAAGGGCGATTATCCAAACAGGAAGGAAGACGAAAACCATACTCTACAAGAGTTTCTTTGCGAGATCTATCTCCCTCATACATTCCTCTTAATTGAGGAATAGTAACATGGCTTTCATCGATAATAACCAAGAAATCTTTGGGAAAATAATCCAAAAGGCAATAAGGACGGGATCCTGGGGGACGGCCACTTAAATGACGAGAGTAATTTTCTATCCCATGGCAGTACCCACACTCTTTTAGCATCTCCATATCGTAAAGGGTTCTGGTTCGCAGGCGTTCCGCTTCTAAAATTTTACCTATCTTTTTAAAATAAGTTAACCTATCTTCTAACTCCCATTGAATAGTTTTTAAAGCTCCTTCTATCTTATCTTGAGGAATAATAAAATGTTTTGAGGGATATATGCCTACTTTATCTAACTCTGCAATTTTTTTGCCTGTCAAAGGGTCAAATTCAAAGATTTTATCTATAGTATCTCCAAAGAATTCAACCTTTAAAGCCCTCTCCCGATAAGTAGGAAAAATATCTACGCTATCACCCCTTACTCTAAAAACTCCTCTTTTGAAATCAAAATCATTTCTTTCGTATTGCAGACTGACTAATCTACTTAAGAAGGAATCTAAAGAAGTGGTTTGGTTCTTTTGAATATAAAGAATTAACTCCTGATAATCTTGAGGCGAACCCAAATTATAAATACAGGATACTGATGCGACCACAATAACATCTCTTCGAGACACTAAAGAACTAGTCGCAGAAAGTCTTAATCTATCCAATCTCTCATTTATAGAAGCATCTTTCTCAATATAGGTATCTGTTTCAGGTATGTAACTTTCTGGTTGATAGTAATCATAATAACTTACAAAGTATTCTACACTATTGTAGGGAAAAAATTCTTTAAATTCTGCATAGAGTTGACTAGCTAAGGTTTTGTTATGGGAGATAACTAATGTTGGTTTTTTTACTTTCTCTATCACACAAGCTAAAGTAAAGGTTTTTCCCGAGCCAGTCACACCCAAAAGAGTCTGAAATCTTTTCCCTTTCTTTATTCCCTCTACTAATTTCTCTATTGCCCGAGGTTGGTCTCCGGTAGGTTTAAATTTGCTTACTAATCTAAACTCATTCATTCATTTATCTCTAGAGAGAAATCAAGGGAAGAAGGAGAATGAGTAATACTTCCTACAGATATAAAATCCACTCCCAATTTAGCTATTTTCTTTACATTGCCCAAATTAACTCTTCCAGAAACCTCAATCTTTATATCAGGAAAGAACTTATTTCTGAACTCTACCGACTTTCTTATTGCTTTTAAATTAAAATTATCTAAGAGAACTATATCTGGTCTAATGAAAACTACTTTTTTAAACTCCTCAAAGCTCTCTACCTCTATCTCTATCTTGTGATCGGTCTTGCTTCTTATAAGAGAAAATACTTGTTTTAATCTTTTTATGTTTACTCTTCTCTTATACACTATTTTAGAAGCTTTAAGGTGATTATCTTTTACAAGAATACCGTCCCATAGGCCCCGCCGATGATTAAAACCACCACCTACCCTTACTGCATATTTTTCTAACACTCTAAGAGTAGGTGTGGTTTTCCTAGTATCCATTATTTTAGTTTTCGTATCTTTTATCCTATCAACAAACTTTCTAGTATAAGTAGCTATACCGGAAAGAAGAGACAAAAAATTTAAAGCAGTCCTTTCTGCGGTAAGAATACTGGTAGCTTTGCCTATAATTTGAGCCACCCTATCTTCCTTAGTTAAGGCATCCCCATCGTTTTTAAAATTCCTAAATTTCAAAGAGGGGTCTAAAAGTTTAAATACTTTCTTAGCAATCTCTATTCCACAGAGAACCCCTCTATCTTTAGCCAAAATTAACGCCTTACTCTTTTTGGAAGAAGATACGCATAAAGAAGTAGTCAAATCGCCCTTTCCAATATCTTCTTCAAGAGCTCTCCTTATCAACTCTTCTGCCAATTTTTTTTCTTCTCTAGTCATACAAAAATATCCTTAAGGTACTTTAAACGTTGCAAATGATTAGATAAATCTGTAAACTTCTCTCTTTGTTCTTCTACCTTCTCTTGAGGAGCATTCTTTATAAAGCTAATATTTTCTAATCTCTTTGATATACTCTTAAGATGCATTTCTAAATCACTTATCTTTTTATTTAACCTAACCACAAACTTCTCTCTATCAAATGAACTTAAAGATAAATTAAATTCTAAATCTTTATTCTTAAAAAGAACTCTTTCTAAATTATCCTTAAGTTCTAATTCTTTTAAACTAGCTAATCGCATTATCCATTTCTTACTTACGCTAACAAAATCTTTACATCTCTCACTTACTTTCACTGTAACTGTCAACTTTTCTGAAAAAGGTATACCCAAATCAGCTTTTAAATTTCTTATCTCTCTTACCATTCTAATTGCCGAGTCCATAATTTCTAATTCCTCATCTTTTAACACTAACTCTACCTTCTTTGGCCAATTTGCTACCATAATACTTTTCTCTAAGTCTAATTCTGTCATTGATTTTATAAGTTGAAAAATATGTTCACTTATAAAAGGCATTACAGGATGAATTAATTTGAGAAAATGAATAAGACAAAATACCAACATTTTTGCTTTATGAAGATTGAAGTTATCTTTAGAGATTTCTATATACCAATCACAGAAAATATGCCAAAAAAACTCATACATTTTTTTAACAGCCTCATTTATTTTATAAATCCCCAAATATTTAGTAACTTCTTCTACAGTTTGATTAAGATGGTATATTAACCACTTATCAACTAAATCTAAATTATCTTTTATCTCTAAATCCCTAATAACAATATTCTCTTCTTCTATTCTAGTAAGGATAAATCTTGATGCATTCCATATCTTATTAGAGAAGTTTCTACCTACCAAAAATTTTTCATCGGAAAGATAAACATCCGCTCCTGTACTTGCTAACATCATCAAAGAAAATCTTAAACTGTCTGCACCAAATTTCTCAATTATCTCTAAAGGATCAATAATGTTACCTAAGGATTTGGACATCTTAAACCCCTTCTCATCTCTTACTGTACCGTGAATAATTACATCTTTAAAAGGTATTTCTTCTGTAAACTCCAAAGAAGCCATAATCATTCTTGCTACCCAGAAGAAGAGAATTTCTGAAGCAGTCACTAAACATGAGGTAGGATAGAAGTAGTCCAGTTCAGGTGTCTGTTTTGGCCAATAAAATACAGCAAACGGCCATAACCAGCTAGAAAACCATGTATCCAACACGTCTTCATCCTGAACTAAGTCTTTTGAGCCACACACTGGACACTCAGGAGGTCTTGTTTTAGAAACAATTATCCCTTGAGTGTCAGAAAGAGTATCTTCGCTTAAATTATTTTGACACCTTTTACAATAATATACTGGTAAGCGGTGTCCCCACCAGATCTGACGGGAAATACACCAATCTTGAATATTATACATCCAGTTAAGATATACCTTCTTCCATCGTGAAGGATAAAATTTTATCTTATCTTCTTCCACTACTTTAATTGCTGGTTCCGCTAATGGTTTCATCCTCACAAACCACTGAGTAGAAAGCCTCGGTTCGATTAAAGTACCACAGCGATAGCAGTGACCCGCGCTTATCTTATGAGGCTCCTCTTTATCAAACAATCCCTCATCTTTCAAAGTTTGTAAAATATTCTTTCGGGCTTTGAATCTATCCATCCCAGAGAATTCTTTTGCGTTCTCATTTAAAGTGGCATCTTCATTCATTATATTTACGAACTCTAAATTATACTTTTTGGCTAAAGTAAAGTCTAAAGGATCGTGAGCAGGGGTAACTTTAACTAAGCCAGTACCAAAATCAGGATCTACCGCCTCATCTTCGATAACCCTAAGCTCCCTTCCTATTATGGGAAGTATAACTTTTGCATCTTTAAGCCATTTATATCTGGTATCTTTAGGATTAAAAGCCAAAGCAGTATCTCCTAACATTGTCTCTGGTCTAGTTGTAGCTACTACTACATACTCTTGTGTTATTTTTGATGGACTTTTTTTTACTGGATACTTTATATAGTAAAGTCGGCCATCTATCTCCTTGTAAGGAGCTTCCTCATCACTTAAAGCGGTTTTACACCTTGGGCACCAATTAATAATGTATTTACCCCGATATATTAAGCCTTTTTCGTAAAGTCTTACGAATACCTCTTTAACTACTTCAGAATACTCTTCGTCCATAGTAAAACGGGCGCGCTTCCAATCGCAACTTGCTCCCAATTTTTTTAGTTGTTCAATGATAGTTGAGCCATACTTATGAGTCCATTCCCATAGAAGTTTTAAAAACTCCTCCCTACCAATATCTTCTTTTCTTAAGCCTCTATTAGATAAACTCCTTTCCACTACATTCTGGGTAGCAATTCCTGCATGATCAGTCCCGGGCATCCATAAACTTGCGTATCCTTGCATCCTTTTAAACCTTACCAAAACATCCTGAATAGTATTATTTAAGGCATGGCCCATATGTAAAATCCCTGTTATGTTGGGAGGAGGAATGACTATACAAAAAGATTTTTTGTTAGGAGTAGGGTGAGAAGAAAAATAATCCTCCTTTATCCAGAAGTTGTAGATATTCTCCTCTACTTGCTTAGGATTATACTTTTTATCTAAATTCATGCTTATTTAATTTACCTTAGGCAATTTTTTCTGTCAAGAACTATTGGGTAAGTAGAAGAAGCTAAGCCAGCTATAAGTCTATTCTATGTACGGAGATAAATTCCGGAGGTAAATAGTCTACCAGCACAACGTCGCCTCCATCGTAAAACTTTATTCCTTTTTCATAGGCACGCTTAGCTTCTATCTTTAATACCACAACAAAGAGGCCTTTTCTCTTCCCCACTCTTACCGCTTCCTCTAAACTTTTACTTAAGTGAACTTTCTTCCTCCTCATCGGTTTTAATCCTTCTTTTAAAATCGACCCTAAGGAAGTTACGTTTGTGCCATGATAAAGGATTTGAGGAGGAGTAATCGTAGGATAGTTAATCTCAACTTCTATACTATGGCCGTATAAGGCTCTTATTTTATCTCCTTTTATTTGGAATCTCTTTTTAGATGATTTCTCTACTAAATTCACTATAAATTCCCTATCAATAAAAGGAAACCTCTTTCTTATTATGCTAACTACCCTATCTAACTCTGCATATCCATATTCATCTATCTCTATTCCGTATCTAGAGGGATTGTGTCTTAAAAGGTAACTCATAAATTTTGACACTTGTTTAAGCTTCTTATATACCAATTACCTTTACCAAAACTCTTTTAGGGCGTCTCCCATCAAATTCTCCGTAAAAAATCTGCTCCCAGGGACCAAAATCTAATTTGCCCTTGGTTATTGCTACTGTTACCTCTCTACCCATTACCGTCCTTTGAAGGTGAGCACGAGCGTTATCCTCTCCAGTTAAATTGTGAAAATAATTCTTCTGGGGAACTATTTTATCTAACCAATCCTTAAAATCTCTTTTTAAACCTTCTTCTTCATCGTTTATAAATACACTAGAAGTGATATGCATTGAATTTACTAAGCATAACCCTTCTTTAACCTTACTTTTCTCTACAATTTTTTCTATTATTTCAGTAATATTTATGAACTCAACTTTGTTTTTAGTATTGAATGTTAAATATTCCGTATAGACTTTCATTGTGCTACCACATAGTTTTTTAAACTACCAATATCTTCAATCTTTATCTCTATTATATCCCCTACTTTCATTGGACCTACTTTAGGAGGAGTTCCGGTAGAGACAACATCCCCTTCTCTAAGAGTCATTATTTTAGAAATAAAAGAAAGCAAATAGAAAGGAGAAAAGATTAAATTCGCTGTAGATGAATTTTGTTTAAGTTTCCCATTTAAATAACTGCTTATTTTTAGGTTCGAGGGGTCTAAATCGGTTTCAACCCATGGTCCTAAAGGACAAAAAGTATCAAAAGATTTTGCTCTCGTCCACTGAATATCTCTCTGTTGAATATCTCGTGCCGTAACATCGTTTAGACAAGTATAACCTAAAATATAATCTCTAGCTTTATGTAGAGGTATATTCTTTCCAGCTTTTTTTATCACAAAAGCAAGCTCTGCCTCATAGTCTAGCCTCTTAACTCCAGAAGGATAAATTATATCTGCTTCATTTCCTATTAACGATGAGAGAGGTTTTAAAAATATTATAGGTTCCTTAGGAATTTTCATCTTAAGTTCTTTAGCATGATCTCTATAATTTAAACCCACTAAAATAATCTTAGTAGGTTGTGCAGGAGCCAAAAATTTCTTTATTTTCTTAGAAGGTAGATTTATACCCGCTAATCTAATTCTATAAAAAGGTGGTTCTCTCAGTAATCTAATCTTTCTCTCTTCCAGTATACCCCACCCTATTTTTTTCTGATAAAGAAACCTTACCAAACGCATTTACTTTCAGTTATCTTTTTTAGTTTCTTTCTGCATGTTTTACAAAATTCAGTAGGCTTCTTGTCGGTATCCCTCAGACTATTGGAAAAATACATAACGCATCTAGAATTAGAACAGTGACTTAGACCAAAACAGTGCCCCAGCTCGTGATTTGCTTCTTTAAGTATCCTTAAGTAGAAAAGGTCTTTGTTAGGTTCTAAGCCATAAAATTCATTTTTAAGACGGGGCAGTGCAACTACTGCTTTAGAAGAGGTTGCAACACCAAAGATAAAATTTAATCCCTCTGAATAGAGATCTCTATCTATAAGCCCTAATGTCTTACTGTGCCTAAAAGATGGTAAATATTTAAGGATGCATTCTCCTAAAAACTGACCTCTCTCAGAATTAAAACAGTCCCCAGGCACCTCTATTTTTTTTATGACATCTACTTTTGTAATATCAAAATAAGAAGATAACGCATCTTTGAGGTAAGAAAGTATTTCTTGGTTTATCTTGCCTACAGCAACGAGGTTAATTCTAAAACTTTCTGCTACTGTAAAATGGTTCATCATTACCAGAAAAATAAAAACACTAAAACATACTTTACCCATAAAGAGAGTTTATAATAGGAATAAAATCAGGGAAAGACTTATCTATGCAGGTTACATCATCAAGATAAAAACTTTTCTGGGAAGCCATACCGAATACTATCAAGCTCATTGCTGTGCGATGGTCAGAAAAACTTCTAAACTTTACTGAATTTATCTTTCTTTTCCCCAAAATCTCTACTTTCCAGTTATCTCCTTTATAAGTTGTAGCTTTAATATCTACACCTGCTTTCTTTAAATTGTAAACCATGGAGCTTAACCTATCCGTCTCTTTTACTTTTAACTCCCTTAATCCTTTAATAATAGTTCTGCCTTTAGCAAAAGAGGCACAAACCATAAGAATAGGAAGCTCATCAATCATTAGAGGAATTTCTTTCTCCTCTACTTCTACTCCTTTAAGTTGAGATGATTTTGCTAAAACATCTCCATAAGGCTCGAAGTAATTTTTTCTATTAAAGACCTTGATATTCGCTCCCATTCTTTTTAAAACTTTCAAAAAGCCACTTCTAGTAGGATTCAAACCAACATTTCTAATTAAAATTTCTGAATCCTTAAGGAGTAAACCCAAAGCAATAAAAAAGGAAGCAGAAGATATATCTGAAGGAATAAATATCTCACCAGGGGAGGCCAGCTTAGATTTTTCAATAGTGATACTTTTCGAAACCTTTTTTAGCTTAGCCCCGAATAATCTAAGCATCCTTTCTGTATGGTCTCTTGAATGTTGGGGCTCTACTATTTTTGTTTTCCCTTTAGAGAATAGAGAAGCAAACATAATTGCAGATTTTACTTGAGCACTGGCCTGAGGTAACTTATAATTTATCCCCAAAAGGAAATCTGTAGGGTCTATTTCCAAAGGAGGATATTCTTCTTTATCTTTTATTTTACCTTTTATTTTACCACCCATTAACCTTAGAGGGTAAGTTATCCTTTTCATTGGTCTTTTTCTTAAAGAACCTTTAGACTCTAACAAAGAAGAAAATTTCTGAGCTACAAGAATTCCGCTTAACAATCTGATAGTTGTCCCTGACTCTTGAGCATTTAATTTAACTTTCCCAGAGATATCGAATAAAGGACCACGAGAGTTAACTTCTGCTTCATTTTTTCTTTTAGTATATTTAATCTCTACATTCAGCATTCTTAAACATTTCAAAGTAGCCAGAGTATCTTGGCTATTCAAAAAGTTTATAATTTTTGTTTTACCTCTGGCTAACGAGCTTATAAGAAGTGCTCGATGAGAAATAGATTTATCGCCAGGGACAGCTATCTCTTTTTTTACCTTAGATATAGGAATTATGTGGTACATCTTTCTTTAAGGAAATTTAAAAACCTCTCAGGAAGAGGTGACTCAAATTCTAAAAACTTACCACTTCTGGGGTGGTAAAGGCCTAATTTTTTTGCATGTAATAGTAATTCACTATAACCATCACTTATTCCATACTTTTTATCTCCCACAATAGGATACCCTAAGAAGTTTAGATGAACTCTTATCTGATGCATCCTTCCAGTAAAGGGAGTTAAAGAAAGAAAAGTTGCCTCTCTTAAATACTTTATCACCTTCACTAAAGTAAGGGCTTTTTTTGATTCCAAAAACCCTACTTTCATTTTGAAGGGATTCCTTCTATCCCTTGTTAAAGGTAAATCTATCCTTAATTCTTTTTGTTTTACTATCCCCCACACACACGCACAGTACTCCTTCTTCACCAACCTCTCCTTAAACTGCCTTAGAAGATTTAAATGAGCGGAATCGTTCTTTGCTAAAACCATAACCCCTGAGGTTTCCTTATCTAATCGGTGTACTACCCCTCTTCTTAAGAAATTAAGGTTAGAAAGCTCTTTACCCATATATGTTAAAGCATTCACCAATGTTTTTTGATAATTCAAGTTAGGAGGATGCACAACTAAATTAGTCGGTTTATCTACTATAAGAATATCCTCATCTTCATAGATAATTTTAACAGTCAGCTTGAATGGTTCCAATTCTTTTTGTTGCTTACGATACTCAAGAGTGACTGTATCGTTAAGCTTTAGGAGGTAACTAACTTTAACTTTTTTCCCATTGACTAAAACTTTCCCTTCCTGAATGAGGTATTTTATTTTGCTCCGAGAGAGATTAGGTAAATTATCTGCTAAAAATTTATCAAGTCTTAAATTTTCTACTCTCTGGGAAATTACAAACTCCTTTTGCATACTTTACTACGGAAGGAATTAAATATTATCAGAGCAACTCCTGTGCTTATACACAAATCGGAGAGGTTAAAGACCGGCCATATTCTTATATCTATGTAATCTATCACATACCCATATAAAATTCTATCAAGAAAATTAGAAAGTGCCCCACCTAAAACTAAACCATAGGCAAATTTTATTAGAAAAGTCTCCATCTTTTCTCTTCTTATAAATACCAAAAACAACACTATAAAGGCAAAACTAAGATAGACCAAAAGATTACCTTTATTAGGAAAAATACCAAAAACTGCACCCCTATTAAAAACTATGGTAATATGTAGGATATTTTTTATTAAAGGGATGGAAGTATGGCCTAAATCTTTAAGATAACTTTTTAGGAGAAAGTCTAAAAGAAATGTACAAAAAGAAACTATACATACTACCCCATTAGGATTATACTCTTTCTTCCTTTTCTAACTTCTCTTGACATTTTTTGCAGCAGCGAGCATAGGGGATGGCTTTTAATCTTTTTTTGGCAATAGGCTTATTACAATATAAGCATACTCCAAAATTGTTTTCCTCTATTCTCTTTAAAGCCTCATCTATTTCCATAAGAAGTTTCCTTTCATTGGAAACTAAACCTAAGTTAAATTCTCTCTCATAATTATCGCTGGCTACATCGGCCATATGGATACTATATCCTGAGATATCTCCGGAAATATCCTTTTGAGACTTCATCAGGGTATCTTGAGATAAATCCTTCATCTGAGAAAATATCTCATCACGTAGGCTAAAAAGTTTCTCCTGATAAGCTTTTAATTCTTTTTTTGTAAACCTTTGTTTTTTTGACCTCATAATCTCTCCTCCTTTAAGGCATTTAAACATTTACCACAAATGTCAGGGTAACTATCGTCTATACCAACGTCCTCCCTGTAGTTCCAACAGCGGAGGCACTTTTTACCTTTAGCCCTTCTAACCTCTATTTTCTCCTCACCTTTAACTATTTCTACCTTAGAGACGATAAAAACTTCTCTTAAAGTATTATCTAAATCTTTATAAAAGGAATATTGCTTTTCAGGAAAACTAAGGATTACTTCTGCTTCCAGAGAACTACCTATAATCTGGGATTCTCTCTGCTTTTCTATCTTCTTAAGAACTGTGTCTCTCAAAGATAAAATCTTTGTCCATTTCTTCTCCAATTCCTTATCTCGATAATGAGGAAAAATATCTTCATTAAAGTTATGAAGGTATATAGAAATTTGTCTGTTCTCCTGATTTAAAAATACCTGGTGTGCTTCTTCAGCGGTAAAGCTTAAAATGGGAGCAACCATCTTTATAAGGACTCTTAAAATATAGTAGAGAACATTCTGTGCAGATTTCCTTTCCCTTGAATTTGGTGAATAAGTATATAGTCTATCTTTTAAAATGTCAAGATAAAAAGAGCTAAGGCTAATATTACAGAAGTTATAAACTTTTTGGCACACTTTATAAAAAGCAAAACTTTCATAGTAAGCCAAAACCTCTTCAAACACTGAAGAAGTAAAAGAAAGCATAAATCTATCCACTTCTTCTAATTGAGACAGAGACAATTTATCTCGAGAAGGATAAAAATCATAGAGATTACCTAAAAGAAATCTTATAGTATTTCTTACTTTCCGATAGAAATCTATAAGCTGATTTAAAATTTTGGAAGAAATCCTTACATCTTCGGAGTAATCGCTGGAGGCTACCCATAACCTTAAAATCTCCGCTCCATAGCGATTAATTATCTCTTGAGGAGAAATAACATTTCCTAAAGACTTAGACATCTTTCTTCCCTCTCCATCTACCACAAAGCCGTGAGTAAGAACAGACTTAAAAGGAGCACTCTCTACAATTGCTTGGGAAGGAATAAGAGAAACCTGAAACCAACCTCGATGCTGGTCACTTCCTTCCAAATACATATCTGCAGGAAAAGATAAATCGGGATTCGTCTTAAGTACTGCTAAAAAACTAGCCCCTGACTCAAACCAAACATCTAGAATATCTTCTTCTTTAACAAACTCTTTTGATTTGCATTTTGGGCAACTAAAATTGGGAGGAAGAAAATTTTCAACTTCTAAAGTAAACCAACTGTCGGAACCTTTATCCCTAAATACTTGACTGGTTAATTCAATTACTTTTTCATCTAAAATTACCTCTCTACAGTTCTGACATTTTATTGCGGGGATAGGAACCCCCCAAAGCCTTTGGCGAGAAAGACACCAATCGGGACGAATCTCAACCATTGCTTTCATCCTCTCTAAACCTGAAGAGGGAATCCATTTCACTCGTTCTATTTCTTTAAGAACTCCTTGACGAAGATTGGAATGGTCAATTTTTAAAAACCATTGGGAGGTAGCTCTAAAGATTATAGGATTTTTACACCGCCAGCAGTGAGGATAAGAATGGACTATTTTGTGATGAAGTAAAAGGTATTTTTTTTCTCTAAGTTTTTCTATCACTTCCAAGCTTGCCTCTTCAATATTTTTACCTGCAAATTCTTCTGCCTCCTCAGTAAATATTCCCTTCTCATTTACAGGCATTATTATTCGAAGGTTGTAGGTTTCCACTAAAGAAAAATCTTCCTCACCATGCCCAGGAGCAATATGAACACAACCACTTCCTTCTTCTCGGGAAACAAAACCTCCTAATACCACCAAAGATTCTCTATCTAAGAAGGGATGCTCCAACTTTACGTATTCCAGTTCTTTGCCCTCGAATTCCTTTAATACTTTTAAAGAAACTTTTAATGTCTCCTCTAAGGAAGGAATAAGGTCCTTAGCTAGAATGACAAACTTATCCTCTAACTTAGCTAAAACATAAGAAAATCTAGGATGAACTGCCACACCTACATTAGAAATTAAAGTCCAAGGAGTAGTAGTCCATACTAAAAAGTAAACTTCTTTATAAGAAGGAAATAAAGGAATAGGTTGCTTAACCTTAAAAAGAAAATATATAGAATGGGACTCCTTTTCTTGATATTCAACCTCTGCTTCTGCTAAAGCTGTTTCGCACTTATAGCACCAGTTTACTGGTTTCATCTTCCTGTAGAGATAACCCCTCTTTACCAGTTCTTCTAAAAGCTTTATCACCCAGTATTCGTACTCCTTATCTAAAGTAAGGTAGGGATGGGACCAATCGCTGAAACAACCTAGCCTTATAAAATCTTTCTTTTGTAATTCTACAAACTTTAAGGCGAACTGAGCAGCTTTTTTACGAAAGTCTATAATATCCACATCATGTTTGGTTAACTTTAATTCCTTAAGTAACTGATGCTCTACAGGTAAACCATGACAATCCCATCCACAGATAAAGGGGCAATCATAACCTTGCATAAATTTAAATTTTATTACTATATCCTTTAATACTTTGTTTAAAACATGACCAATATGAATAAGCCCATTGGCATAAGGAGGACCATCATGAAGGACGAACTTAGGCTTTCCTTTATTTTTCTGACGAAGTTTTTTATAGATATCAACTTCCTCCCAAAACCGAAGAATACGAGGCTCTAAAGAAGTAAGATTAGCCCTCATAGAAAAATTAGTTTTAGGAAGATTCAATTTTTCCTTATAGTCTTTCTCTTTCATATTATTGTTATTATAGGTACTTCCCTATTATTGGCTTGAGAGCTAATTTCTTTTTAGGAGGTATAGCTCTTTTAGGAGTAACGATTGCATCTTTTAAAGCTTGCTTACAGTTACATTCTCTTTTCTTTTCTATCAAAGGAATAATTTCTTTTAAAATCTTTTTAGCATTCTCTACATTCTTAAAAAGGTTATCTATAACCATCTGAGCAGTAACGCTATCGTGAGAAGGATGCCAGCAGTCATAGTCAGTAACTGCTGCTAAAGTTGCATAGCAGATTTCTGCTTCCCGTGCTAACCTTGCCTCAGCCATGTTGGTCATCCCAATAATATCCATTCCCCAACTGCGGTAAAGATTTGATTCTGCTAAGGTAGAAAACTGAGGCCCCTCCATGTTAAGATAGACACCTCCATAGTGAAGTTTAACCCCAACCTTCTTGGCTCCTTCTTTTAGTTTTTTTGCTAAAGATTCACATACAGGATGAGCAAAACTTATGTGCACAACTATCCCTTCATCAAAGAAAGTATATTTGCGTGCTTGATTAGTCCTATCTACAAACTGAAGGGGAATAACAAAATCTAAAGGTTGAATATGCTCCTTTAAAGATCCACAAGCACTTACAGAAATTATCCAACCTACACCTAGTTTTTTCATTCCATAAATATTAGCACGGTAATTTATAGTAGAGGGAGAAATTTTGTGATTTCTTCCGTGACGAGGCAAAAACACTACCTCTCTTCCTTGAAACTCTGCCAGAATAAACTTGTCTGACGGTTTACCAAAAGGAGTAGTTAAACTAATTTCTTTTTTTCTCTTTAGTCCCTCTATTTTATATAACCCACTTCCTCCAATTATTCCGACTCTTTCCATCTATTCCTCCTTGATTCTTTCTATTACTCTATAGATAAATCCCATATAGACTAAAGAATAAATAAACCAAAACATGGGAATTTGAAGACCTATCAAATCTTTAATTAACCCCAAAAGAGTAACTGGAATAATAGCATAAATACCTATGCTCAAAATTTGTTTATAAGTAAGAGAGGTACTCAATTTATTATTTATTAAGAAAGAAAAGATACTGAATATCAAGATATGCAAAGATTTACTCACTCCATACCAAGATAGAAACCATAAAAATATTATAGGATAAATAAATACAGATATTTTTTTTAGGAATCTTTCCACAGAGTGTGAATTAAGCAAAAATGTGTTTTTAGGTGTAACAAATCTTATACCATCTTTCACAGGATAAACTTTTAAAGATTTAATATTAGTAAGACTATAGGATTTTATTTCTGCTCCTCTAGGCTTTGTAATCTTTAAGAAAAACTGCTCTTGGGTGAGAATTCCTACATTAGAATAATCCTGAAGAAAAACACCTGCCTTTTCTTTATTGGGTTCTATAATAAAAGTAAATTTATCATTCCATTTTTTAAGATATGTGTCTTGAGGAGTTATAATTTTACCCTCCTTAATCTCTATAAAAGGTAAATCAGAAAGATACTTTAAGTTATTTTCTATCCAAGAAACTATTTTAGGTAAACTGCTTTTTATTACTATCGTTCCTTTAAAAGAGGCAATTGCACTAATAAAACATATAAATAAGATAAAAAATATAATACTTCTCTTGAAGGGCTGTCTAATTATCTTTCTATAGAATCGGAAAGAAAAACTTCCTATTAACTCAGAAAACATTTATTTTTTCTTTAAATTAAGCTGTCTAGCTCTTAAATAAGCTTTCTTTATACCTCTTCGAACCAACCTTTCTAATTTGCAATTTTTCCAAAAATCTAAGGCTGCTTGAGTGGTTCCTCCTGGAGAAGCTACTTTCTTTATCCACAGAGAGAAATCCTCTCTACTATCTTTAATAAGAGTAATTGCTCCTAAAAATGTCTTTTTTACCATTCTCATTGCAACTATCCTGCTAAATCCCAAAGAAAGTGCGCTTTTATATAAGGTATCCATAAAATAGTAAACATAACCTGGTCCACTACCAGAAATTGCTGTAACCTTGTCTAAAAAGCTTTCTTTAATCAATACTACTTCACCGATACATTTAAAAATCTCCTTTGCTATCTCTATATCTTTTAAGCTAACAAGTCTTCCTGGGGAGATGAAAGAAATAGACTCTCTTTTTTTAGCAGCTAGATTGGGCATCACTCTAATTATTTTAATCTTAGGCAGCCTCTCCTCAAAAAATTTAATAGATACCCCTGCAGCTATTGAAATAACCAAAGGTCTATGAATTAATACTCCTTCTTTTATTTCTTCTAAAAGCGCAGGAATATCTTGAGGCTTTACAGCAATAATTATATACGGTGAGTACTGTATTAAGTGATCTGTGCTAGGAGAGACAAAATACTTTTTTTTCTCTCTTAGCTTTCTCTTATTCCTATCATAAACGTATACTCTCCATTCTTTAAAAAGAAGCCCTTCGCTTATTGCAGAACCCATATTACCAAAACCAATTATTCCTACTGTCTTTTCTCTTCTCATAAAGCTCGCTTACAATAGCATAAAAAGTAATATATGTCAATAAGATGCCAAACTAAATTTATTCATGTTTAATTATTGCCCAAGAGAACTACTTGGAAAGGTATTATTTTATATCTCCTAACTCTTTTAATATCTTTTTAGTGGTAGTAAATTCTACCCCTCTCTTTTTCCATATAGAGAACAACTTATCCTTTTCTTTCTTAGAAATCTCTTTAATGGCATCCTCTACTAAAATTACCTTAAAATCATTCTTCAATAGCCCTTCCACTGCTTCCTTTACACAGTATTCTGTTACTACTCCATATACTACTACCTTCTCCGGAAACATAATCTCTAAAAGATTCAATGTATTAGGATTAGAAAATAGGTTAAGGATATTTTTTTCTAGAATAATTTGGGGATAGCAATCTTTTATTTTTCTTAATTCTTGAGGAGAGTAAATTTTTCTGAAAGAAATAATTTTATACTTCTTTAAAAGAGTATCTTTTATTTTTTTATACCCTTTAGTATTTTTTATGCAATGGGGAGGGAACTCTTTAAATTCAGGATCATCCTTTCGATGGGTATCTTGAGAAGAGAGAATAAGAATATTTTTTTGAAAGGCAAATTTAGTAAGTAGCTTTAAATTTCTTATTATTTTATCTCCCCCAGGAACATAAAGAGCGCCCTTTTTATCTAGAAAATCGACCTGAGTATCAATATCTAAAAAAACTACCTTTTCCTCAATCCTCTTTTTTATCTGCTCTGTTAAAGTGGTAGTTAAATTAAGCAATTTTTTTGTAATCCTCACTGGATAACTACTAGAAGAATCTATCTCTTTCAGATAACTAGGGACAGACGAAAGCTTCTGAAGAAATATTTTTTTCTTCTCTTCAAGGTTTTTTTCTCGATAGATTCTCTTTCCTTTTTCCATTACCTTTCTAAAAAGCTTCTTACCTTTAGAGGTTTCATTGTCCAGTCCCAACCAATCACCAATCATTTTTCCTTCTTTATCGAACTCTCTAAAGATTTGCTTGCGTCCAGGATAGGTAGTTTTACCCTCACTGAGTTTCATAGCAGGAATGAAACTTGAGCCTTTCTCTTTTATTTCTCCTAATTTGTAGATAACATCAGTAAAAGGCAAATCAGAAGAACATCCCATATTTGTCCCCACCCCAAAAGCATCGATAGGAGCTTTTTCCTCTACTAACTTCTTTATTTTATACTCATCAAGATTTCCTGAGGCAAATATTATTACATCAATAAAACCTTCCTTATCTAACAGTTCTCTAAGATAACGGGCATCCCTTCCTAAATCTCCGCTATCTAGACGTATTCCTACTAAATCTATGCCCCTACGTTTTAAAAACTTAGCTACTCTTATTGCTGAAAGAGCTCCTTTCTTTACATCGTAAGTATCTATAAGAAGGACAGTTTTTGTAGGAAATTCTTTAGCAAAATTTAAAAAACTCTCTACTTCCCGGTCAAAACTCATCACATAAGAATGAGCCATAGTCCCTACTACAGGAATCTTGTAAATTTTACCAGCCAAACAAAAAGATGTCCCTTTAACCCCTACCATATAAGAATATTTAGCACAAGCTAAAGCCCCTTCTATTCCTTGAGTACGCCGTAAAGAAAAATCATAGACTCCTTTACCTTTTGCTGATAAAACTACTCTCGCCGCCTTTGTTGCTAAAGTAGTAGCTAGATTTATCTTATTTAGAAGGGTGCTCTCTACTATTTGAGCTTCAACTATATCAGCTGTAACTCGCAAGATAGGTTCGGGAGCAAAAATTATCTCTGGCTCAGAAACAGCCCATACTGTTCCTTTAAACCGAAAGCTTTCTAAATATTTAAGAAAGGCTTCATCAAACATTCCCAAACTTCTAAGATAATCTATATCTGCTTGGGTAAATTTAAAATTCTCTAAAGCTTGAAGTGCATCATCTATTCCACAAGCTACATAAAATGGCCTTCTGGGAGAACGAATAAAAAGATCGAAACTGGCTTGAGTATTCCTTTTATACTTAAAATATACTTGTCCCATAGTAAGTTGATAAAGGTCAACTACCAAACTGTGATTACTCACCAAACACCTCCCTTAGAAGTTCGTTACTAAAGGTATGGGCTCTGTAAACTTCTTCTCCGTTTTTAAAGAATATAAAGGTTGGTACTCCTATAATCTTAAACTCCTTTGCCAACATTCCCTTTCGATCAAGGAGAATGTTTTTTCTTATGTAAGAATTGAGAGCTAATTCATCGATAAAATTCTTTACCATAGAAGCCTTCTCTCCCAGATTTATAAAGAATATATGTACCTTTGGTACATCCTATTTATATTCTCGTTTATATTCTTGAGGGTTGCCTTACAAAAATAGCACCAACTAGTCCAAAACATAAGCACTAAATAAGGATGAAGGGTAAGTTCGTATAAAGAATGAGGCTTCCCGTTTAGAGAAACTAAATTTATAGTAGGGTTAGCAACTACTTTATGAGGAAAAGTAGAGAATATCAACAAGAAAGCTAAAGAAGCGAGAAAGCTTTTATAAGAAAATAAATACCCACTCCTGCTAAAACCACACCTAAACATTTTCTAATTATTATAAGCCAATTTCCCGTTCTTGGCAATTTAGAAATCAAAGAACCAAACGTACCTAATACCAAAAGAATAACTCCATAACCTAGAGAAGAGAAGAAAAGATTTACTGCTCCGTAAAGAATATTCTTCTTTAAAGAAATTATCCCTAAGATGGTTCCTACTACAGGAAAGACACAAGGAGTAATAGCGATCCCACTTACTATTCCTGCTATAAATACAGAAAAAGGGGGCTACTCTTTTTAAATTAAAGCTAAAATTAAAAGTAGGGAATTTTACTAAATCCCAAGAGTAAACAGCAAAAAAAAGAAGAAATATCCCTAAGATTGTGTATGATAAGGAATTAACTATCAACTTGCCTAAAAAAATTCCTAAGCTCGCTGAAACTACCCCCAAAGAAGTATAGAAAGTAGCAATACCTAAAACGAAAATAAAACTTATAAAGAAGCTCTTAGATTTAGAAGATATAGTGTAAACACCAATAATACCTAGAGTGATAGGGATAAACGGATAAACACAGGGAGAAAGACTACTTAACAGCCCTCCAAAAAAAGAAAAAACTACCCCTAAGTAAGAATGGTGAGAAAAAAGGTACTCTAATTTCTGCACTAACCCCTCAACCATCTGTCTCCTTAATAAGCCAATTCAAATAATTTTTGTTTATCCTGTCAATATGAAAAGCAACTATCTCAGGAACTTGATAGGGATAATTTTCTGTAATTACTCTTTTTAGCTTACTAAATAGACTTTCTCTTGTTTTTATTATTAGAGGTGTCTCTAACTTCATCCGTCTTCTCCTTTCACCAAAAGTAAGAATCTACCCCCTTTACTATATTTATACATACCCCTAATCGTTTGGCAAGAATTACCTTAGCTAAAGAGACAGCCTTACTTTGAGGAACAGTAACCAAAACAAGAATAGCCATCTTAACCCCCTACCTTCTTAAGGAGAGTAATGAATCTTTTTGCAAATCTTAAACAATTACTCTTACATCGGGAATCAACTTCTCCTATTGCTACTGGCCCGTAATGGTCTCCTTGAGGATCTCCTTGAATAATCATTCCATGTATAAGCATTGCTTCAAGAATGGAAAGTATTGTAGTTTCATTTCCTCCCCCAATATTTGCACTTGAGGTAAAGGCACCCCCAACTTTTCCATCTAGCTTTCCATGAAATGAGACACTTTCATCCAACAATTTTTTAATCTTTCCTGCCATTGTCCCGTAATAGGTAGGAGAGCCAACAATTACCCCTTCATATTTAAGTAACTCCTCTGGCTTTATCTCCTCCACATCTTTAATTTCAACCTCAACCCCTTCTTCTTTTATCTTTTCCCCAATAATTTCTGCCATCTTTTTTGTTGTTCCTCCTTCAGAATAATAGATAATTAATACATTTAATTTTTTCATGCCTCCTCCTTTCAAACGAAGTGTGTCTTTTACTTCTTAAATTATCCTTTATTTTGGAGGTTATCTGTTAACCTCTCGTATCTAAATATTTTAATCAATCTATTTAGAAATGCACTTACTTTCAGGAGGTTTCTTTTCTCTCTGCAAAATAAAAATTATGAAGTCTTCTTAATGCCTTAATTTTATCGCTTCTTTCTATTTTTGCCTTATCTATCGCTTTATCTAAAATATCAATTGTTTTTTGGTAATGAGTCAAATTTATTTTATAGGGGTGTCTATCTTTTCCTCCATGAGCAAAACTGAAACGGGCCGGGTCTTTGAAACTTATAGATTCTCCATAAATTAAGTCGCTAATTAAAGCAAGAGCACGCAAGGTTTTTGCTCCTACGTTTTCTAAAGATAAAAGTTCTTTGAAATCCTTAGGTTGCCTCTGGTAAGTCTTTAAAAGAATTTTATCTAAAAATTTCGGATTTATATCCTCAATTAATACTTGATGTCTTAAAGGAAGCTGGTTTTGATTATTTTTAAGCATTATCAAGTCTTTTATATTTTTTTCTGGTTTACGCAAAGCAAGTTCTTTTATCGTTTCTCTCAGAATCCCTTTCTCCTTATCTACCAAATTTAAAGTTAAAAAACTTTTATCACTGATAATTGCTTCGTGAGGGTTTTCTACAAAAGAATTTAAATTTTCTGAATACCAATGGTAACGACGTGCATATCTATTTTGAGCCATTCCCTGCTGAATCACTGCCCACCTAAAATCTTTGGTAAAGATAAATGTATGATGATAAAGAGTGTATCCATCCTGTAAAGCGTTATTGTCTACTTTTGCTGTTATTCGTGAAGCATAAACAAGGGAACTGGAGTCTTTTAAGATTTCTTCTCCAATTTCTTGAATCTCCTCAGGAGTTTTGTGAGAAACTTTTCCTTTACCTCCACAGATATAAACTCCATAATCTTTTAAATCTTTAAATGCTTCCTTTAAAGCTCCACATACGGTAGTAGTTAAACCACTTGAATGCCAGTCAAACCCTAAAACGCATCCCAAACACTGAAACCAGAAAGGATCACAAAGTTTTTTTAAGAACTTATCTGCTCCAAATTCAATAATAATTATTTCGCAAATATTTCTTCCCAAAACCTTCATCTTCTCAAAAAGCCAGCGGGGACATTTGCCTGAATGTAAAGGTAAGTCAATAAATCCAGTTTTTCTCATTTTAATTTACGCCCGGGGTGAGTCGTATATGCTCTTTGCCAAAGGCAAAGTATTTTTTAGCATATCCGACATTGCTCTTGCATTAAAAATAAACTTCTTAAACATATGTAACCTTTCAGGTTAAGTTTTAGCTTGCGCCCGGGGTGAGTCGTATATGCTCTTTGCCAAAGGCAAAGTATTTTTTAGCATATCCGACATTGCTCTTGCATTAAAAATAAACTTCTTAAACATATGGAACCTTTCAGGTTAAGTTTTAGCTTGCGCCCGGGGTGAGTCGTATATGCTCTTTGCCAAAGGCAAAGTATTTTTTAGCATATCCGACATTGCTCTTGCATTAAAAATAAACTTCTTAAACATATGTAACCTTTCAG
>Ga0190361_1000186_pt1 | contig 25816 bp, 28 predicted proteins | sample 48721845_MG_FD_161273 | JGI IMG/M metagenome (GOLD analysis project Ga0190361, IMG submission 161273) | Hydrothermal vent microbial mat bacterial communities from Southern Trench, Guaymas Basin, Mexico - 4872-18-4-5_MG | ecosystem: Environmental > Aquatic > Marine > Hydrothermal vents >... | reverse complement strand
CAAAAAAACAAAAAAAATAGAAGAGTTTGACAAAAAACTTGTTTTTAAATTATCCAAAAAGGGTCTTCCAAAACCAAAGCAGGTAAAATATATTTTTAGTGTTCTAACAAAAAAAGAACGCCTGATTATTTCTTTGCTTTTAGGACTTATTGTTGCCTCTTCTTTATTTTTAGGTATTCGCTCTTACTTTACTCATTCTAAGGTCTATCCTAAAGAAGGAGGAAATTATACTGAAGGACTTATCGGCCAGCCAACTTTTATTAATCCTGTTCTTTGCTTTAATGAAGTTGATAAGGATATAAGTTCATTAATATTTCCCGGCCTTTTAAAATATGATTCTAAGAATAATCTTTCAACAGAAATTGCCCAAAGTTATCAAATAAGTTCGGATAAAAAAACTTATATTTTTAAGCTTAAAAAAGATATTCACTGGACTGATGGAGAAAGATTAACTTCTCAAGACATTATTTTCACCATCAATCTCATTAAAAATGAAAAAATTCACAGTCCCCTTTATTCCATTTTTAAGGATATAAAAGTAGAAGCAATTGATGACTATACTATTAAGTTTACTCTTTCTAAACCCTATACTCCATTCTCTTCTCTTCTAACTTTTGGCTTTTTACCTAAACATATCTGGGAAAAAATTCCCTTAGAAAAATTTTCTACAAGCAAATATAATCTTCAACCTATTGGCTATGGCCCTTTTGAATTTCAATCTTTGGTAAAAGGTGAAAATGGAAAAATAAAAATTTATTCTTTAAAAAAGAATAAAAAATACTTTCGTCAGCCCTTACTGGACAATATCACTTTCAAATTTTTTTCAACACCAGAAGAGGCCTTCTGGTCTTTGAGGAATAAAAATATTGATGGATTTGTTTATCATTATCATGATTGGCCTGAAGAGATTGAAAATTCTAAATCAATAAAAAAACATATTTTTTATCTTTCTCAATATATTGCTATCTTTTTAAACCAAAATGATTCTCTTCTGAAAAACTTTCCTATTCGCCAAGCGCTTTCTTTAGCTATTAATAAAAATGAATTAAACCAAAAATTATTGAATGGAAACGGAAAAATTATTAATGGCCCATTTCCAATAAAAAATTTTGATAATGAATCTGGAATCGGAAATTTTGATTTAAACAAAGCAAACTCTATTTTAGAAAAAGAAGGATGGCGAAAGAATAATCAAAACATTAGAGAAAAAAACAAAAAACATTTAAAAATAACCCTAACGACTATTGAAGAAGGTGATTATCCTAAAGTAGCTGAATACATAAAAAAAAGTTGGGAAAAGATAGGAATAGAAACAAAAATTGAATTGATTCCTTCTCAAGAAGTCTTTAAAAAAATAATCCAAGAAAAAAATTATCAGGCACTTCTTTATGGAATCATTACTGGTTATGACGTTGACCCTTACCCTGTCTGGCACTCTTCTCAAATCAAAGATTCTGGCCTCAATTTTTCCTTCTTTAGTAGCCGTAAAGCAGACAAACTTTTATCTGAAGCAAGAATTACCCTGAATAACGAAGAAAGAGAAAAAAGATACAAAGAATTTCAAAAAATTTTAGAAGAAAGAATACCAGCAATTTTTCTTTACAGCCCTCCTTATTATTATTTTCTTAATGAAAAAGTTAGAGGAATTGACTTTAAACAAATAGCCCTTCCATCTGACCGCTTCGTTTATATCAATAAATGGAGCGTAAGAATAAAAAGAAAAATAAAGTAAAATTTAGGCTGGGATGGTGGAATTGGTAGACACGCTGCGTTCAGGGCGCAGTGAGCTTCGGCTCGTGGGAGTTCGAATCTCCCTCCCAGCATAAAATTTTTAAATATTAAATTATGACAAGCGCAAAACAAATTAAATTTCCTAAAAATCAAATATTAAAAGTAATCGTCTTAGGAGGATTAGAAGAAGTAGGAAGAAATATGACTCTTTTAGAGTATAATCAAGACATTATTATCATTGATATGGGACTGCAATTTCCTGAAGAAGATATGTTTGGCATTGACTATGTTATTCCTAATATCAGTTATTTAAAAAATAAAATAAATAAAATTAGAGGCGTGATTATCACCCATGCTCATTATGACCATATTGGCGCTATTCCTCACCTTATTCCCGAATTAGGCAATCCAGTTATTTTTGGAACTAAACTTACTCTGGGTATTATTCAAAAAAGGCAAGAAGATTTTAAAAATAGTCCTAAACTAAAATTAAAAACAATAGATACTAAAACAAAAATAAAATTAGGTTGCTTTACTTTAGAATTTTTTAAAGTAAGTCATAATATTCCTGATAGTATTGGAGTAATTGCTCACACGCCAGTAGGTATTATTGTTCATACGGGTGATTTCAAATTAGATTTTAACCCCGTTGCTTCTGACCCACCAGAAATTGCTAAAATCGCTGAGTTAAATAGAAAAAATGTTTTGGCCTTAATGTCTGACAGCACCAACGCTGACTCACCAGGACATCAATTAACTGAAACAGAAATTGGCCAAACATTAGAACAAATTTTCTTAAAGGCTAAAGGAAGAATTATTGTTGGCACCTTTGGCTCTCTTCTCTCTCGGGTCCAACAAGTAATCTGGATAGCCGAAAAATTAAATAAAAAAGTGGTTATTGAAGGCTATAGTATGAAATCAAATGTCCAAATTGCTCACCAACTTGGTTACCTTAAATATAAAAAACATAGTATAATAAGTTTAAAAGAGGCAAAAAAATTGCCAGACAAGCAAGTGGTTATTATGTGTACTGGAGCGCAAGGAGAGGATAATTCTGCTTTGGTTAGAATAGCCAATGAAGAAAATCCGCATATTAAAATCTCTAAAGGAGACACAGTAATTTTTTCTTCTTCTGTTATCCCGGGTAATGAAAGGACGGTCCAAAGATTAAAAGACACTCTTTATCGTAAAGGAGCAGAAGTCATTCATTATCAGATGATGGATGTTCACGCTGGCGGACACGCCCGGCAAGAAGATTTAAAACTAATGCTTAAATTAGTTAATCCTAAATATCTTATTCCTATTGAAGGAAACCTTTCTCTTTTGAAAGCTCATGAACGAGTAGCCAAAGAAGCTGGTTTTCCGGAAAAAAATATCTTTGTAGCTGAAAATGGACAGATAATAGAATTTTACCCCAACCAAGAAGGAAGGTTGACTAATAAAAAAGTTCCGACTGATTATGTTATGGTTGATGGTTTAGGAGTTGGAGATGTAAGTCACATTGTTTTAAGAGATAGAAGAATGATGGCTGCTGATGGTATGGTTGTTTTAATCGCTACGGTTGAGAGAAAAACTGGTAAACTAGTAGGAAATCCGGATATAATTTCTCGTGGATTTGTTTATATAAAGGAAAGTAAAAAATTGATTGAAGAAACTAGAAAAAGAACTAAAAAAATTCTCCAAGACAAAGATCCTCGCTCTGAGGCAAATGAGGCCTACCTTAAAAATAAAATGCGTAATGAAATTGGCCAATTTTTATTCCAAAAAACTCATCGAAGGCCAATGATTTTACCAGTAATTATTTTTGTCTAATAAAACTATGAATAAAAAACGTGTTTTCTCGGGTATTCAACCAACCGGAGAAATCCATTTAGGCAACTATTTAGGAGCAATCAAGAATTGGGTCGCTCTTCAGGAAAAATATAATTGTTTTTATTCAATTGTTGACTACCATGCTATTACTGTCCCTTACTTACCCCAAAAAATGTCTCAGTTTATTTTAAATACAGCGGCTACTTTAATCGCCTGTGGCATTAATCCTAAAAAATCAGTTCTTTTCATTCAATCAGAAGTTCCCGAGCACACAGAACTTTGCTGGATTTTTAATTCTCTAACCCCTTTTTCTGAATTAAAAAGAATGACTCAGTTTAAAGATAAAGCAAAAAAATATCCCCATAATGTTAATGCTGGCTTACTAAACTATCCTCTTCTTCAAGCTGCTGACATCCTTCTCTATAAAGCAGAAATTGTTCCTGTAGGTAAAGACCAAAGTCAACATATTGAATTGACCAGAGAAATTGCCCGTAAATTTAATCGGAAATTTGGCAAAACATTCCCTGAACCAAAAGCCCATTTCAGTAAAATACCCAGAATTATGTCTCTAACCGACCCGACAAAAAAAATGAGCAAAAGCGACCAGCCGGAAAGTTATATCTCTCTAAATGACAATATACAAATAATTCAGAAAAAATTAGCCAAAGCAGTGACTGATACAGCAAGGAAAAGAAAAACTGACCCGGGCAACCCCTTAAAATGTAATCTTTACTCCCTTCATCGATTATTTTCTTCAAAAAAAGAACAGGCAGAAATTTCTCTTGCCTGTCAAAAAGCAAAATTTGGATGTTTAGAATGTAAAAAAATATTAGCCAGAAATATTTATAAACAACTGGAACCTATTCAAAAACAAAAGCAAAAACTTCTTAAAGACCCGGAAAAAATATGGGAAATTTTAGATGAAGGAAGAAAAAAGGCAAAAGAAGTTGCCCAGCAAACTTTAAAAGAAGTAAAGAAAAAGATGGGGCTTTCCTTTAATTTTTAAGAAGTTTTAATTTAATTTTCCTCTCTAACCACTTAGAGGCAATTTCACGAAAGTGAGGAGTAATATCAGAAACAAAAAACTGATGATTATCTCCTTTTTTTATTTTCTTTTCAATTTCAGGATGACGCTTTAGATAATTAGCCAAAGAACAAGCAACTACCTTACCTGTTGGTATGACCTGACAATTCCTTCCGCTTTTTCGGCTAAAATATTTATACAAAAGAGGATAATGAGTACAACCTAAAATCAAAGTATCAATTTGTTTCATTTTAAGAGGAGCAAGGCACTTACGCACCAACATTTTTGTCTCTGGTTTTTTTAGCCAGCCCTCTTCAATTAAAGGAACCAATAATGGACAGGAATTTTGGTAAACTTCGGCTGAAGGCAAAAGTTTTTTGATTTCTCTGATAAAAGCACCGGAATTTATCGTGGCTCTCGTTCCAACAACACCAATTTTCTTATTTTTTGTTATTTTCACTGCCTCCTCTGCCAAAGGGCGAATTACACCCAAAACACGTTTTTGAGGATAATTTTTAGGTAAATATTCCTGCTGAATTCTTCTTAAAGCACTACTAGAGGCCGTAGCGCAAGCAATAATAATCAATTCTGCTCCTTTTTTAAATAAAAAATCAACCGCCTCTTGAGTAAAGGAATAAATCACTTCTGGAGAACGGCTCCCATAAGGAGTTCGCGCTGTATCGCCAAAATAAATTATTTGATATTTGGGCAGTTGAGAAAGAATTTCTTTGGTTATAGTTAAACCGCCCAAACCTGAATCAAAAATACCTAACATAAATTTATTTATAAAGTAAGAACTTCTACCTCCCGGCTTTCTTTTTTTATTTTAACAAATTTAGTCCAATAAAAAATTAAAAAGATAAACTGGGCAAAAAATAAAGTCAACGGTCGAATAATAAAAAGCAATGCTTGTAAAACTAAAAAGACAGCGACAGAAGCAACTAAAGGAATATATTTCTGATAGGGCTCAACAACTTTCTTCAATCTTTGATTTAGTATTTGATAAATCAATTCACTGCTTATTTTCTGCTGGGTATTTGAATCTAAATGCAGATGATTAATGTTTAAATTTCCAAAGCTATTTCCTTCTTTAATCATTTCTAATTCAAAAGGAGAAAATAAACTTTCAAAAAGTGAGTTTAAGGGCTTTTCTATAATTTTAAACCAAGAACGAGGAAAATTAATCTCTTCTGTTTTTATCTGCTGTAATAAAGGATTAAAATAACTAATTAGAGAAAGATGAATGAACAGGAAGAGGGTTAAAAAAACAATTCCCGGACGCAAAATTTTAACCACAGAAATTTTTATTCGCAAATTACTTTCTCGCAAGATTTTACTCCGACTAATAAAAAGAGAAAAAATAAGAAGGGATAAGCCCAAAAGATAATAAATATTAAAAGGGAAAAAGATAAAAAAAGTTGCTCCAGACAAAATAATCACAAAAGAATTGACTAATTTATCCCTAATCGTAAAGAAATAAAGCCCCCAAAAAGATAAGTAAATAATCAGAAAAAGAGCGACTATAGACAAAGTATGACCATTAACTTCCCGGTAAGTTAAAGAAACTGTCCACCAGAAAATCAAAGAAAGAAGAAAAATTCCTAAAGAGAAAAAAAATATTTTTTTCCCATTCTTTTTCATAAAGCAAATTTTTTTATTATTTTAATTAATTCCTCCTTTTTTTCTTTTAAAAGCTCTGGGGTATTGGCTTCAATGTTCAATCTTACAAGCGGTTCAGTATTAGAAGGCCGTAAATTAAACCACCAATCCTTTGTCTCGCAAGTTAAACCATCTAAAAATGATTGCTTTGTCTTCTTTCTATAAAGTTTACTTAACCTCTCGATAAGTTTTTCTTTATCTTTTACTCTAAAATTAATCTCTCCTGATTGATAGTATTTTTTTAAAGATTTTATTAGTTGGGAAAAACTTTTTCTTTTTTTCTTTAATATCTCTAATATCTTTAATAGAACAAGATCTGGGCATTCGGAATAATAAAAATCGCGGAAATAAAAATGGCAAGAAAGTTCTCCGCCAAAAATAATTTTTTCTTTTCTCATTCTTTCAATGATAAAAGTCCGACCAACTTTAGATTTAAGAGGAATACCACCGGCTTCTTTAATTTTTTCTTTCACTAATCTTGAAGAGCGTAAATCATAAAGGACCTTACCGCCGGGATATTTCTTAAGCAATTCTTGGGCTAAGAGAATAATAATAATATCAGCAGAAACATAATTACCCTTTTCATCAACAAAACCAACTCTATCGGCATCACCATCAAAGGCAACCCCTAAATCTGCCTTTTCTCTTCTTACCTTTTTAATTAAATCCTTCAATGTTTCTGTTTTTATTGGATTTGGCTGATGGTGAGGAAAATTGCCATTGGGTTGAGGATAAAGAAATATAATCTTAGAATTAATTCTTTGACTTATTCCTTTAAGGGTTAAAAAAGCCATTCCATTACCACAATCAGCAATAATTTTAAAATCAGAAAGCAGTGATTTATCAACTAAAGAAAAAACTTTTTTCTGGTAGGCACGAAGGAAATTTCTTTTTATTGTTTTTCCTTTCTTTTTAGCAAGAGAAACAAAATCTTCTTTTTCTAAAATTTTTTTTATCTTTTCTAAACCGTTTTTTAAGCCAATTGAGCCTAATTTCCTATCTGCTATTTTAAATCCATTATACTCTTTCGGATTATGGGAAGCGGTAATCATCACTCCAAAAGAAGTTAACTTATTACTGAATAAAGCAAAATTAAAAAGGGGTGTGCTGCAAAGACCTAAATCAATTACATCAACTCCCTGCTCTTTAATTCCCTTAGCCAAAGATATAAATAAATTGTCAGAAGAAGAACGCATATCTCGACCAACAATAATTGCTTTCTTCTGACTAAATTTAACCAATGCCTTGCCTAATAAATAAGCAAATTTTTCATTTATCTCATCCGGGAAAACACCCCGAATATCGTAAGCCCGAAAAATTGAAGGATTTACTTTTAGCATAAAAATTATTATTAATTTTATTTTATCATTTTTTCTTTTTTAAGAAAAAGTTTTCTTAGCAATTACTACAAGATTATCCCCTTTTAGCCAATTACTTTTTCTTGCTTTTGCGGTACAATAATATTGTTCGATGATTTTCCAATTATTTTTCTCTAACAAATTTTTAATCTCTTTAAAAGTAAAAGCATGATAATAGCGTTGGAGAATTTTTCCGTTTTTTAAAAACCAAGGAATAAAAACATCGCCTCGTTCTAAATTTCTTTGTTTTAATCCAAGAAGAAGATGCCAAAGATGATATTTTTTTATAAGTTTCAGTTTATACAGATTCCAAAGAGTTAAAACAAAATAGCCACCCGGCTTGACAACTCGCCAAATTTCTTTTAAAAGCCTTAAACGAAGTTCTCGGCTAGGCAAATGATGGAAAGAGGCAATAGCGAAAACAACATCAAAATAATTATCAGGAAATTTTAAGGGTTGGCTAAAATCGGCTAATAAAAATTTAACTCGCGGATTATTGTTGTATTTTCCCTTGGCTATTTCAAGCATTTTCTCACTAGAGTCCAAACCGAAATAATCAAAATTTATCTGGGGGAAAATTTGAAGGAGACGACCATTGCCACATCCTAAATCCAAAATCCTTGCCTTCTCAAAAACAAATTTTTTAAACCTTTGCATCATTGGCCAAGGAGTTGAACGGGACTGAGAAAACTCATAAGAAATCTCATCATAGATTCTCTGGTTATCTTCAATGATTTTATTTTTGATTTCTTCTTTCATATGTCCTCAAAACTTGCCGAAAAAATAATTCTTAAAATTGTTAAGGAGAAAAAAATTCTCTCTGAAACTTTATTTTGGAAAAAAATAAGAAAAATTTGTAGCCAAGAGAAACAACCTCCAATTTCTAAAGTCGACCTACTTACCGCTTATCGCAGTTTGCTTAGAAAAAAACAAATAAAAGAAAATAAAACCTTAGAATTTTTTCTTAGAAGACGAAAAGTTAGAACAATCTCTGGTGTGGCTGTGATTTCTGTTTTAACAAAACCTTATCCTTGTCCGGGGAAATGTGTTTATTGTCCTTTAGAAAATGAAATTCCAAAAAGTTATCTTTCTAATGAACCAGCAGTAATGCGGGCTATCCTTAATAAGTTTAACCCTTATAACCAAGTTCAATCAAGGTTAAGGTCTCTTTATAAAACTGGCCATCCAACTGATAAAATTGAACTAATAGTGATGGGAGGAACTTGGTCTGTTTTGCCTAAACAATATCAAACTTGGTTTATTAAACGATGTTTCCAAGCGGCTAATGATTTTCCTAAAAGCAAAAAAACTTCTGAATTACAAAAGCAAAGTTTAGAAAAAGCGCAAAAAATTAATGAAAAAGCAAAACATCGAATAATTGGCTTAACTTTAGAAACCCGCCCTGATTATATTACTGAAAAAGAAGTAAAAAGAATGAGAAAGTTTGGTTGTACTCGAGTAGAATTAGGTATCCAAAGCTTAGATAATAAAATTTTAAAATTGAATAAAAGGGGTCATGGAACGAAAGAAATAATCAAGGCAACTCAACTTCTAAAAGACGCTGGATTTAAAATATGCTATCACTTAATGCCTAATTTACCCGGTTCATCTCCCAAAAAAGACCTGGAAACTTTTAAAAAATTATTTCAGCAACCAGAATATCAACCAGATATGTTAAAAATATATCCTACAGTAGTCATCAAAGGAAGCCAATTATACAATTGGTGGAAAAAGGGACTCTATAAAAGTTATTCTCAAAAAACTCTTCTAGAACTTTTAATAAAGATAAAACAAATTATCCCTCCTTATGTAAGAATTAATCGTCTTATCCGAGATATTCCTGCTCCCTCTATTGAAGAAGGCAATAAAATTTCTAATTTAAGAGAAGTAGTTCAAAAAGAAATGGCTAAAAGAGGATTAAAATGCTCTTGTATCCGTTGTCGAGAAATTAGAGGAGAAAAATTTTCTTTTCAAAATATTCGTTTTAAACAAATAATCTATCCTGCTTCTCAAGGAAAAGAATATTTTATTAGTTATGAAGATGTGAAACAGGATAAATTACTTGCATTTCTTCGCCTCCGCTTTCCCTCTCAAAAAACAAATCCTCTTTTCCCTGAATTAAATAATGCTTCGCTGGTTAGAGAATTACATACTTATGGCTTTTTAGTTCCTTTGGGGAAAGAGAATATAAAATCTGCCCAACATCTTGGTTTAGGTAGAAAATTAATGAAAAAAGCAGAGAAAATTTCTCAAAAAAATGGATACAAAAAAATCGCAGTTATTTCTGGAATTGGCGTTCGTGAATACTATCGGAAACTCGGTTACCGTTTAGAAGGTTATTATATGGTAAAAAATTTAAAATAACTGGTTGCTACAAGAAAAATAAAGAGATAAAATGAAAAATAAAATGAAAAAAGAATTTCTAAAAAAAACAGACCCAAAAATTTATCAGTTAATCCAAAAAGAGTTTCAACGCCAAAAAAATGGTTTAGAGATGATTGCTTCAGAAAATTTTACTTCCTCGGCAGTTTTAGAAGCAATGGCTAATGTATTAACTAATAAATACGCCGAGGGATATCCGGGGAAAAGATATTACAGCGGCAATCAATTTATTGATAAAATAGAAGAAACAGCAATTAAAAGATGTAAAAAACTTTTTTCTGCTGAACATGCTAATGTTCAACCACATTCAGGCACCCAAGCCAATATGGCTGCTTATTTATCTATCCTTAAACCCGGCGACAAGGTCTTAGCTATGGATTTAGCCTCAGGCGGACACCTCTCTCATGGGGCTAAATTTAATTTTTCTGGAAAATTTTATCGTTTTATTTATTATGGAGTAAATAAAAAGACAGAGAAGATTGATTTAGATGAAGTAGAGAAAATTGCTAAAAAAGCAAAACCAAAACTAATTATTGCTGGTGGTTCATCTTATCCTCGTAAAATAGACTTCCGCGGTTTTGCTAAAATTGCCCGTAAAGTTCGGGCTTATTTTATGGCTGACATTGCTCATATTGCTGGTTTAGTTGCTGCTAAAATTCATCCTTCACCTGTCCCTTACGCTGATATTGTTACTTCAACTACCCAGAAAACTCTCCGAGGACCAAGGGGAGGATTTATCTTATGTAAGATAAAAGACCGCTTTAAAAAAATTTATCATCCTAAAGATAAAAAAAATTTAGCCCAAAAAATTGACTCTGCTGTTTTTCCCGGATGCCAAGGCGGACCCTTAGAACATATTATTGCTGCTAAAGCCGTAGCTTTTAAAGAAGCGCTTTCTCAAAGATTCGTTAATTATCAAAAACAAACAATTAAAAATGCGAAAGTTTTAGCCGAAACTTTAAAACAAGGAGGATTAAAACTTATTAGTCAGGGAACAGATACTCATTTAATCCTTATTGATTTAACCCCCTTAGGACTCTCTGGTAAAAAAGTAGAAAGTGCTTTAGAGGATGTAGGGATATATGTTAATAAAAATGTTATTCCTTTTGATAAAAGAAAACCAACAGACCCTTCAGGAATTAGAATAGGAACTCCTGCTCTAACTACTCGGGGAATGAAGGAAAAAGAAATGAAAGTAATTGGTCTTCTTATTTTAGCCATTATTTATGGTTTAAATAAAAAATCAGTTAAAGAAAAAGTGAAAAAAACAGTTAAAGAATTAAGTCGCGCCTTCCCTTTGCCTAACGAATAAAATTAAAACTATGGAAACAATTAGATTAGAATCTAATTATGAAAATGAAAGAAATTCAGAAATTTCTGAATTAAAAGATAAATTAAAATTTCTTTATAAAAGAAATCCAATAGAAACTAATGAAAAAATTTGCGATTTTGTCAGCCAATTAAGAAATTCTGGCTTAGATTGTGAGAACTATTTACTTTATCATCTCTTAATTGGCAGTACGCCAAGCGAGGAAACACCTCCTCAGAAATATGACTTTGAAGGAGAATATTCAATCAAACGTTTTATAGAAAATCTCTATCAACAAGAAGCAGCAGAAAAATTAATAGATAGTCCTGTTTAATTTGGTAAAAATGGCTCAAATTATTAATGGAAAAAGAATTGCTCAAATTATTAGAAAAAAACTTAAAAAGAAAGTTGAGGAATTTAAAAAAACAAAAAAAATTACTCCTGGTTTAGCCGTTATTTTAGTCGGTAATAACCAGGCATCAAAAATATATGTTCGTTTGAAAGAAAAAGCATGTCAAGAGGCAGGAATACATTTTGAAAAATATCTTTTCCCTCGCATCAGTCAAAAAAAACTAATTGATTTAATTCAAAAATTAAATAAAAAGAGAAAAATTCATGGAATTATTGTTCAACTCCCCTTACCTAAATACCTTAATCCTGACAAAATTATAGAAATTATTAAACCAGAGAAAGATGTTGATGGCTTTCATCCGGAAAACATCAAAAAACTTTTTCAAAATAAACCCTTTATTATTCCTCCGTTAATTCAAAGTATAAATAAACTTCTTCAATCTTGCCCAGAAGATTTAAAAAATAAAAAAGCCCTTATTATGGCTAATAGTAAAACCTTTGCTCTTCCTTTGAAAAAGATTTTAGAAAAAAATCAAATTAAAGCAGAAGTTTATCTTCAACCACCTAAATCCAAAAAAATAACAGCCCAAAAAAGTCAAAAAGCTGATATCCTTATTACTGCTTTAGGAAGGCCAAATTTTATCAATCAGAAAATGGTTAAAAAAAATTCAATAATAATTGATGCCGGTTTTACTCGATTAAAAGGAAAAATTTTGGGAGATGTAGATTTAGAAAAGGTTAAATCTAAGATAAAATACATCTCCCCTGTTCCTGGAGGAGTCGGACCAATGACTATTGCTATGCTTTTAACTAATCTTCTTAAATTAGCCAAAAAACAATCCTCAAAACTTCCTTAAACTTCTCCTCCTGGTTGTTGTGGTGGTTCATTTGGCTCGTTGGCTGGTTCATTTGGCTGATCTGTCATCTCATTTTCTGATGGTTTTTCTTGTTCTACTGGCTCATTCTCTGAAGGTTTTTCCGAAGAAACTGATTCTTCTTTCTTTTTTTCTGACCCAGATGAAGTAAAAAGATGCCCTAGTAAACAGAGAACAATTCCAATAATAATCCAAGTCCAAGAATGTGCCCAAAGACCATAAATCAAGGCAATAAAACCAACCAAATGAAACCAAAAACAAACAGGCCTTTTGTGTTGATCAATCAATTTGTCAAACATATTTTTTTCTCCTTTCTAAAAATTTAATTCCTTTTTACGACCTTTAAGAAGAAAGTTTAAAGATCAACCAATTTTTATCTTTCATCAAAACTAATTCATAAACTCCCTTTAACTTCCTTCCTTTTAATTCAAAAATTAATTTTCTGTCCTTTTCCTTTTCAATTAAATTATACCACCCTTTGTCCCATATCTCAACCCTCCCTGCTCCATAACATCCTTGGGGAATTTCTCCTTGAAAATCTAAATAATCAATCGGATGGTCTTCTACTTGAACAGCCAATCTTTTTATCCCCTTTTTCTCTGGCAACCCTTTGGGTACTGCCCAGGATTTTAAAACACCTTCCATTTCTAAACGGAAATCATAATGTAAATGCCGAGCATAATGTTTTTGAACTACAAAACGAGACAAACCGGTTTTCTCTTTTCTGCCTAACGGCTCAGGAGTTTGTTTAAAATTTCTTTTCTTTTTGTATTCTTTTAAAGAATTCATTAAGTATAACGGTCAGCTACATTAGAAGCGGCATAAGCCCTTGGTTTTATTTCTGCCTCAAAGCCATTACCTCTGACCATTCCGACAACTTCTTTAATTACCTCCCGGCTTTTACCATTCTCTCCAGCATCTATATGAATGGCTAAATGATAATCTATTTTATTATCGTTTAATTTTTTTCCTAAAATTTTTAATAAATTTTGGGCTATCTGAATTGATAACATAACTTCCTGATAAATTCTCTGGTGCAACCCTTTAATTTTATTTTCAACATTTTTAGACCAGAAATACCTTCCTCCTTTTCCAATACGATGAATAACCACTGCTGTAACAAAATCTGTTTTTCCTGCTTCCCCATTGGTTTTAGAATCAGTACCAATAATTAAATCATAATTACTCCGACTGTCTTTTTGAACAAAATAAACAATCTCTTTAGCAACTTCAGCTAAAGTCATTTTTCCTTGACAAGGATTGTGAAAAACAAATTTAGACATAAAAATAATTCTTTTCTTTATATACTTATATAACTTTAACAAAAAAAATTTAATCAAAAAAGGGGGCTTTAAACCCCCTTTTATTAAGAGCCAATTTCCATAACCATCCAATTTTCTAAATCTTCTACTCGCACATAAATCTCTATCTCATCTCCTGTCTCAAAATAAGCGGTGAAATCACGACTACATCTTCCCCAAATACAAACGTTTACAATGTCTAACCAAGGATCATCGCCCCAACCAGGCGTGTATCGAGAAATTTCTATATGAGCACAGTTCCAATTTTTATTAAAAAGAGAAATCCGTTGTGCATTTAAATCAAAAGTAATTTCCACATTAAGAAGTTCAACCCTTATTTTTCCTGAACTATCTGGAGCGATTACTTCACCGCTGCAGCCAAATAAGAAAAAACTTAGCATTATCAAAATTGCGAAACAAGGAATAATCATCCTTTTCATTCTGCCCTCCTATTTTTCATTATTCAAAGAGCCCTTTAAATTATCACAATTTAAAATTTTGTCAAGAGGAGAAAGCCAATTTTTTAAGAAGATTTATTCTTTCCCTTTGACCTATTTTAGCCCGACGGATTGCTTTACTTAAAATATTTATTGATTGGTCATATTGTCTTTTATTAACTGGATAAGGATATCCATCTTTACCACCATGGGCAAAAGAATAACGAACTGGGTCTTCATAAGATGGCTTTGCCCCATAAATAACTTCAGCAATCAAAGCCAAAGCGCGAACCGTTTTTGGTCCTACTCCTTCTATCGCCAAAAGTTCTTCAAAATTTTGAGGAATCCTTTCCTTAATTTTAACTAATCTTTCTTCTAATTTCTTTTGATTAAAGTCAAAAGAATAAATAGGGTGATGAGCAGGTAAATTCAATTTCTTTTCTTTTATTTTGCGAAGATTCTTAGTTAACTCCTGAAAATTATCTTGAACCAATTTGGTAGCAATTTCCCTTGTTTTTTTGCTCTTTTCAGCGACTAAGTTTAAAGTTGTGGTCTTCTGGTCGCAACAAATGGCTGTATGAGGTTCATTAACCAAAGAAACAATCCGGTCAGAAAGCCAATGATATCTTCTAGCCATTCTTATATTAAGGTTCATCCCCTGTTGGATGGTTACCCATTCTCCTTTAGAAGTAAAAATAAAAGTATGGTGATATAAAGAGAAACCATCTTGTAGAGCAGAATTATCTATCTTAGCGCTCATTTTGCTAAGATAAATTAAACGCTCGGTCTGAGCAATACCATATTTATCACCATACCTAATTATTTCTTCAGGCGCTTTTCGCGAAGTTCTACCTTTACCACCAACTATGAAAATACCTGTATCTTTTTCTAAACCACGCAGCCCTTCTTTTAAAGCCCCGCAAACAGTAGTAGTTACGCCTGAAGAATGCCAATCAAAACCTAAAAGACAACCAAATGATTGAAACCAATAAGGATCGGCTAAACGGCGCAAAACTTCTTCCTGACCAAATTCTTCTAACATAGCCAAAACAATTTCTCGAGAAAGTTTTTTCATCCGGTCAAACAACCAAGAAGGGGCTGCTCCATAATGAAGAGGTAAATTGGCTAAACCAACGCGCATTTTTTATTCAATAATTTTATAAACTATGTCCCCTTCTCTTACTGGTTCTTTAACTTTTAGACCAACACTTTCTCCTTTGACTGCCTTTTCTACATTCTGATGTTCTATCTGCATTGAATCAACTGTTTGAGAAAAATCAGTAGTATGTCCCTTTATATGAATAGTTTCTCCCAAGGATAGGTCTCCTTTAGTCAACTCAATTACTGCCACGGAAATTTTATTAAAATAATGAGTTATTTGTCCTATTTCTATTTCTTTTTTATCTTCTTCCATAATTTCACCTCCTTTCTTTTTTAATCTCCTTTTATTACTATCAAGGGCTTTAACTTAGCTACTTTTTTGGCTAAACCGGACTTGGCCACAACTTCGACTACTTCATCTACATTTTTATAGGCAGTCGGCGCTTCCTCAGCCAATCCAGCGTTTGAAGAGCAGCGGATAATAACTTTTTGTCTTTCTAATTTTTTTCTTAATTCACTACCTACAATTTTTCTTCTTGCTTCTCTTCGACTCATTATCCTGCCAGCCCCATGGCAAACACTATAAAAACTCTCTTTAGAAATATCTGTACCTATTAAAACATAAGAAGATGTTCCCATACTTCCTGGAATTAAAACTGGCTGACCAATAGATTTGAAATAATCGGAAAGCGCCGAATGTCCTGCTGGAAAAGCACGAGTTGCCCCTTTACGATGGACAATCAGTCGTTGGTTAAAATGCTCTTCTATTTTAGCAATATTATGAGCAACATCATAAAGTAATTTAAGCTCTGACTTTAGCCCCTTTTTCCCTAAAACATTCTCCCAAACTTGACGAACAAGATAAGTAATCATTTGACGATTAGCCCAAGCAAAGTTAGCGGCTCCAGCCATTGCTTGAAAATATCTTTGTGCTTCTTCTGTCTGCCAAGGAGCATAAACCAATTCTCTATCAACTAATTTTATTTTCCAATCAATTCTTTTCCTGTCTAAAAGACGAACATAATCAGTACAAACCTGATGACCTAAGCCTCGAGAACCAGTATGAATCATAATGGTAATTAAACCTTTCTTTAAACCAAATTTTTCAGCAACTTCTTGATGATAAATCTCTTCAACCTTTTGCACTTCTAAAAAATGATTGCCTGAACCAAGAGTCCCTAATTGATCTAAACCTCTTCTTTTGGCTCTCTCGCTAACTGCTTTAGCCCTTGCTTCTTCCATCCTACCAGATGATTCAATTGATTCTAAATCTTCTTTTACTCCATAACCCTTTTCAATTAATTCCTTTGCCCCACCTTCTAATATCCTTTCCAAACTCCCTATTTTTAACTTAATTTTACCTCCTCGCCCCAAGCCAGAAGGAACATTTTTTTGAAGTTCATCTGCTAAAAGATTCAAATAAGAATTTATCTCTTCTTGATAAACTTTGCTTATTAACAATCTTACTCCACAATTAATATCATAGCCAACTCCACCGGGAGAAATAATTCCTTTTTCTATTTCAAAAGCAGCAACTCCGCCAATAGGAAAACCATAACCTTCATGAATATCCGGCATTGCTAAACTATAACGGAAAATCCCGGGTAAAGTGCTAACATTAACTAATTGCTCTAAAGACCTATCATTTAAAATTTGGGAAAACATTTTTGAAGAGGCGTAAAACCTTGCTGGAACCCGCATTTCTGAACGAAAAGAAGTGGGTATTTCCCAAAGATAATCCTTAATTTGCTTAAAATCTTTTATAGTCATTATCTTTTCTTTTTTAATTACTCTTTTTATAATAAAAACATCCAATTGAATTTTAGTCCAATTATGAGAGAAAAACAAGAAAACTACCTTATTCTTCTCATTATCTTCATCTTGTCGCTCTTTTTCTTTATTTTACCTAAAAAAATTAAAGAAAAGCCAATTCACCAGGTCTGCTCCCCTTCTTATTGTTGGGAAGTGGAATTGGCTTTAACAGCCGAAGAAAAAGAAAAAGGATTAATGTTTAGAGAAACTCTCCCAAAAAATAAAGGAATGCTTTTTGTTTTCAAAAAAGAAGATTATCATCCGTTCTGGATGAAAAATGTGCTTATCCCCTTAGATATTATCTGGTTAGATAAAAATAAAAAAATTGTCTTTATTTCCTCAAATGTTCCTCCTTGCCATCCTTCTAACAACTCCTGTCCGATTATTACTCCTCCCAAAAGGGCTAAATATGTTTTAGAAATTAATGGTGGATTAGCTAAAAGCTTGGATTTAAAAACTGGTGATATTTTAAAATTTAAATATCAAATAAAATAACCGCCTCCCAATGCTGATTGGTTTTTCTAATTTTCAAATTGTGATAAGTTACTGCCTTAATTTCCAAATCTATACTTTCAATCTTCTTCCCTAAAAATTTACCTTCTATTCTTTTATCGCCTAAATGTTTAATTTCTGCCTGAAGATAAACCTCATTATATAAGTCACTAAGATAAAGCGCTTCAGAAAGAAAATCTATTAATAAAGAGGGAAAATCAACTGACTTAATCTGAAATTCCCGCTTGATTGTCCGTTGACTCTTCTTAATTTTTGGCTTCATTGACAAAAACATCCCCTCCAAAGCGTTGAGTAATAATTCCTCTTTGGTTTTGCCAAAAACTTTTAATTTTAAATCAGATGGATGCTTTAAGATCTTATATTTATTCATTTTCTAATCCTAATTTTTTATAAATAGCCCTAATTTGTCTTTCTTGTTCTTCAACATCCAAAATTTCTCGTCTTATCCTTGCCTTTTCTCGACGAATAAATTTCCTTAAACTTCTAGGCAATTTTTTCTTTTCCTTTTTTGTCATAACTTCTTTTCCGCATTTTAGTAAAAAAGTTGTTTTCTTATTATATCTATCTTATACTGAAAAAACAAGGGTTTAAATTAAATTTTATGTCTTTTAGTTTAGGAATTGTTGGTCTGCCCAATGTAGGCAAATCAACTTTATTTAAAGCCATCACTAAAAAACCAGTAAGTATTTCTAATTATCCTTTCTGCACTATTGATCCTAATATTGGTATAGTTGAAGTTCCTGATAATCGCTTAAAAGAACTGGCTAAAATTCTCCATCCTCAAGAAATTATTCCTACTACGATTAAAATTATTGACATTGCCGGTTTAGTGAAAAACGCTCATCAAGGAGAAGGTTTAGGTAATCAATTTTTAGCCCATATTCGCGAAGTAGATGGCCTTATTCATTTAGTTAGAACTTTTACTAAAAAAGATATTGCTCATGTCTCTGGAGTAATCAATCCTAAATCAGATATTGAAACAATCAATTTAGAATTGATTTTTGCTGATTTAGAAATAATCAAAAGAAAATTAGATAATTTAGAGAAAAAAAGAAAAGCAGGACTTAATAAAAAAGAGGAAAAATTATTTAATACTTTGAAAAAAATAGAAGCAGCCCTTGAACAAGGTAAATTCGCCAAAGATATTAATCTTGACGAAGAAGAAAAAGAACTAATCAAAGAGTTTAATCTTATAACACTTAAACCAATCATTTATGTAGCTAATACTGATGAGAATACTCCTTCTTCGGATAACTCTTTCTTTCAGGTAAAATTAAACGCTAAATTAGAATCAGAGTTAGCCGACCTCTCATTTGAGGAAAGAAAAGAACTTGGCTATCCTACTTCAGGAATTGATGTCTTAATTGAAAAGGGTTATAAGATTCTTAATCTAGTCACCTTCTTTACTTCCCAAAATAAAATCCTTCAGGCATGGACAATAGAAAAAAATACCCCCCTACCTAAAGCGGGTGGGAAAATACATTCTGATTTTGAAGAAAAATTTATTAAAGCAGAAGTAATCAATTGGCAGGATTTAATTAAAGCTGGCTCAGAAACAGAAGCAAGAAAAAAGGGATTGATAAGAATTGAAGGAAGAAACTATTTGGTCAAAGATGGAGATGTAATTCATTTTAAAATTTAGTCCAAAAAATTATTTCCCTTAAAACATGCTGATTGGGACGATGGTAAATTAATGTCTTTCTTGGAGAAATGTCATCTTTAAAAATTTTTTTATATTTTAAAACTAAAGGCCTTTCTTGTCGAAAGCCTATTTTTTCTATTTGCTCCATAATTGGAAGAAAAACTTTTTTGTTTTTAAAAGAGAAAATAGGAAAAATAATGATTACTTTTCCTTCTTTTTTAAGAATTTTATAAAACTCGGCAAACGCCTTTAAATACATCGAGGAAAGTTCTTTTACTATTTTTTTTATACCCCCTTCTTTTATTTTTGTTGGACCAAGATAAGGTTCAGTAACAACGGCATTTAAAAAATTGTTCTTTATTTTCAAGGAAAGTTCTTCTACTGGAGAGTTAATTAGTTTAATTTTTCTCTTTTTTAAAGAATAATTTTGAAAAAGCCATTCTAAATTTTCCGCTGTTCTTTTTAAAGCAAAATTATCTTTATCTGCCCCAATTAAATGGTTAAAGCCCATTAAAATCGCTTCTTGTAAAATAGTTCCTGACCCACAAAAGGGATCTAAAATTATTTCATCTTTTTTTAACTGACTAAAATTAATCATCATCTTAGCCAACTTTGGTGGAATCATCCCTAAACTTATATCTCGAAATGGCCGGTGATAATCCCGAAAAGAATAATCGGCAAATTCCTGCAAAGACAATGTTTTCCCCAAATAATCTCCATTTTTCCCAGATAATAAAATAATTTCTCCTCCTTTTTCTAAAAGATGATTTTTCTTCACAATTACTGAAGAAAGAGGATTTCTTGAAGAACTGACCCAGCGGACTAAGCGATTCTCTTTCTTTAAAAATTTTTTCAATTGCATAGCTATGTCTTTAACCAATTTTTTAGAATAAGCAATCGCCTCTTTCTCTGTTTTATAAACACTAATACCGAAAACAACTTTACTACTTTTTATTTTTAAAAGGCCTGCTAATAAAGAAGGAGAAAAATCTTTTTTATTTTTAGAAAAATAAAAGATTCTTCCTATTTTTATTGTCCCGCCAAGTTGAGACAAAACGAAATCTGACTTTATTTCCTTAGACAACTCTAAAAGCAAAATTTCTGGAGAAATGGCTAAAACCTCAAAAGAAAGGTTTTCGCTGAGAAAATAAGAAAATACCTCCTCAGCAGAAAGAGCAGGATTATGGCCTAAAACAAAAAAGTAAATAAATTTCTCTCCCAAAAAAGTCATTTTCCTTGATTTAATTATAAACCCCTTTTACTCTTGATTTTAAAAAGAGATTATGATATCCTAAAACAAGATTATTAAATAATTTTAACAAAAATGATTAGAAATTACGAATTAATTTATATTATTCCCGGAAAAATTGAAGAAAAAAATATTAAAGAAATTACTGATAAAATTGATAAAATAATTCAGGAAATAAAAATTAAGATAGTCAATAAAGAAGATTGGGGCAAAAGAAAATTGGCTTATCCTATTAAACAAAACCAATATGGATACTATTTTCTAAAATATTTAGAAACAGAACCAGAAAAAATAAAAGAATTGAATCAAAAATTAAAAACAATTGCTGAAATTATCCGTTACCAAATAGTCAAAACAAAAGGAATAAAACCGATAGAGAAAGAAGAAGAAAATAAAAAGAAGGAAAAAGTTGAAAAAGTAAAAAAGGAGAAAGTAAGTTTAGAAGAATTAGACAAAAAAATTGAAGAGATATTAAAAGATTAGTTTAAAATATTTTAATTTTTAATTTAAAACTATGGATTTAAACAAAGTAATGCTTATTGGACGACTCACTCGTGACCCAGAAACAAGAACTACTCCTCAAGGAGTAAATGTTACTTCTTTTGGTTTAGCCACTAATCTTATCTGGACCAATCCTGCTGGAGAACGACAAGAAAAAGTAGAATACCATAATATTGTTGCTTGGCGAAAATTAGGAGAAATATGCGCTCAATACTTGAAAAAAGGAAGAAGGGTCTTTATTGAAGGACGTCTCCAAACAAGAACCTGGGAAGACCAAAATGGAACTAAAAGACAAAGAACAGAGATTATTGCTGATAATATGATTATGCTTGACAGCAAAGAACCAGAAAAAATTGAAGAAGAACTAACAAGTAAAGAGGAAGCAGAAGAGGAAGAAATCAATATTGAAGAAGTTCCCTTTTAAAAAAGATAAAAATGGCTAAAAACAATCCAGAAAAAAATAAAGCGTGTTATTTTTGCGTAAGAGCAATTAAAGAAATAGATTATAAAGACGTTGATTTACTCCGTCGTTTTATTTCTCCCTATACAGCAAAAATACTACCAAGAAAAAAAACCGGAGTTTGTGCTAAACATCAAAGAAAATTAGCCCGAGCAATAAAGAGAGCCCGTATCCTTGCTCTCCTTCCTTTTGTTAAAAAATAAAAATGGCTACTCTTTCCCTTAATGCTCTGAAAACCGGTGATTATATTAAACTAAATAACCGACCTTATTTAGTGGTCTCCACCCAACACCTTCACATAGGCCGAGGTGGGGCTGTTTTAAAAATAAAAATAAAAGATATTGTTGAAAATAATCTCTTGGAAAAAACCTTTAAAGGAGATGAAAAGATAGAAGAAGCAGAAATAAAAAAAAGAAAGGCAATTTTTCTTTATCAAAAAGGCGAAAATGTATTCTTTATGGATGGAGAAAATTATGAAGAGTTTAATCTTCCCCTTTCTCTCTTAAAAGAAAAAATAAAATTCCTTAAAGAAGGAAGCGAAGTAAAAGTAATTATTTTTGAAAATAAGCCAATAACTATTGAGTTACCTAAAAAAGTGGAATTAAAAGTAATTTCTGCTCCTCCAGGCGTTCGAGGAGATACTGCTCAAGGAAGTGTAACAAAACCAGTTACTTTAGAGACCGGACTGAAAATTCAAGCCCCTCTTTTTATTAAAGAAGGAGATATTATTAGAGTCAACACAGAAAAAGAAGAATATGTAGAAAGGGTTCAATAAATCTAATTATTTATTCTCATTTTTTTCTACTTCCTGCCAAATTTTCTTTTTTATCTTTTCCAATAAGGCAGGATTTTCTTTTAAATAAGCCTTTGCTTTTTCTCTTCCAACACCTAATTTTATTCCTTCAAAGGAATAACTATTTCCACTCTTATTAATCACTTTATAGCTTACTCCTGTATCTAAAACATCTCCAGCTAATGATATTCCTTCGTCATACATAATATCAAACTCACAACTTCTAAAAGGAGGAGCAACTTTATTTTTAACTATTTTCGCTTTTACTCGGTTACCAATAACTTTATCTCCCAACTTAATTTGGGCTGCTCTTCTTACTTCTATTCTTACAGAGGAATAAAATTTTAAGGCCATTCCTCCGGTAGTTGTTTCTGGTTTCCCGAAAAAGACACCAATTTTCATTCTTGTCTGATTAATGAAAATAACTACTGTCTTGGTTTTGCTAATAATAGCAGCCAATTTTCTTAAAGCTTGACTCATTAACCTCGCCTGCAAAGCCATATGCTGCTCGCCCATTTCTCCTTCTATCTCTGCTTTAGGAGTTAAAGCAGCGACTGAATCAATAACGACTACATCAACTCCATTAGAACGCACTAAAGTTTCCACAATTTCTAATGCCTGCTCTCCACTATCTGGTTGAGAAATAAGTAAATCATCAATCTTTACCCCAATTCTTTGAGCATAATCAGGATCTAAAGCATGTTCAGCATCAACAAAAGCAGCAATTCCTCCTTTTTTTTGTACTTCGCTGATAACATGAAGAGCTAAAGTGGTCTTTCCAGACATTTCTGGACCATAAATTTCTACAATCCTTCCTCGAGGCAAACCACCAACTCCCAAAGCAATATCTAAAGATAGACATCCAGTAGAAATTGCTTCAACCGACATTCTTTTCACTTCCTTTAACCTCATAATAGAACCATCCCCAAATCTTTGCTTGATTTGATTGATTGCTTCTTGGGCAGCTTTAAATTTGTCAGAAACCGCTTTAGCCTCTTTATCCTTTTTTTGTTTGTTTTCATTCATAGTTTTAAATTAATTATTGAACTAATATTTTTCTTAAAACAACTGCTTCTTTGCTATGTTTTTTAGCCGAAATTATTTTTATTATATTCAAACCATCTTGAAGAACAACTTTTTCTTTGAAATAGCCATTAGGATCACAAAAAACTTCCTGATTATTAATCTTTACATAAGAATCTTTTTCTGTGCGGCCACTTATCTCAATCAACCTATTTTTAACAATTAAATTATCTGGTGGGTAGATGATTGTTAACTTTGGAGAAGAAAAAGTCCTTTTTATAAAAAGAGCAGAGATAACGAAAAAGAAAAGTAGAAAAATAACAAGGAAAAGATATCTAAAAGATATTTTAGGAAAAAAGGACCTCCTTACCTTCCTCTTTTTCTTTTCTTTTAAATAATGAGAAGAGATTTGCCATTCTTTTTCATAAAGTTCCATTATTTCAGCAACATTCAATCCTAAAAAATGAGCATAGGTCTTTAAAAAATTACGCGTATAGACATCCTCAGGCAAACTCTCGTATCGACCCTCTTCTAATGCTTTTAAATACTTGGAATTTATTTTGATTAAATCAGCAATCTCTTTAATCTCTATTTGTTTTTCTTTTCTTGCTCTTTTTAATCTTTCTCCTACTGTCTTTTGAGGAGAAATTACTTTTTTAACAAAACTATTCATTGCTTTCTTCGTCATTATTATTTTCAAAAGAATTTATCTCTTCTTCATTAGTATCAGAAGAATAATCGTCTTCGTATTTAAGAACCTCTCTTGGTTTTGCTCCATCAGCCGGGCCGATAATCCCCTTTTCTTCTAAAATATCTAAAAGGCGAGCTGCGCGGGCATAACCAATCCTTAAACGTCTTTGCAATAAAGAAGCAGATGCCTTTTTTGCCTGCCACACAACTTCCTTTGCTTGGGGTAAAAGCTCGTCTTCTTCGTCAAAAACACCACCGAACGAAGAAACAGATGGTTGAGTAATTTCAGAAATATATTCAGGTTTTGCCCTTTCTTTTAAATATTCTACTACTTTTTTAATAGATTTATCAGAAACATAAGCCCCTTGTAAACGAATAGGTTTAGAAAGTTGAGCAGAAGTGTAAAGCATATCTCCTCGACCAAGTAATTTTTCTGCTCCAGATACATCTAAAATTGTCCGGGAATCAGTTGCTGAAGCAACAGAAAAAGCAATTCTGGAAGTAATATTTGCTTTTATTAAACCAGTAATAATATCAACTGATGGTCTTTGCGTTGCCATAACTAAATGAATTCCTACCGCTCGAGCCATTTGAGCCAGACGAATAATACAGGCCTCTACTTCAGCCGGAGAAGAAACCATCAAATCAGCCAATTCATCAATAACAATAACTATATAGGGCATTCTTTCTTCCTTTCTTTCTTGATTATAACTATGAATATCTCTCTTCCCTGCTTGATTCAGTAATTCAAACCTTCTTTCCATCTCAGAAATAGCCCATTTTAAAGCATTTATAGTTTTTCGAACATCAGTAACCACAGAAGTCAAAAGATGAGGGATACCTTCATAAACAGTTAATTCAACTCTTTTGGGATCAATAAGAATGAACTTTAAATCCTGAAAAGAATTTTGATAAAGAAGACCTATAATAATTGAATTCAAACAAACCGTCTTGCCTGAACCGGTGGCTCCAGCAACTAATAAATGAGGCATCCTGCCTAAATCAGCTAAATAAGCCCGACCAGCAACATCTCTACCCAAAGCTAAGGTTAAATTTGATTTTCTCTTTTTAAAAGCATCATCTTCTAAAATTTCTCTTAAACCAACTACGGCTATTTTACGATTAGGCACTTCAATGCCTACTAATGATTTCCCAGGAATTGGCGCTTCAATTCTAATAGGATGAGCAGCTAGGGCTAAGGCAAGGTCATTATGTAAAGTAGTAATTTGAGACAACTTTACCCCTTCAGCAGGTTTTAAAGTATATTGAGTAACTGTTGGACCAATACTAACCTCTCTCATTTCTACAGGTATACCAAAACTTTCTAATGTCTTTTGAATAATCTTTTTATTGTTCTCAATATCACCGCTAGAAAGAGATTGCGAAAATGTTTTCTCCAATAAATCTAAGGGTAAATCAATCCTTTTAGAAGGCATTTCTTTTCCAGAAAATACTTCTATCTCGTCCTCTTCCTTTTTCTCTTTCTTTCTTAATTTTAAATCAGGAAGCAATTTTTGACGTATTTTGGTTTCTTTCTCTGGAGAAACAACTATTTTTTTTGCCTCCTTTCCCTTCTCTTCTTTATCTTCTTTTACTGGTAATAATTCCTTTTCTTTAAAACGCTTTTTAAATAATTGATTGAGAGAAATATCTCCCATCAAAAGAAGAGAAATAAGCAATAAAGCCAAAAGAACGATAAAACTTGCTCCCAAACCAATTAACTTCCTTAAAGGATAAGCAATGTAAAAACCTAAATAACCGCCTCCCTGATATTTTTCTAAGTTGAAATTATT
>Ga0190361_1000185_pt1 | contig 25849 bp, 25 predicted proteins | sample 48721845_MG_FD_161273 | JGI IMG/M metagenome (GOLD analysis project Ga0190361, IMG submission 161273) | Hydrothermal vent microbial mat bacterial communities from Southern Trench, Guaymas Basin, Mexico - 4872-18-4-5_MG | ecosystem: Environmental > Aquatic > Marine > Hydrothermal vents >... | reverse complement strand
TTGTAAAATGGACAGTTCCATGGGCATCCTTTACCATGACCTAATCCATGCTTGAATAAGGGTTCCAAATATAATACATTTGGATATGCAACTGTAACCCATACATTCTCCTTTTTTATCGCTTCAACTATTCTGTCTCTTGGCTTTCTCAGCTTTTCCACATCTATTAAAATATTATAGATGTGCCATACATGTTTAACATATGGTTTCGCTGTAGGTGTCGTTATCAACTCTACATCTTCAAACATGTCATTATAAATCTCCGCTATCTCCCTTCTCCTCTCATTTAATTCTTCTATTCTTCTCAGCTGTATCAATCCGATTGCTGCTTGAAGCTCCGTCATCCTATAATTATATCCCAAAGTTGTATAGTGATATTTTGATGATTCTCCATGATTTCTTATCAGTCTAGTCTTCTCCGCCAATTCATCATCATCCGTTGTTATCATTCCTCCCTCTCCAGTGGTTATGTTTTTGCTTATATAGAAGCTGAAGGCATTTATTTCTCCAATGGTTCCCACATTTCTTCCCCTATACTTTGCCCCTATAGCCTGTGCGCAATCCTCTATTAGAATTAAATTCTTCTCGTCGCAGAGTTTTCTTATCTCATCCATTTCAGCTGGATGTCCACATAAATGTACAGCTATAACTGCTTTTGTTCTCTCATTTATTCTCTCCCTGATACTTTCAGGATCAATATTGAATGTTTCTCTATCTATATCTGCAAATATGGGTATTGCATTTTGATGTAGAATTGTGGAGGCTGTTGCAACAAAAGTGAACGGTGTAGTTATCACTTCGTCTCCAGGGCCGATTCCAGCTGCCTTTAGAGCTGTATGGAGAGCTGCTGTTCCATTGGAGACGGCTACAGCATTTTTAACTTTATTGAACTTTGCGAATGCTTCTTCAAACTCTCTTATCTTGCTTCCAACGGACATTGTCAGTCTGCCGCTTCTCAAAACTTCTAATATTTCGTTCATCTCTTCCTCAGTGAACTTTGGAAATGCCTCTATCCCTTTCTCTCTTACAGGTTTTCCGCCTTCTATTGCAGGTTTAACCATTATACAGCCACCTTTTAACTAATATTTACTCTATTTTAGTTTATATTCTTTACCTTAAAATGGTTTAACAGCCTTTAAATTCTCAAATAAAATTTTCCTTAACAATGCTTAAAACGATGCTTGTATTGGTTCTCTCTATATGCGGCATCGACAATATCTTTTTAATCACCCTGTTTAAATGTTCTCTATCTTTGAACTTCGCTATAACCGCTATGTCAAATTCCCCCGTAATATCATATACACTCATAATTTCTTCGAATTCGGCGAGCTTCTTCTCCACTTCAATTATGAACGGTCCCTCCACCTTTATCATAATTATACCTGTCAAATCGTATCCAGCCTTCGAATAGTCGATGTTCACCGTGTAATTTAATATTACCCCCTTCCTCTCCAACTTCTTAATTTTATTATGTATAGTTCCTATGGCTAATCCAAGCTTTCTGGAAAGCTCCTTATATGTTTGTTTCGAGTTTCTCCTCAACTCTTCTAATATTTTCTTCTCAACATCATTCAGCTCTACTCTCATCTACATCTTCTCCAAGTATTTCTCCAATTCCCATTTTGTTATGTTTTGTTCCTCGATTTCACTGTTCTTCTCCAAGTATTCTTGATATTCATTCCACTCCTTCTTCTTAAGCTCCATAATTTTTAGATAGGTTTCCTCTCCTAGAATCTTCTTCACAGTTTCATCTTTACTGAATTCTTTTAAAGCTTCCTCTAAGCTTCCCGGCAATGTCTCATATTTTCCATTAATTCTATATGCGTTTTGCTGGCATGGTTCTCCCGGTTTTAATTTTTCTTCAACTCCATTGATCATCGTTTCAATAATAGTTAAGATGGCTAAATATGGATTTGCCGATGGATCTGGATGTCGATACTCTATTCTGCAGGTTTCATTTTTAATGGGTCTAGGAATCCTTATCATCGCAGATCTATTACTATATCCCCAGCAGATCTTTGTTGGAGCTTCATAGCCTGGAGCAAGCCTCTTATATGAGTTTACGGTAGGGGAGACTATTAGAGAATTTCCCTTAGCATGCTTCAGTATTCCTCCAATTGCATGTAAACCTATCTTTGAGATTTCATTTTCATCCATATAGAATAGGTTTACTCCATTCCTATATATGCTTAAATGGATATGCATTCCGCTTCCATTCATATTTGGGAATGGTTTAGGCATGAAAGTAGCTGTTAAACCATGCTTTCTAGCCAAAGTTTTAATGATGATCTTTGCAACTGTAATGTTGTCTGCCAGAGTTAAGGGATCAGCTGCTTTAATTGAGATTTCATATTGGCCTTTAGCCACCTCATGATGGCATTTATTAATTTTAATTCCTATGTCCTCTAATGTTTCTATAAGTTTTCTTTGAAACTCCCAGGTGCTGTCTATTAGGTCGAAGTATTCTCCATTATCATTTAAAAATATTCTTCCATTCTCCTTTTTTAAGAGAAAATATTCCAATTCCACTCCAACTTTAACATTTATCCCCTTCTCTGCAAGATGTTTAACATATTCTTTAAGCTTCATTCTCGGATTCTCCAAGTATGGTTTTCCATTTACATCTTCCACTTCGCATAGAGCTATTGCCATTTCGTCACATTCCCAGCTTGCAATCTTCAATGTGTTTAAATCTATTTTTGCCACTAGATCGCTGTTCTCGATTTTCGCATGGCCTTTTATGGAGGATCCGTCGAAGCATACGCCTTCCATTAACTTTTCGATGGAATTCTTCTTTCTAATGATAAGTCCCCTTGGAATTCCCTCAATATCCACTATTATGGGTTTGATGTATCTGACCTTTTCAAGTATGCGCTTTGCTTCAGTGTTTACATTCATGGTTTAATTTATATTTTCATTTAATTTAAGATTTCCCTTGAAAATTTTTCATTTATCGCGCTTTCTAAAACCTGAATTTTCAATTAAACAGTTCCTGTTAAAATGGAGGTGAAGCTGAACTCTGAACTATTTTCATCTCCAAATTATCCTACCCTCAATCTCCTTCAAAATTTTCACCACTCCTTCCCTAGTAACCTTGCCGTTTAAAACGATGTCTCCAAATCTCGGTTCAAGCATAAATCCCTTATATAATCCACTTGGATTGGCCAGATAAAACGTTTGAATTATAAAAAGTAGAAGGTTAAGTTTTCTTGCAGAGTATCTTTCAACTAGACTTTTTATCTCCCTCTCTTTGAGCCATGTTCTCTTTTTAAAGGCCTCCGCAATTTCGATCTTATTCTCATCCATCGAATCCAATATGTCATTTATGGTTATACCATGCTCTTTTAGAAGATCTTTCACAGCATCCTTCAACTTTATCGGCATTTCACTTCAAATGATATAGCTTCACTGCTTTAACAAGGTTTCTCATAAGTATTGCTATTATCATTGGTCCAACTCCGCCAGGCACAGGTGTTATTGCATATGCTTTAGATGAAACTTCATCGAAGTTTACATCTCCAACCAGTTTACCTTCAACATAGTTGAATCCGCAGTCCACCACTACCACCCCCTCCTTAACCATATCTCCTCTAATAGCCTTCGGCTTTGCAATATCGGCAACCACTATATCCGCATCTAAAGTGTATCTTTTAAAATCTTCTATTGTGGAGTGGCATATGGTTACAGCTGCCCCGCCATTTAAAAGTAGCGCTGCCAAAGGCTTTCCCGTCAATTCTGTTGCACCTAAAATTACTGCATGTTTCCCTTCAACTTTAATGCTATATTCTTTGAAAAGGGTCATTATTCCCTCAGCTGCAGGTGAAACTAAACACTTCTCATTTGCAAGTAATCTTCCAAGATTCTCGGAGTGTAATCCATCAATATCCTTTCTTGGATCAACAGTGTCGGAGATTCTTCTCTCACATATATGTTTGGGGAGGGGCATTTGAACCACTATTCCATGTACATTGGCATCTTCATTCAATTTTTCTATGAACTTTGCAAGATCCCTTTCACTTATATTTTCAGGAAGTTTATGGATTTCTGAGTCCATTCCAAGCCTTTTCGCTCTCTTCGCCTTCATATTCACATATGATGCTGAAGCTGGATCTTCGCCTACGAGGATGAGGGAGATTTTGGGAATTATCCCCTTCCCCTTCAACTCTTCAACTTCTCTCTTCAATTCTTTAAAAATCTTTTTCGATAATGCTTTTCCATCAAGTATTATCGTCATCTTTTCACCTTAACCCTATCACTTCACCAGTCTCAACATCTAAATCTATATTCCATACGGCAGGTTTCGAGGGTAATGCTGGAAGCGTGTTTATTTCTCCACAATATGCAACTAGGAATCCTGCACCTGTGAAGGGTTTAACATTTGTTATGGTTATTTTAAATCCTCTTGGTCTACCCACCTTTTTAGGATCATCAGTCAATGAGAGCGGAGTCTTAGCCATATTTATCGGTAGATCTGCAACCTTCATTCTCTTTATCCTTCTAATATCCCTTTTCGCTTCATCCGTAAATATTACGTCATCTGCTCCATACATTTCTTTCGCTATAATTTTTATCTTCTCCTTCACTGGAAGCTTCAAATCATATAGGAATTTAAAGTCGGCTTTCTTCGTCTCTAAAACTTCTAAAACTTTTCTTGCAAGTTCTACTCCTCCCTCCCCTCCCTTCTGGAATACTTCCACCACTGCTACTGGAACACCTTTCTTTTCGCACCATTCCTTCACAAACTTTATCTCTTCATCTGCATCATTCTGGAATTTGTTTATTGCCACTACTGCTGGAACCCCGAACTTTTCAACATTTTCTATCTGCTTCTCCAAGTTTTCAATACCTTTCTTAACGGCCTCCAAATTTGGATTGTCATGTTCCTTTGCTCCTCCATGCGATCTTAAAGCTTTTATCGATGCAACTATCACAGCTACATCCGGTTTAATGTTTCCGGCTCTACATGCAATGTCACAGAACTTTTCAAATCCAAGATCTGCTCCGAAGCCGGGTTCCACCACCACATAATCCGCTAATTTAAGAGCAATTTTTATGGCCATTAGGCTTGGACATCCATGTCCCACATTTGCGAATGGGCCTCCGTGAACGAATGCAGGTGTTCCCTCCAATGTTTGAACGAGGTTCGGTTTTATCGAATCTTTCATTACAACAGTCATTGCTCCCACACATTTTAGATCCTTCGCCTTTACAGGCTTCCTATCTGCGGATAGGGCAACTGTGATGTTGCCGAGCCGCTCCTTAAGATCTTTAAGGCTTGTCGCCAATGCATGGATTGCTGCAGTTTCACAGGCTGTAGTTATCTCGAATCCTGTTTCTCGCGGTATTCCACCAGTTCTGCCGCCTAAACCTATAACTATATGTCTTAGCGGTCTATCCTCCATGTCCAATACTCTCTTAATATATATGTTGTGTATGTCGATTTTCGGTTCATATCCTCTATAAATGTGATTGTCGAGAACGGCGTTTAAAAGATCATGGGCCACTGTAACTGCGTGAAGATCACCTGTAAAATGTATATTTATATCTTCCATTGGAAGTACCTGTGCATATCCCCCTCCAGTGGCTCCACCCTTTATGCCGAATACTGGGCCAAGTGAGGGCTGTCTCAGAACCACTATGTTTTTGAGGTTTAATCTTCCTAAAGCTTCACCTAAACCTATGGCAACCGTAGTTTTTCCTTCACCCGCCTTGGTTGGAGTAACCGCTGTAACCACAATTAACTTGCCATCCGGTTTATCCCTATTTTTCTCATATACTTCCAATTTTACTTTCGCTTTATATTTACCGTAAAGTTCAATGTCATCTTCAGTTAAACCTATTTTTCTAGCTATTTCCACTATTGGCTTTAACTTTGCTTTTTTCGCAATTTCAAGCGAGGACATTTTTCCACCTCAGAATGGCTATACACTAGTCTACCGATTATACTTATAAACTTTAGTAAGCTTTTATGTAATGAGGGATATTTATGAATCAACTGCGCATAGCAGTCGTCAAATTCGGCTGTATAGGTTCATCTCCCCTAATTGAGATAGCGTTGGATGAGAGAGCTAACAGGGAGGATATATTGGTAAGAGTTTTCTCCACTGGTGGAAAGATGGATGCTGAGAATTGCATTGATGTTGCAGATGCCGCTGTAAAATTTAATCCCCAACTCATAGTAAATGTTACTCCAAACGCGGCGTTAGAGGGTCCGAGAAAGGGTAGAATGCATTTAAAGGATAAGCTTCCAAACATTCCAATCATAGTGATATCCGATGAACCTGCAAAGAAGGCTGAGAAGGATTTGAAGGAGAACGGCTTCGGATATATTATTATCCAGGCGGATCCAATGATAGGTGCTAGAAGAGACTTTTTAGATGCAACTGAAATGGTTCTGTTTAACAGCGACATTCTAAAAGTGTTAGCTGTAACAGGCGTTATTAGAATGCTTATAGCTGAAATCGACAAGGTAATTTCGACGATTAAATCTGGTGGAGAAGTCAAGCTTCCACAGATAATTGCAGACGCATATTTCGTTGTTGAAAATTATGGAGGCTTCAGCAATCCATATGCTAAGGCGAAGGCCATTGCAAGCTATGAAGCTGCTAGAAGAGTTGCAAGACTTTCCACTACAGGATGCTATGTGCTGAAAGATAGGGAGGCATATATGCCGATGGTGGCAGCTGCACATGAATTGCTCAGAATAGCGGCAAAACTGGCTGATGAGGCCAGGGAAATTGAAAAGTCAAATGACACGGTATATAGAACTCCACATGTTAAGAGTGGAGAGAAACGATATAAGGTTAAATTCATGGAGAAAGCGCACAGATAAATTTAAACCCAAATCTTTTTATTTAATATTTGACCTGCATTTTGGAGGTGAATCTTTGGGTAAATGGGTTATATGTGCAGCATGGCCATATGTTAATGCTTTCCCCCATCTTGGAACGCTTATAGCATGCGTCATCTCCCCCGACGTGGTTGCAAGATATCTCCGTTTAAAAGGGGAAGATGTTGTTTTTGTAAGCGGTTCAGATGAGCATGGAACTCCAATAGAAGTTGAAGCTAGAAAGCTGGGAATAGAGCCGAAGAAGCTTACAGATGAACTTCACAGTTACGTTTCACTTCTATTTGAAAAGTTTAAAATAAGCTATGACAATTACACTAGAACTGAAAATCCCATACATATACGTTTCGTACAGGAATTTTTCATGAAAATTTATGAGAACGGATACATATATGATGAGAATGTTTCCCTTCCATTCTGCACCAAATGCGAAATATTTCTACCTGACAGGTTTATTGAGGGAACCTGCCCATATTGTGGCTATGAGAAGGCTAGAGGTGACCAATGCGATAATTGTGGAAGACTTTTAGATCCATTGGATCTCATAAATCCTAAATGCGTCTTCTGCGGTTCAAAACCCACAGTTAAAGTTACCAGACACTGGTTCTTCGATCTTACTAAACTTTCAGAGAAACTGCATAACTTCGTCATGAACCATGAACACTTTCCTCCAAGCATCAAAAATTATTGTAATGCATGGTTCAGGGAGGGTTTAAAGCCTAGAGCTGTAACGAGAGACAATGCATGGGGAATTCCAGCTCCATTTCCAGGAGCCAATGAAAAGACCATATACGTCTGGTTTGAAGCGCTTCTCGGATATCTGTCAGCAACTCTTGAATATTTCACTTCTAGAGGGGAAGCTGAGAGATGGAAGGATTACTGGCTGAATAAGGATTGTAAAACCGTCTTCTTCATAGGGAAAGATAATATTCCCTTCCATGCAATTATCCTTCCAGCAATGCTTATGGCTTCAGGGGAACACTATGTTCTTCCATGGCAGATTTCAAGCATAGAATTTCTAATGTTTGAGGGTCAAGCCTTCAGCAAGAGTAGGGGTATAGGGGTTTGGGCCGACGAGGCATTGGAGATATGTCCCCCCGATTATTGGCGTTTCACCCTAATATTATTGCGTCCAGAGGTGAGAGATTTAAACTTCACATGGAAGGATTTCTATAGAATAGTTAACTCTGAATTGAACGATAACATTGGAAATTTCATTCACAGAACTTTAAGCTTCATCTACAGATACTTCGGCGGCGAAGTTCCATCTCCCTCCAAGTTAAATGTGGAAGATGAAGAGTTTAAAAAGACCGTTGAATCAGCTCCGAAAAGGATAGGGCTTCAAATTGAGAAAATGAGGTTGAGGCTTGCAGCTGAAGCCCTACTCGAATTTTCCTCTAAATGTAATCAATATTTAAATTTGAAGGAGCCGTGGAGGAGAATTAAATCAAACCTTGAAGATTCATCCACAACTTTATGGTTAACTGCAAACGCCGTTAAAGCCTTATCCATATTAATGGAACCATTCATGCCGGATGCTTCCGAAGAGGTTTGGAGACTGCTAGGATTAGAAGGATCCGTTCACAGTGCAAAATGGTTTGAAGCAGCATCCTTCAATCTTAAACCGGGACATAAAATACGTAAACCTAAACCCATATTCAAAAAGCTACCTATAAATTTCGTTGAAACTGTAGAGAAGCAGCTCTTAGAGGTGAGAAGCAAACTTAAGAGACCTAAACTGGCTAAATAAAATAGATTTTCGAGGTGTCCTATTTGATTGAAAAACTCCTTTTAAAATATCGGGATAGAAGTCTAGCTGAAAAGTTAACTAAATATATTAATGGAAGATGTGATGGGCGGAAATATTTAATCATGCATGTATGCGGCACACAGCCAGAATAGCTGGCTGGCCGAAACATGAATATACAATTACACATTACGGTATAAGGTCGCTTATTCCAAATGTGGATTTGAGGGCAGGTCCAGGATGCCCAGTATGTGTAGCTTCACCTGTAAAGATTGAAGTAGCAGTTCAAATGGCATTGAAAGGAAAAGCTATTGTAACAACCTTTGGAGACATGTTCAGAGTTAAAGGTGTAAATTATTCTTTAATGGATGTTAAATCCATGGGAGGCGATGTACGAGTCGTCTACAGCATCTATGATTCAATTAAAATTGCTGAGAGAAATCCCAGTAGAGAAGTGGTTCATTTGGCAATAGGCTTCGAGACCACAGCTCCATCCACAGCCTCCATACTTCTTAAAAATCCTCCCAAAAATTTTCATATAATTTCAGCCCATCTACTTATACCGCCCATAATGGATTATCTTCTAAAGCTAGGTGAAATTAAAATAGATGGCTTTATATGTCCAGGCCACGTCTCAACCATTATAGGTGTAGAACCATATATTCCTATAGCCGTTAAAAATAAGGTTCCAATGGTTATAGCGGGATTTGAACCCATAGATGTACTTTTAGGTGTAGCTATGCTAATAGATATGATCAATGAAGGAAGATTTGAAGTTGAAAATGAATATGGAAGGGCTGTTAAGTTTGAGGGAAATGTGAAGGCTAAAAAAATTATGAGAGAAGTCTTCAAAATTTCAGATGCATATTGGAGGGGTATTGGACGTGTCTCCTCGTCGGGTTTGGAGCTTAAAGATGAATTTGAAAGGTTTGATGCCCTTAAAACTTTCAATGTAGCTGTTGAGGAGAAATATGATATGCCTCCTGGATGTAGATGTGGAGACGTTCTCAGAGGATTGATAATGCCTGAAGAATGCCCCCTATTCGGCAAGATCTGTAATCCCGCCAATCCTGTGGGGCCATGTATGGTTTCATCTGAAGGTTCATGTGCAATAGCATATAAACATATTAAAGTTTTTACTTAAATATATACGAAATATTTATATAAACAATTTGTATAGGTGATATAATCTGAAAGGGTGAAGCTTTAATGAAGAGGATAGGCGACGAAAGGACCAAAATGGAAACGCAGAGTAAGGGAGAGTCCTCCCTCCAAACATTCAAACATTTAATCCCATATATTATGAGGAAGTGGAAATACTTCCTACTATCCGTCATATTCATGTTTATAGGTTCACAATTCTCCGTGTTAACCCCCAATTTTACCAGAATGGTTATAGATGCAGGAATCATTAAAGGATCATTTGAAACTGTAACCTTCTACTCCCTACTAATCTTCTTAGTTTCATGTTTAAATTCGATTACAAGCTATTTTCAAAGATATTTAAGCGTCTTGTTCTCTCAAAGTGTTGTTCTCGACTTAAGAAATGTCGTTTTCAGTGCAATTCAAAGACAGTCATTTGCATTCTTCGATAAAATGCCCATTGGACAGCTCGTTGCAAGAGTTACCAATGATACTGATCGTTTAACACGTTTCCTAGCCTATCAATTAGCCCGAATCCTTCAAACAGTCTTCCTAATAATTTTAGCCTTCATAAACATGTATAGTATGAGCCCTAAGCTTACACTTATAGCTGCAATATTCATTCCCATAATAATGCTATTAAATATTAAATATAGCCGTATCATATTTCCATTATACTCGAAGATAAGATATCAAGTTGGAGTTTTAACTTCGGTTGCAGATAACAGTTTGACAGGTTTCAGAACGGTTAAAGCTTTAAACATTGAGAATTATCAGATAGAGAAGTTTAAGAGGGAGAATGAAACCTTCCTTAAACTCTCTTTGAAAGCTGCAAAGTTAAGAGTCACATATGGGCAGAGCGGTTTCCTAGTTTTAGCATTCGCCATGAGCGCAATTCTATATTTTGGCGGTGTAGCGATAATTAACGGGGAATTCACAGTCGGCTCACTTGCAGCCTTCAACTCGTACTTTCTAATGTTAATGTGGCCTGTAAGAAGCATAGGATTCTTCATCGCAAGCTTTCAGAGATCCATGACATCTGCAAGACGTCTCTTCGAAATAATCAACAGGGTTCCGGAAGTCGAGGAGAAGCCTAACGCAGTTGAACTGCCTCCAATTAAAGGTGAAGTAGTATTCAAAAATGTTTCATTCGGCTATATTCCAGGAAAATTCGTATTGAAAAATATTAATTTAACTGTTAAGCCTGGTGAGAAGATAGCTATACTTGGTCCAACAGGTTCGGGAAAAAGCACTTTAATAAGATTGATTCCGAGATTTTACGATGTAACTGAAGGAAAAATTCTCATAGATGGATATGATATTAGAGATGTAAAATTGAAGTCTCTTAGAAGGCAGATAGCAATAGTCTCTCAAGAACCATTCATATTTGCAGGATCATTTAAAGATAACATTAAACTTGCAAATCCAAAGGCATCTATGAGCGATATAATTAAAGCCGCTAAAATAGCGAAGATCCATGACTTCATAGTTTCACTTCCAAAAGGTTATGACACTGTCATCGGAGAGAGAGGTATAACCCTTTCAGGAGGACAGAAGCAGAGGTTGACGATTGCAAGAGCCCTAGTTGCCGATGCAAAAATTCTAATTCTAGATGATCCAACCTCAAATCTCGACGCTGAAACCGAGAGAGAACTGGTTGAAGATTTAAAGAAATTGATGAAGGGACGTACAACGTTCATAGTGACTCAGAGGCTTCCATTAATTTTACTGGCAGATAAAATAATTGTGTTAGATAAAGGTGTGATTAAAGAGATAGGTACCCATGAAGAACTCGTCAAGAAGAGAGGATTATACTATAGCATATATGTGGAGCTCTATAAGAAGCAGAAGGCAATCCTTACAGGTAAGGAAGCCGTAAAGGTTGAAGCTATAGGCGAGGAGGTGAATAGCAATGGGATTTCACTTTAGACGCAGTATGGGTATGAAGGAGGAACGTGCAGAGACACCTGCAATCATCCTAACCAAAAGGCTTGTCAAATACTTTTTACCCTACAAATCCGCCCTTGCAGCTATTATAATATGTATTGTTCTAGGATCTCTAGCCAATCTTGCCATGCCATACATTCTTGGAAAAACCATAGATAACTATATTCTCAAGGGAGATTTAAGCGGACTTCTCATTATGAGTTTACTTTATATTGGAGTTGCAGTTTTAGGTTGGATTTCCTCCGTAATCCAATCATATTCATTACAGTTTCTCGGACAGAAATTCATATATGATGTTAGAAATGAAGTTTTCAGCAAACTTTTAAATCAATCATTCAAATATTATGCTGATAAACGTGCAGGAGAACTTATCTCAATAACTATAAATGATACGAGCACTTTGAGAGAAGTTATGGTTTCAGGAGTTTTCAGCGTAATAGGAAGCATATTCTCCCTTATAGGCGTAGTTATAGCCATGTTCCTCCTCAACATTCCATTAACATTAGCCGTTCTACTTATAATTCCAGCCATGTTTCTCGTCTCCTATCTCTTCAGTTCGAGATTTAGAAGGGCCTATAGAAAGACTAGGGAAAAGATAGCTGAGGTGACGACTAGAGTTCAGGAGAGTGTTGCAGGGATAAGAGTTATTCAAGCATTTGGAAGAGAAGAACAGGCGAATAGAATGTTCAGGGAATCTTCAAGAGAAACTTTTCAAGCAAACATTGAGGCTGGAAAGCTCAGCGCCCTTTTCTGGCCGATAATAAATTTAATATCCACAGCTGCACTGGTAGGTGTTCTCTGGTATGGAGGCTACCTGAGCAGTATAGGCGGCATAGAAGTTGGAACACTTGTCGCTTTCATAGCATATGTTGGAAGATTTACAGGTCCAATACTTCAATTGGTGAACATGTACAGTTCAATTCAATCGGCCTTCGCTGCTGCTGAAAGAATTTTCAGAGTAATCGACTCGGAGATCGCTGTGAAAGATAATGTGGATGCTGTGGAACTGCCTAGAGTTAAAGGCCACATAGTTTATGATAATGTCTCCTTCCACTATATTCCTGGAATCGAAGTTCTGAAGAATATTAATTTAGAGATTTCTCCAGGAGAGAAGATTGCAATTGTAGGTCCAACAGGTGCTGGAAAAACGACCATGGTCTATTTGCTCTGCAGATTTTACGATGTTACAGGGGGAAGAATACTGATAGATGGACATGATATTAGAAGGGTTAAGCAAATTTCTCTTAGAAGACAGATTGGTTTTGTACCTCAAGATACATTTCTATTTCCAGGAACGGTTATGGATAATATTAGAATTGGAAGGCCTAACGCCACGGATGAAGAGGTCGTCGAGGTATGCAGGAAACTTGGAATCCACGATTTCATTATGAGAATGCCCAACGGCTATCAAACCGATGCAGGAGAAGCTGGAAGACTGCTCTCCACCGGTGAAAAACAGTTAATTTCATTTGCAAGGGCAATGCTCAGAGATCCACCTATCCTAATATTGGATGAAGCTATAAGCGCAGTGGATCCAATGACTGAAAAAATGATTAAAAACGCTGTTAAAAAGCTTTTAGAGAATAGGACGGCAATAATTATAGCGCATAGACTTACACTTGCAAGAGACTGGGATAGAATAATAGTGCTTGAGAACGGCGAGATCAGAGAGATGGGTACCCATGAAGAGCTCATGGCAAAGAAAGGATTATACTATCAACTTTACATTTCACAGATAGGAAAAGAGGCTGAAGCAATAGTAACCGATGAAAATTCTGCTTAACAGTTTGAAATGGAAAATCTTTATAAAACTTTATTCCAACTCCATGTAAGGTATTAATATATGATGAGAAATGTTAGGAGAGTAGCAATACTTGCTAAAGAGAGTTTGAAAATCTAGAATTATTCCATCCCTATTTAAGATTATTGGAGGAGGATTTCAACGTCAAAATATTGGCTGTGAGAAGGGATCCCATAACTGGCAAACACGGATTAACCGTAAAAGTCGACCTGTTAATCTCAGAAGCCGAGCCGGAAGATTTCGACTATTTCATAATTCTAGGCGGATGGGTTCCTGATAGGCTTAGAAGATATTGGGAAGTTCTAGATTTTGTTAGGGAAATGTTTAATGGTGGAAAGATTGTGGCATCCATCTGCCACGCCCCTCAAGCATTAATCTCTGCAGGTGTATTGAAAGGTAGGGGAATAACATGTGTATCTGCAATTAAAGATGATGTGATAAATGCTGGAGCAATATATTTGGATGAACCAGTTGTTAGAGATGGCAATTTAATCTCCTCCAGAATTTCAAAAGATCTTCCATACTTCTGCAGAGAGATCATAAAAGCTTTGAAAAGCTAACTTTTCCCCTTTTCAATTAAAGGTTAAATTTAAATTTATGCTTTCAAATTTATTCCATGCAATTGGATTTTACTTCTTTTGGAGGTGAATAAATTGTCATGGTGGAGAAGGCGGAGAAGAGACATATTTGATGACATATTCAGCAATCTTCCAGAGGAGTTTGAAGATTTGGAAAGAGAGTTGAACAGAATATTCAGAATGTTCATGAATTTAAATCCTGAAGAACTTTTAGGGAAAGGAGAGGTTAAAGGACCATTCATATATGGATTTTCGATGACCATAGGTCCAGATGGAAGGCCAATAATAAGAGAATTCGGCAATGTCAGAAGAGTTTCAGGAAAACCCAGCATAGGGGAGGAGAGGGAGCCTCTTGTAGATGTATTTGAAGATGGAAAAACAATTTCCGTTATAGCTGAGATTCCAGGTGTAAATAAAGAGGATATTAAATTGAAGATTTCAGATGACAAATTGATCATCCAAGCAGAATCTGGAGACAGAAAATATTATAAAGAAGTTAAACTGCCAGCAAAGGTTAAAGTGGAATCTGCTAAAGCAAACTATAAGAATGGTGTCTTAGAGGTTAAATTGGAGAAGAAGAAAAGCAGAGAAGATGAAGGCTTCGAGATAAAAATAGAATAGGAAAAAGCTGATACATTGCATTTTATCTAAACAAATATAATCGCTAAATTCCATTACTTTTCGGTGCAAAACTTGAAGGTTGCCTCCGTCCAGATGAATGCAACATCAAATAAGGATTCCAATTTAAGGAGAATACTCTCCAAAATTGAGGAAGCTTCTGGAAAAGAAGCAGATCTAATAGTCTTCCCAGAATATTCCATGTTCTATCCGCTTAGGAAAGATCTCCTAGAAAATTTATCGGAACCTATAAACGGCCCTTTCGTAAATGCAGTTAGAGATGCTGCGAAAAGCTACAATATAAATGTTATAGTGAGCATTAATGAGCGTAGCGAAATGGATGAGCAAAGAATTTATGACACTTCCATTCTCATTTCAAATAGAGGTTGCATCCTATCCGTCTATAGGAAGACACATCTCTTCGACGCTTTCAACATTAAGGAATCTTCCATAATAATTCCGGGTGAAAGTTTATCTAAACCCGTTAAAATCGGCGATTTCAATATAGGCATGTTAATATGCTATGATGTTCGCTTCCCAGAGAATGCTCGAACCCTAGCTGTTGAAGGCTGCAATCTTTTATGTGTCTCCTCAGCATGGTTCAGCGGCATTTTAAAGGAGGTTCATCTTTTAACTATGCTTCGAGCAAGAGCCATTGAAAACGGATTATACGTTGTCATGGCAAATCAGACTCAACCCTGCTTCTGCGGTAGAAGTGTAATAATCGATCCTTTCGGCGTAATAATTGCCGATGCAGGTGAAATGGAAGATCACATAATATATGCAGATTTATCATTGCAGAGGGTTTTAAATGTGAGGAGACTGCTACCTCAATTGGAGCAGAGAAGACCTGAACTATACTATAACCTGGTCAAATAGTTTCATTTTTATATTTTATATGTGCATAAAGTAGTATTACAGCCTGTAAAATTTGAGTTAAACTCCAAAGGCTAAAAAGCCATAAATATCCCAAATAGTCTATTATAGCTCCTCCGGAAAGATTGAAGATGAATGCTCCCAGAGATCCCACAGCATTTATCATGCCCGCTGAAAATGAAGAATATTTTACACCTGAAATCTCAATAGGAATGGCCGATGTTACTTGAGACTGCAATCCATAAAGTAGAATGCTGATTAAAATGAGAATGACAATTCCATAAATTTTATTCCAAACATAGATTTTCGGAAACTCTGCAAGCATTAAAGCTGTAAAAACTGTTAAAACAATTAGGGGAGCAATTTTATATTTAACTTTATCTGAAAACCATCCTATAATGGGCATTCCAATACTTCCAGCCAATGGAAGAACTATAGATGTATAAGTTGCATTTAAAGTTGAATTTTCAAGCATATAAATGTAGGATGGAAGATAAGTTATAAGTCCGTATCTTACACCATCCGATAAAAGAAAAATTATTGACAATAAAATTAGAAATTTGATTTTTAAATTCTCCAAATCTTTCATCACTTTAATCTTCCCGTATTTTTCTCCTCCAGAATGGTAATCAATGTTTCTCTGAGGAATGAGCGTGACGGCTGCGAGAGCTATTGTAAGAAAGGCGAAACCATTGAAGATGAAGCCCATCCTCCATCCAAAACTATATATAATGATTCCGGTGGCAAGCCATGAGATTGCGTGGCCGAAAGTCCAGCTTGTATTGAACAGTCCGAACCGTCTTCCAAGTTTTTCCATGTCAGCATTGATCGAGATCAATTTAACGGTGGAGGGCCAACCGATCGACTGAAAATATCCGTTTAAAACCCATAAAATTAAATCTAAATTATAGTTGTAGCTGAATCCCAGAATCAATGTACTTATACTTGAACCTAAAACTCCTATCACAAGCATTCTTTTAACATCATATTTAACATTCAAATATCCATTGATCAACTGTCCAATCGAATAGGTTGCGAAAAATCCTGAAGCCATAAAGCCGAGCTCCAATTCTCCAATCTTCAATTCCAATCCAATATGCGGCATGGCGATTGAAAAATTCACTCTACATAAATAGAAGGATGCATAGATTATCCAGCTTAAAATTAGCAGTCTATCCATCTCCATCCATACACTCCTAATATCCTTAATCTAATAGTCAATTAAAATTTAAGGCTAACTTTCAGTTGAATCATCGAATAATCGAAAATTTAATTAAACATTTTATTTTTGATTAATGTAAGTTCAATTCGAATTTTACGGGCGTTCTCCTAAACTATAATTGGAAGGTGAATTTTATGGTTATTCGCATATTAGGATTTAACGGTTCACCTAGAAAATATGGAAACACATTTAAACTTCTCTCCATAGCGTTGAAGGCTGCTGAAAGATTTGAAGCGGAAACCGAAATTATACATCTATACGACTATATGCTTAAACCCTGCATAGGCTGTTTAAGCGATATTCAAGAGGCCTGCAGATATCCCTGTGTGCTCGATGACGACATGAAATTTCTCTACGATAAAATTTTAATGGCTGATGGCTTCATAATGGCAACACCCGTCTACTGGTATTCTCCATCTTCTCAAATGAAAATCTTCATAGATCGATTAACAATCTTCGAAAATATGGCTACAATGGGTGAACAATGCCCATTAGAGGGAAAAGTTGCAGGGATAATTGCCTGTGGAAATGACAGTGGCACAATCCAGGTAATTGCAAATCTATACTCCATACTTAACAGTATGGGAATAAATATTCCTCCCTGGGCTCTAGCATACTATCATGAGAAAGGAGATGTTCTAGCGAGAAGATCATCAATACTGGATGCAGTAAACATTGGAAGAAACATAGTTTTAACCTGTAAAGGTGAGAAGCCGGAGAAATGGTATTTAGATTGGAAGCATATCCCATTTATATATGACTTAGTGAACGAGGTGAAAATTGAAGTTGAAGAAAATCGAATAATGCAGTGGAAGAGCAGAGAAACGGTAATCTCCAAGTTAATCGGCAACATTGAAATGGAAGCTTCAAAATCTCTTAGAGATAAACAATAATTACTATTATATTTTCCAAAATGTAATATCTTGGTTGGAGTGTTCAATATGGAGAAAAGGCCGAACAAAGACGAATATTATCTGAGAATAGCTGAAGCAGTCCTGCAGAGATCCACATGTCTCCTAAGAAAATATGGTGCAATCATTGTTAAAAATGACGCCATAGTTTCAACCGGCTATAATGGTCCAGCTAGAGGTGTAAAAAACTGCGATGAATTCGGATTCTGCCTAAGAGAGTTAATCAACGCCCCGAAGGGACATGGATACGAGTATTGTCCAGCCGTCCACGCCGAAGAGAACGCTATAATAAATGCTGCAAGGCTCGGTGCAAGCACACTCGGAGGAAAACTATACCTGGTTGGAAAAGAAGTTAAAACAGGTAAATATACTGAAGCCATGCCCTGTGAAAGATGTAGAAGAGCAATAATTAATGCTGGAATAGTGGAGGTTATTCTGAGAGATGCTGATGGAAGCATAAAGAAAATCAACCCGAAAATCTGGATCGAAGAGGATACAAAAAATTATTTGGAGAAAGCTAGAAGATTTAAACCAGCCTTCAACAAAAATAAATAGATTTATTTTTCAGTTAACTCCTCTATCTCCTCTTTTCCCTTCTCAAGTTCCTTCACTGCTTCACCATCCAATTTAAGTAGAAGTGCAAGAAATTCTCCGACATGTGTTTTCTCCTCTCTGGCAATATCTAACAAAACTTTTCTAACATTCTCATTTCCAGCCATATTTGCCATCTGTTCATAGAGATTTATGGCATCCAGTTCCGCAATCAATCCAACCCTTAAAATCTCCTTATCTAAATCTTCTCTTCCAACCTTGCTTAAATCTATAGGCATCTTAGACAACATTAACATCACCAAAACTTTATACTATTTTCATCGAAATAAATATTGCCTATACAGTTAAATTATTATTTAATAATTGTATGAATATTTTAGAGGTTTTAACTGATGGAATTGAATGAAAAATTAATTGCCCCCTGCGGATTATATTGCGGTTGGTGTCCATACTATATTGTAGGAACCGAGAATTTTAAATGTGAAGGCTGCTTCACCAGAGATAAATGCACAATAAGAGATTGTGCAGAAGAGAAAGGTTTAAGACTATGCACATATTGCCATGAATTTCCATGTAAAAAACTATATGAAATGTATGGTAGAATGAGCGAATTCTTCAATCAAATAAGAAGAGATTTTCCGGAAGGCATCGGAAACAAGCATCCATAAAGCTATGAAGGATTTTCATCCACAGCCCAACACGTCACATATGGAAGAGTAGTCGCTATCCTACCTATTCCATTTCCAGGAGTTCCATCATCAACTATGCGAATGTTAATCCTACCGGTAACCGCGAAGAGAATTCCATATGGCGATGTAGCGGTCACCATGGCTCTCCTATTTATCTCTAAGCATTGCCAACACATACAGCAACAATCATCCCCACTTGTAGGCTCATATTTACCTCTAGGATTTCTAAGTGTTCCAATCCAAATTACAAGTGTAGCTTCCTCTCCAGGGTTAAGTCTACCAATAATCCAAGTTAAATAATTGAATGCAAATTCACCGGGTCTTCCATGAGGCTTCCACTCACGCCACGAAACACTACCCTTACTTGGAGTTGAATTTAAAGGTGCAAGATTCAATTGGATTCGATCCCTAACAAAAACATCTGTTAAAACTTTGCTTCCACAATTCTTCACATATATGGTAAGCTTAAATTTAGTTGTAAAATTTAAACTTGCAATCGCTATTAAATCGGTTGGAGTCGATAAATCTTCACCTGTCCATGGATCTGTAAATGAACCTTCCAAGCTCTTCCTAATCTTTATGCAAACTCTCCATTCACCTGTAACCACTTTTCCCTTAATATTTATCCTATCATTCCAATGAGAATATGCCACACCGCTAACTACAAGTATGAACAAAAGGATTACAGGGTAAACTAGAAATCTATTTTTAAATCTCAATTAAACCTACTCCAAACAGGTTAAACTTCACTTTAAAATTACAATATAAATCTTTTAAACTGTCGTTTCAAATGGTCTAATCATAATCCAAATGGATTAACATGCTGAAAATTAAATTTAAAGTTAACTTTTACATTAAGGCAGAACCATCTTCTTCGGATATTCATGTCCAGATGCAGTTACCACTTTAATTCTAAATTTAAAAGTAATGTGGATAGACTGAAACTTATACAATTCTTCCTAGTTTTTAAATAGATTCTACTTTAATTCAGACATTACTGGGGATAGCTCGACATTTTATTTATCTCTTTCAAAATTTCCGGAACATTTTCCAAACTTGCAATTACATATCCTTTCTCATTTGCTTTCTTGAATCTTCCATGCGGATTTATCCATGCAGCATATAATCCTGCATTGAGAGCTCCAATATAGTCTTCTTCTCTAGTATCCCCTACATGTATCGCCTCTATGGGTTTTATGGAGAAGTATTTTAAGGGTTTAAGGAAGATTTCCTTCATCGGCTTATATGCTTTCAACTCGTCAGAATAAAACTGTTTATCTATGTAGTCTGCTACATGAAATCTTTCAAGTATTAGCCTTGTATATGGAGATGGCCAGAACATAACATTTCCAATAATTATTATTCTTAAATTTTTTTCTCTTAGTTTTCGAAGCACATTTAAAGTTTCTTCGAACACTATATTTTTATCCATTTTTAAAACTACTTTGGCAGTTGCCCTTTTAACCAATTCTGAATCTATCTGCAACTTCTCGGCTAGCAGTTTCTGAGAATAGTCTAAAATACTTTCAGCTGAAATTTTACATTCCCCTCTAAGCCTCTTAATATCCCTTCTAACCCTCATTATCTCTTCCGAAATGTTTTCAAAGCTTTTACCAGTTAGTTCTGAAAGCGATTTGCCGAACAATTTTAACATTAAATTTAAATTCAGCAATGTATTCCACACGTCGAATGAACATAGCTTTATCATTGAAGTTCACCTTTACATTCCAATTTTAATATTTTGATTTCAAAATAACTTTATCGTTAGGTAAGCTTTAAACCTACAATTGGATTAAATGTGAAATTTTAAATGGAAAATTTTAAATTAATTTTCAATTATAAATTTTCCACCAATATTTTTCGAAGTATACTTGGTGATGGATGATGCCGTTGCCTCCAATTTGTGGAGAAATGGCGATAAAAGAGGGTTACATGATGCCTTTCATACTGTTCATTTCATGCATGGCTATCATAGGATTCTCAATATACTTGACTAGGAAGGGTGTTATAAAGCCGAAGATCCGTAGGCTTCCAGCTATAGATGCCATAGATGAAGCTGTAGGCAGGGCCACTGAGCTGGGAAGACCTGTCCACTATACGGTTGGATTGGGAAGCGTGTCGAATGTTCAAGTTATAGCTGGATTGAGCATATTAAGCTATGTGGCGAGGAAATGTGCTGAGTATGATACTCGACTTATAGTGACTTTTAGTGTTCCGAACGTTCAGCCAGTAGTTATGGATCTAGTTAAAGAAGCCTATATGGCTGCAGGTAAACCGGAGAATTTTAAACCTGAAGATATACGATGGCTTTCAGGTAGACAATTCTCATTTGCCACAGGAGTTATGGGTATAATTATGAGGGAGAAGGTTGCTGCAAATCTTCTTCTAGGCTATTTCGCCGCTGAATCTTTAATTTTCGCTGAAGCAGGCTTTAGAGCCGGAGCCATCCAGATCGCTGGAACCACTAATTCCTATCAGATACCCTTCTTCGTAACTACCTGCGACTATACGTTGATCAGTGAGGAGCTTATAATTGCAGGCGCCTACATTTCACAGATCCCTGAACAGGTGGGAACGATCTTTGGTCAAGATTTAATCAGATTAATTACTGTGGCATTAATAGTGATAGGATCCATACTGTATGCTGTAGGCTTTAAGGATTTCTATCTCTGGCTTAACATGTGAGGTGTTTTAAATGTCACGTGTAATTAAAAGAGATATTCCCATCCTATTATTAACCTTTACAGCACTATTTCAGGCTGCAGACACTTTGATAGAGGAACCTACTTTAAACAGTTATGCCGATTCTATGAGGAGTGCTGCCTCCATCATCGGAACATTTGCATTGATACTTTCAGTCACATTGCTTACAAGGCTTCATACTAGAAGGCTTCAAAGGAGAAGAACCATAATTGAGAGTACTGTGCTCCTAATCTCCCTTTGGATTCCGCTGGTTTGGGGACTCTGGCAGTTCTCCGTGGGCGGCGTTTCACCAACTATTGAACCTTTCGTTCAAGGAGTCTTTAACGGAATAGTTTCCCCCGGAGATTCTACAATCTATGCTATATTAGCATTCTTCATAGCCTCAGCAGCCTATAGGGCTTTCAGAGCTAGAAGTGTGGAGGCTACAATACTGTTGGTGGCCGGCATAATAGTAATGTTGGCTAAGGCTCCTATAGGGGAATCGATTTGGAGCGGTTTCCCAATTCTCTCAGATTGGATACTTAACGTTCCCAATAGGGCTGGAGTAACGGTTATCATTCTATCGGCCATTCTGGCATCTATAGCTCTCTATGTGAGGATGATGCTTGGATATGAGAGGGGGTGGATGGGCCGTGCAGCAGAGTGAGAAATCCGCTAGTCTATGGGAGAAGCTGCAGGAGCTCGATGTTAGATATGTTTATCTGCTGGTATGGATTGTGGTCAGCATTCCCATATTGAAACCTCTTGGACTTCCACTTGGAAGCATAAGTGAAGAAACCATGCTACTATATGATTTCATCGATCATCTTCCTCCAAGAAGCATAGTGGTTATGATTGCTGATCAAGGGCCGGCAGCAGCCACTGAATGTCAACCTGGAATGGTTGCAATATTCAGACACTGTGTTGAGAAAGATTTAAGAGTGCTCTTCTTTGCATCTAGAACTGAAGCAGTCCCATTCATTGAGCAATGCATGATAGATGTGCTTGGAGCATCTAAAGATCATCCGGATTATGGAAAGCTCTACGTCAATTTAGGTTTCATTCCTCAATATGAGATCGGGTTAAGTGCTCTTGCAGCCAACATCTTCTATACAACTACAGATACATATGGAAACAGCTTGAAATCCATGGAGTTCTTTAAAGATCTTCCAACCGGTACAGCTAAGGATTGGAGTCTTGCAATCTATTTTGGCAATTCAAATGTGGATTGGGTTGTAAGGCAAGTTAATGATCCATATGGATGTGCAGTGGCTGGAGGTGTTGGCGCAGTGCTTGTAAGCAGAATCTACCCATATTATCCTCAGCAAGTGATAGGTTTCCTGACAGGTTTAAGAGGTTCAGCTGAATATGAAGTTCTCGTAGGTAAACCTGGATCGGCTGTGGCTGGAATGGATGCCCAGTCACTGGCTCATCTAGCGATAATAGTAATGATAATAATTGGAAATATCGGCTACTTTGTAAGTAAAAGGAGGATTGGAGGTTTCTGAAATGTTTGACGTCAATATTTTAATAGTTTTAGCTGCTGCTGCCATGACTTTAGGACTCTACAGCTATCTATATAGGGAGAACATTTTCTTTAGAATAGCTGAACATGCCTATGTTGGAGCTGCAGCTGGATATTCAGCACTTATAAGTATAGAGTCTGCATGGAGACTTTTACATCCACATCTCGATAAAGGCGAATACTATTGGCTTATAACCATACTTATAGGTTTAATGTACATTTTCTTCTTTACAAAGAAATATTTCTGGCTCTACCGTTATCCAACAGCTATAGTGATAGGTTCAGGAATAGGTGTATATATTGCGAGGGGAATAAAGACGCAGCTGATAAGACGTATAACGGACACCATTTCAAATGTTTCTCTGAGCATTTTAACCCCCTTTGACGGAGCAATAAGAGCTATAGGTGTAATATCAGCCCTACTATACTTCTATGCAACAATGGAGCATAAAGGTCCAATGCAGCATATTTCTAAACTGGGCAGATACTTCCTTATGGCTGCATTCGGATCATCATTCGGAGTGACCATAATGTCCAGAGTTTCACTGTTCATTGGAAGACTCCGCTTCCTATACTTCACATATCCAGCTCAATATGTAGTGGTTTTAGCAGTGATAATGCTAGTGGCCGCCATAATCTATGATCATGTGAGAAAGGCAGAAACGTAAATTTCCCCCAATTTTTTACTTTAAAATATTATGAGTTTCAATGTTAACGATTGTATTCTTCTGATCTCTATTCTCAGAGTTGGAGTTTCAATTTGAAGTTGCATTTCAACCTGATATTCCAATATTCTCCTAATATGTTCTTTATGGGTTTATCTTCAGATTTAACCTTATATCCTCCATGCAGCCTTATCAAAATTCCCTGCCTATTAAACTTCAAATAATAATTAATCCTCCTTAACTTCAGGCTCAACCACCCATCTAAAAATTAAAAATATTATCGGAACTATTAGAATATATTGCATTATAAATGGGGATTTATGTGAAATTTTATCATATATTAATCCACCCATAAATTGTCCAGCAGAGCTTGCCATAGATCCGAAGAAATTTCTCGAACCAGAAATCTTACCCCTCTTCTCCCTCGGAGTTAAATCTGCAAAAAGGGATGAACTGGCAGCGTATGCTAGAAGGTTTGATAAGCTGAAGAAGGGTGCAGCGGCCAACAGCAATGTGAAATTTCCATATGTAATTAAAGGTAAAATTACAGCTACAAGCATATTCGAGAAGATTAGGGGAATCTTCTTCCCAATCCTATCAATTATCTTTCCACTTGGAATGGCAAGCATAATCATGGAAATCGAGATTACAGTTAAAATGTAAGACCACTGTGAAGGTGTAATTCCGAGATCATCAACCAAATATAATAGGAGAATTGGATCAAGCATTGAAAAGGAAAAGCTCATCAAAACTTCAGATATGAATAGGAAGAATGCGGATTTTGGAACAGTTCTCCAAACCCTCAATGAATCTATAACAGCCCTAGGATAACTATTCAACAATTCACTTAACACAATTCTCCCACTGCTTTCAACAGTCTCCCTCAACTTCAACCTTAAAATTCCAGCCACAGTTAAAGCTATAAAGAAAAGGAAATATGCCAATCTAACACTTGGAACAAGTCCCAACTTCAAATATAAGTATCCTGCAATCAAAGGTGAAGGTGTCGTAGAAACACTTGTAATCAAATTTATAATTGAGAAGCCCATTCCACGCCTCTCTTTTGGAAGTGAATCCATAGTTATAGCATCAAGTGCGGGACCATATATGCTGCAAAAACCTGAAATAATTGAAGCTAAAAGTATCATCCTCCAATCAGGTGCAATTACATATAAAATATGTGAGCATCCAAGCATAAGGGTCATCCAAGTTATAAGCCTCTTCCTCCCATACTTATCAGCCAAATATCCTCCAGGAAACTGAACCAACGCCGACGCTATCCTATTCGCTGAACCTATCAATCCAATTATAAATGCAGATCCACCTAGAGCCTTAATGAAGAGAGGTGAATAAGTTCTAGACAGCTCATCGAAGAAATCGATAATAATCCAACTTAACAATAAAAGCAGAAAGTTTCCCCTAATAAATGAAAATTCGGAGCGAAGCCTAAAGATTATGGAAAGCTTCTCCCCTCCACCTTGAGATTTCACAGCCGACAAGCCTCAAACCCCAACGCAAAATTCTAAACCAAATTTAAAATAAATCTTTAAAATAATTTTCAAATTGAAAACATTAACGATTCGACCAAAATCTACAGCAATGATAGGTATTTTTTCTCAAATCTATAATCTTAACAGCTATATCCTCCTCATAGAAGCTTCTAGCATCATCAGCAATCAACTTTAAAGCTTCAGCCAAACCCTTAAAACCTATAATGTCACCTTCAGATGGAACACCATTACCTAGATATGTAATCCTAGAACCATAATCCCCAACAAGCCTATCCCTCAAACGCCCAATAGCCCTACAAAGACTCCTAGACGCTGGAAATCCCCCACCTGCAATTTTAATTGCAGGCCTTACCAGTTCACTCCAATCCAAGGAACCAAACCTTCTCCACAAACCATACAGTCCATCAACCAATCCTGGAATCGTAATTGAATGCACACCATGAGTGGGCATCGACTTGAAGCCAAGCTCTCTCATATACTCAATCGTCAATTTTCTAGGCGACCAACCACTACCATTAACAACATAAATATTATC
>Ga0190361_1000184_pt1 | contig 25878 bp, 20 predicted proteins | sample 48721845_MG_FD_161273 | JGI IMG/M metagenome (GOLD analysis project Ga0190361, IMG submission 161273) | Hydrothermal vent microbial mat bacterial communities from Southern Trench, Guaymas Basin, Mexico - 4872-18-4-5_MG | ecosystem: Environmental > Aquatic > Marine > Hydrothermal vents >... | reverse complement strand
GCATAATTTTTGGGTGTCAGACACCCTACACGATCACTGTGTCGCATAATATTTAGGTGTCTGACACTTTGATAATAAGGTGTCTGACATTCTGATAATTTAGGTGTCTGACACTCTGTAATATTTGACACTCTGTAATATTTGTGACACTCTGCGAATATCGGTCTGCATAGTGTGGGTCTCTGGACACTCTGCACGGTCTCTGACCATCTGCACGGTGATACCCTCCACGGTGATAGAGCAGTCTTTAATTAACATGCTGGTTCAGAGCCAAATATTATAATGGGGGTTTCAATTAGTGGCCGTCATAAGGGCCAATTAATTGTTAAGCGGGATGCAGAGACTCTGAGCGGGGCTTTAAGCGGCCCTTTAAGAGAAGAAAACTAAGCACCTTCAAAGCTCTCATGGAAGTGAAAATGTTCGGTTAAATAACAAGAAGGGTTGGCACGAAAGAAGAAAAGATAATAAAATAGAAAAGATGAGTCGGAAAATATTTTTTTTAATTATCTTTATTTTATTCTATTTTTCTTATCCAAACTATTTTTATGCAACCCCCCCTCTTCAAGAAGGAGTAGGCTTACGGGTGAAAGCTTGGGTGAAGCCCATTCGCCTCTCTCGGCAACAGCAGGGACAAGTGGTTTTGAAATTTAAAATTCCGGAAAATCTTAGGGTTAAGCCTCTCCCTAATTTTATTATTGAATTTGAGCCTTCAGATGGAGCTTTATTTTCAAAAAATTTTTTTACTGCCTCGGATTTAAGTATGGAAATTTTAGAAGATGATGGGCAGGAATATTTAAATTTGTCGCAACCCGTGGAGATTACTTTTACCGTTCCCCTAAAAGCCAAACGAGGCAGGCATGTGATCCGGGGAAAGGTGAAGTATTTTGCTTATTCCATTAGCGAGAATTGGTGTTTGAAAACTACGGCTAAGTTTGAAACCTACTTTTATACTCGGGCTTCTGTTTATCGAAAAAAGTCGGGCAAGTGATTGATGAGAAAGAATTACAGCCAGTTATGCTGTTGATACCAGGTTAAAGTTTCTCTCAATCCTCGAGAAAGATCATATTCGGCCCGAAAATCAAGAAGGCGATGTATTTTTTTGGTATCAGCTACCCAGTTTTTTTGTTTTAACTCTCTGTATTTTTGAAGATTAAGCGGTGAAGGGGTATGACTAAATCTGTCTTTAAAATAGTTAAAGAGAGCAGCTCCCAAGAGGACCCCTAAGGGAATGAAAATAGGGATGACTCGTCGTTGAAGAATTCGGGCTGCTTCGCGGCCTAACTCATCCCAAGATATGGGTTGTGGATGGGCCACATGGAATATTTCTCCGCTTCTAAAATTTTTATCTAGGCAGAGTTCAAGGGCCCGGATTAAATCAGCCACATAACAGAGGCTGAGGTATCTTCGGCCTGGTCTGACTAGGGGAAGGAGACCTTTTTTTACAATTTTAAAAAAAGGAAGAAAATCTTTGTCCCGGGGACCATAAACTGCTGAAACCCGCAGAATGGCTAAGGGAAAAATGTCTTGGAAACGGAGACATGCTTCTTCCCCGAGTAGTTTGCTTCGTCCATAAGGCGTTAGAGGCCGAGGAGGCTCTTCTTCGGTGACTCCTGCCAAAGAAGAGGAGGGACCACTAACAGCCAAGCTGCTTAAAAAGATAAATTTTTGTGGAGCCTTTTTTTGTTGAGCTACAGTTTCCAGAAGCTGAAGAGTGCCTTGATAATTGATGCGATAAAATTCGCTCGGATTATGGCTTTTAGTTAATCCAGCCAGATGAAAGATGTAGTCAAAGTCCACTGGAAAAGAAGGTAAATTATTTATGTCGCCTGGAAGCAGAGTTACCGGTTGACCAGCCAGCCATTTTAGATTTTGAGGGTTTCTAACCAGGGCATAAATTTTAAACTTTCTCTCCAGGAGGCGTTCTATTAAATGACTCCCAATAAAGCCAGTGCCCCCAGTGATTAATACTTTCATTTTTTCGAATTGTATGTAAATAGAACCATTTGGTCAATGACGAGAGGTGGGGACTTTAATTTTTTAGTTGCCAAAGTTGTGGCGAAACATATAATAACCAGATGAAAGGAGGAAATATGGGTCTTTTTGATAAATGCTATAAATTTACTCGAGCTGAAGAAACTATGGAAATGGGAATATATCCTTATTTTACACCGATTCAAGAAGTTAAAGGTAATCGAGTGCTGGTTAATGGCCAGGAAATGATTATGGTCGGCTCCAATAATTATTTGGGCTTAATTGATCATCCCAAAGTTAAGCAAGCCGCCAAAGAAGCTATTGAACGTTATGGCGTGGCTACCTGTGGTTCTCGATTTTTAAACGGCACTCTCGATCTCCATATGAAACTAGAAGAAAGGCTGGCTAATTTCATGAAAAAAGAGGCGGCTTTAGCCTTCAGTACCGGGTTTCAAACCAATTTAGGCATTATTTCTACCTTGGTTCATCGGGGGGAGGCAGTGATTACTGACCGCATGGTTCATGCCAGCATTATCGATGCTTGTCGTCTCTCTTACGGAACAATTTATAAATTTAAGCATAATGATATGAAAGATTTGGAAAGAGTCCTTTCCTCTATTGATAAAAAAGTGGGGAAATTGATTGTAGTTGACGGGGTATTTAGCATGGAGGGAGATTTGGCTAACTTGCCGGAGATTGTTAAGTTGGCCAAGAAATATGAGGCTAAAGTAATGGTCGACGATGCTCATGGAATAGGGGTAATGGGCGCCCACGGACGAGGCACAGCTGAACATTTTGGGGTGGAAGATGAGGTAGATTTGATCATGGGAACTTTTAGTAAATCTTTTGCTTCCCTGGGGGGATTTGTGGCTGGGGAGAAAAAAGTTATCTCTTATATCAAACATTTTGCCCGTTCATTGATATTTTCGGCCAGTATTACTCCGGCTTCAGTGGCTACTGTCTTGGCCACCTTAGAAATTATTGAAAATGAACCTGAAAGGCGGGAAAGGTTATGGGCCATTACCAAAAAAATGAAGGAAGGTTTTGAGAGCATGGGTTATGATACGGGGCCCACGCAAACTCCCATAATTCCAGTGATGATTGGCAATGATGAACAGGCTTTTATGCTTTGGCGCTTGCTCAGAGAGAACGGTATCTTCACCAACCCTGTCATTTATCCGGCCGTTCCCAAAGGAGAGGCTTTAATCAGAACTAGTTATTCAGCCACTCATACCGATGAGGATCTGGATAAAGTGCTTGATTGTTTTGAAAGATGTGGTCGCCAGTTGGGAATTATTTAAAGTAGGTTCCTTTCTTGCCCATAACGACGACAACCAAGGAAAAAATTCCAGAGTTAAGCTATAATAGAGTGAAAGTAGTTCATGAAAGAGAAAAGATAAATGCGAAAAAGATACTATTTCTTCTTTAGTCTGTTTTTTTCCCTTTTACTTTTTCATTTTTCCCTAAGAGCAGCCATTCTGCCACTTAAAGAAATCCAGCCGGGTATGAAAGGCAAAGGTTTATCAGTCTTTCAGGGAAAGACGGTAGAGGAGTTTGAAGTTGAAATATTGGGCGTTCTTCATAATATTCAGCCCCAGCGGAATATTATTTTAGCCAGGTTGAAGAGTCCGACCATTGATAAAACAGGAGTGCTCAGTGGTATGAGTGGTAGTCCGGTTTATGTTAACGGTAAATTGATTGGCGCCGTGGCTATCAGTTTTCCCTATGCTAAGGAACCTATCGCTGGGATTACTCCCATTGAAGAAATGATGGCTATTCAAAGTCAGACTTTACCTAAGTCCAGTTTTGCTCCCCGGGTTTCTTTTCGGAAATATCTTTATTTGAAAGATTTATTGGATTTTTACCAGGACGTTTTTCCTGTAAGTCAGATTTCTTCCTTGGATGGGAAGGCCCTTTCTCTTCTCCATCCACCTTTAATTTTCAGCGGTTTTTCGGCTCAAGTTTTTAATAAAATAAAACCTTATTTTGCTCAAATGGGTTTTTCACCCATTTTATCTGGCAGTTCTGGTCAGGAATTAAAAATTTTGACTCCCCCAGAAATGAGATTGAAACCTGGTGACGCGGTAGGAGTCCAGCTTGTTTCTGGTGATCTCAATATTTCCGCTGTGGGAACTGTGACTCTGGTTGATGGCAATACTGTCTTGGCCTTTGGTCATCCTTTATATAATTTAGGCGCGGTTGATTATGCAATGACCAAAGCAGAAGTGTTAGCAGTAGTCCCCAGTGTCTCGGCGTCTTTTAAATTGGCTGAGGTAGGCGCTTTAATTGGTCGATTCACCCAAGATAGAACGGCTGGAGTAGTCGGGGAAGTGGGTCGGATGCCTCATTTTGTCCCAGTTAATGTCAGCTTATTTTCGGACAAAGGCGAGATCAAAGAATTTAAACTTAAAATTGTCGACGATAAAATTTTAACGCCCCTTTATCTCAATGTTGCCTTGCTCAGTCTGCTTTCTTCCGAAGAGCGAGCCGTGGGAGATCTTTCTTTAGAAATGAGGGGAAATATTTATTTGGAAAACGGCCGAGATATTAAACTAGAAGATTTATTTTCTGGTAATTTTGATGCCTCAATTAACGATCTTTCGGGGCTCTTAACGGCCGTAGTTTATTTTTTAACTAACAATGAATTTAAGGATTTGAGTATTCACAAAATTGATCTGAAAATTCGAGCTTCTGAACAAGTTAAGTATTCTTATTTAGAAAAAGTCTGGCTGGATAAATATGATGTTTTTCCGGGGGAAAGAATTCAGGTTAAAGTATATACTCGAAATTTCAGAGGGCAGTCTGTTCTTCAAGAGGTAGGTTTAATGGCCCCGCCTTTACCGACAGGCTCGGAGTTCTACTTAATTGTGGCTGATGCTTTGGCCATGCAGCAAATAGAGCTGGCTCAGTACAAAACTCGGGGTTTTATGCCCCGGAGTTTGACTCATTTACTGCGGGTTTTGAGTAACTTAAGGAAAAATAATCGAATTTATTTCAAAATCATGGCGGCCAAACCCGGACTATTTCTCAAAGGAGAAGAATTGCCCAATCTCCCGCCGACGATGAAAATGATGTTTACCTCTCCCCGGGCAGCAATGTCGATTCCCATTGAATTGGAAAAGTCAACCTTGGGGGAGTATCAATACCCTGTGCCCTACGTCTTTAAAGGCGCAGCGATTATTCCGATAAAAATCAAGTAAGGACAAAAGTGATGAAAAAAGTTTGGTTTATTATCCTGCTCAGCGGGTTTGTTTTTTCTAATCAGGTCATTTGGGGAGTTACTCCCAAAAAGTGGGAACTACGAAAATTGAGTGATTTTCTTCCAGGTGAGTTTAAGGGAGTTTCTATTTCAGCGGAAGGGTTCTTAAAATTAGCCCCAAAGGAGGAGAATTTACCAGGTCCGGATGAAGAGTTTTACTTATCTCTCCTAGTCGGTCGCGATGGTTCTTTGTTTTTGGGGACCGGACATGGTGGTAAGCTGTATCGGATAAGTCCCACGGGCAAAGTTGAACTTTATTATCAGGTTCCGGAGATGGATATTTTCTGTCTGGTCCAAGATGGCCAGGGTAATATTTATTTGGGTTCTTCTCCCAATGGAAGGATTTATAAGATAACTGGTCGAAATAAAGGAGAGGAGTTTTTCAATCCGCCGGAGAAATATATCTGGGATTTGGCCTTGACTAAAGATGGCCTCCTTTTGGCGGCGGTGGGTGAGAGAGGAGGTGTCTACGCTATTTCTCCTCGAGGTGAAGGCAAACAAATCTTCGAAGCTCAGGAGAATCACATCCTTTGTCTTGAATTGACACCTGAAGGAAATATTTATGCTGGTAGTGGCGGTGGAGGAGCGGTTTATCGGATAACCCCTCAGGGAAAAGTTTCTTTGATTTATGAAAGTCCTTATGAGGAAATAAGAAGCCTAGTGGTTGATCGACAGGGAAATATTTTTGCGGCAGCCAGTGGAAATTTGATTAAATCCCGTAACCGAGGAATAGCCCCGACTCTCCCGGTGACGGCAGGCCAGAGTATCGAGATAACAGTTACCCCCTCATCGACCACCTCAACCAAGAGCCAAAAAACAACTCCAATTTTGAAAAAAAGACAGCCCAGTGCTTTGTATAAAATCACCCCTTCGGGATTAGCCGAGAAATTATGGGCTTCTTCAGAAGAGCTGATTTATTCACTCTATTTAGATCAGGCGAAAAATGAGATTATCTTTGGGACCGGAGGAAAAGGGCGGCTTTATGCAGTTGATTTACGAAAAAAGATGACACTTTTATTCCAAAAAGACTCGGAGCAGATTTATCTTTTAGTTCCCGCTAGAAATAAAGTCTATCTCTTGGCCAATAATCCTTCGCGGCTGAGTGTTCTTCAACCAGAATTGCGAACCTCAGGTGAATATTTAAGTCAGGTTTTTGATGCTCGAATCTTGTCTTCTTGGGGAAAATTACGTTGGGAAGCCGAGGTGCCTGAAGGAGCATCTCTTCAATTTCAGACCAGAAGTGGAAATTCCTTTGAGGTTAATTCCACCTGGAGTGACTGGTCACCTCCTTATCGGCGAGGTCCAGCTGAGCAAATTTTAAGCCCCAAAGCCCGGTTTATCCAGTTTCGAGCTATCCTCCAGTCTCAATCCGGCCGAGTTTCTCCCGAAGTAGGATTAATCTCATTGGTTTATCTCCAAGCTAATGTAGCTCCCCTCATCTCCTCGATTGAGTTATGGCCTCCCAATATTGTTTTTGAGAAACCACCTGAGGCCGAGACGCCTCTTTGGGGATTAGAGAAAAAAGACTCTACTTCCAAGGATAAACAGAGCCTCGGCAGAAGCAAATCTGTCTTAATTGCGAAAAAAATAACCAAAAAGGGTTATCGGACAATTACTTGGGAAGCTACCGATGAAAATGGCGACAGCCTGGTTTATTCTATTTTTATTAAAGGCGAGAAAGATTCAAAGTGGCGTCTTCTTAAGCGGGATTGGCCAGAGAAAATTTTTGTTTTGGAAACCGCTACTATTCCAGATGGAGTTTACTCACTGAAAGTAGTGGCTTCCGACCGTCCGGATAATCCCATCGGCCAGGAAAAGGAAACTGAAAAAGAGATATATCCTTTATTAATTGATAATTCTTTGCCTGTAATCAAAAATTTTCAGGCGACGGTTGAAGGTAAAATGCTCTCTCTTTCTTTTGATGTCAGCGATGCTTTTTCGGAGATAAGAGAAGTTAAAATTTTGCTCCGCCCGGCTGAGTGGCGCCCTGTTTTTCCGGTGGATGGTCTGTGTGATTCTCAGCAGGAAAGTTTTAAATTTCGTCTGCGGATACCAGCTGACTCAGATGGTCTGTTGACTATAAAAGCCATCGATGCCCACGGAAATATAGGAGTCTATCGCTATCCCTTTAGTTAAAGATAAGATTTGGGGGGACAGCTCTTCATCTTTTACCTTGGTCATCTTTCACCTTTGTCTTACCAAAAAGATTTTGTTATTTCTTAGTCAATTTGATCTAAAAAACTCCTGCCCGGCATGGCTCCTCTGGCTTATCGAAGGAAAGCATTAAAGAGGAGAACAGAAGGAGGCAAATTATAAACCGGCTAAAGTAGAGTTGAAATTTCTTCTCTTGGGGGGACTCTTCTGGCTGTCAAAAGTGAAAAGTAAAAACCCCACCCCCTTTAACTCCTGGTTATCGAAAGTGGCCGGTGGAAATCTGATATCAACCCAATTATTGTCTTTGCTTTTAACCCGATTGTACTCTTTCCAAATACTTATTCTCTCTAGTATCCAGTCGGATAATGTCCCCTTCTTTGATAAATTGAGGTACGCTGACCACCAGGTTGGTTTCCAAAGTAGCCGGCTTGTTACTGGCCGATTGAGTAGCTCCTTTAAGGTAGGGCTCTGTTTTGATGACTTTAAGTTCAATGGTTAAAGGGGGATTAACGCCGACTGGGCGGCCTTGATACATTTCTACTGAAAAGACCACATTAGGCACTAGATAATAAATCGTATCCCCTAGGATTTCCGGAGTGAGTTTAATCTGGTCATATGTTTCCAAATTCATAAATACGTAGCCATCACCTTCTTGGTAGAGGTATTCCATTTCCACTGTTTCTAGAAAAGCTTGCTCGACTTTATCAATTGATCTGAAGCGGATATCATGGAGAGTTTGGTCTCTTAAACGACGGAGTTTAGTTTGCATTAGGGCTTGACCTTTGCCTGGAGTAATATGAGTGGCTTCCAGGACTTTATAAAGGTCGTCATCGATTTTAATAATCATTCCTCGGCGGATTTGAGTTGCCTTGATCATGAGACCTCCTTACTCCTCGGTTTTAACTCCTTCGTCAATCCGGATAATAAAGGGATGGGTGTCTAAACGTTTCAAAGCTTCCACGACTTCTTTCCCTTTCCCCGGGCAGTAAACAAACATACAACCACCGCCGCCAGAGCCATTTATTTTGCCTCCCAGAGCTCCCGCTTCGAGAGCTGCTTCCAGCATGGCTTCTATTTTCGGGGTAGAAATTTGGTGGTATTCGCGGAGAATGTGGTGTTGTTCGGAGAGAAGTTGACCGAATTTTTGGTGGTCAAATGGACTATTCTGGAACAGCTTTCTTCCTTCCAGAGTCAGATCCCGGGTTAAAAGAGTGCCCAACAGCAGTCGGCGCGGGTCCTTATCGAGACGATTGATTTCTTCAATAGTCTCGGGTGTTAGGGGAGAATGGAGATTGAATTCAGGCCATTTTTTCTGGATTTGTTGCACACCACTTAAAACATTGTTTTTGATAAAAGCCAGGGTACCGGTGGTGTCCTTTCTTTGTCGAGAATCGGCGATGACAAATTCTCCGAGAGGGCTTTTAAAAAGCTCGTAACGCAGAGGCTGGCTGAAAGAGATAAAAATTATTCCGCCAAAAGCTGAAGAGTAATGGTCCATTTTGCCGCCTGGCTCCTTGAACTCGGCCACTTCTGCCTCAAAGGCCAATTCAGCAATTTTTTCAATATCTGTGGCTTCAGGAGCGCCGCAAGCTTCAAGAAGAAATTTCACCCAGGCAACGACCATGGCTGAACTGCTAGCTGTGCCTGAATTAATGGGAATTGTACTGGTTATCTCTCCGTCCCAGCCTTGAGAAAAACGATAACCCAGACGATAGACAATATTCAGCCCACTTCGGAGATAATCTCGAGCTTGGCTGTAGGCAAGTTCAGTGTTTAGAGGGAATTCTTGATAATCGTCAATATCAGGCAAATTTAAGCGAATAATGTCTTGATTATTGGCCCGCCCGGTGATAGTGAGGCGGAGGTCAATCGCCCCGGCTAGAATAGATAAACCGAAATAATCTTGATGTTCTCCCAGAAGACAAATTCTTCCTGGGGCTGATACTTTTAGTTTTTCTCTGATCATCCCTATTTTTTTGCCAAACTGGGAAGCATCTGTCAACTGGGAATAAAAGGATGTTTGATTTTGTTGGCTTTTTTCTTTATAACAATAGCTCAGATTCAACCATGAAAATCTCATTTTTAGGTACGGGTGGGGCAGTTGCTTCTCAGGAAAGAGATAACATTTCTTTTTTAATTGAAGAGTCAGCCGTTCTCAGCTTAATTGATTGCCCAGGCGCGGTTGTTCAGAAGATCAAAAAAGTTGGCTATCGTCCCCAGGATTTAAAGTTCATTTTTATCACCCACATTCATCCTGACCATATTTACGGCCTGCCTTCTTTAATTCACAGTTTGATGTTAGAAGAGATGAATCTGCTTTTATTCGGTTCAGCCGAAACCATAGGCTTTTGTGCCCAATTACTGGATTTGTTTGGCTTGAGAGAGTCGAAGATTAAATGTCGGGTTGAATTGAGAGAACTTGCTCCAGAAAATGAGATTAGCTTGACTTCGCAGCTGAAAGTTACTGGATTGGTTATCAAGCATCATTCTTCATCTTTAGGTTTTCTCTGGGAGAACGCTTCGGGAAAGAAAATTGTTTACTCGGGAGATACTCCTGCCGACAGGTCTTTTTTTTCCAAGATTGAGGGAGTTGATTGTCTAATTCATGATTGTAGTGCTCCGGCTCGTTTTTTTCAGCTTTTTCCTGAATTGAAGCGAATGCATACTGACTCTTTAACTTTAGGTAAGTTGGCTGAGGAATTTAGAATAAAAAGACTCATTCCCTGTCATTTTTTTGGGGAGATCGATTTTGACCAGGAGGAAATAGTTCAGGAAATAAAATTTTCCTATCAGGGTGAGTTGACTGTTCCTCAAGATTTTATGTCCATAACTATCTGATTGGAAAAAATAGAGAAGCCCGGGATGGAGGTAAAGGTCATCTGGAAGGAAGAAATCTTTTAGCATGATTGATAATATTACGAAAAGCTGGAAAAAGGCGGTAAGAACATTTCAGATTGATGAAATAAAATGAGGTGAAGGCATGAAAATAGCCACCTTTTTCTTGATTGGGCTGTTGGGACTGCTGGCGTTTTGCCAAACAAGCCCCAAAAAAATGAAAGCAGATCTAGTTCTGCTGGATGGTCTGGTCTGGACAGGAGAAGAAGCTCCTCGCTGGGCCCAAGCCGTGGCGGTTAAGGATGGAGAAGTAGTTGGTGTTGGTTCTAATGATCAGATTTCTCAATTTATTAGCTCCACAACACAAGTTGTTCAGCTGGAAGGACAACTTTTACTGCCCGGCTTTATTGATAGTCATACTCATTTTCTTGACGGCGGATTTTATTTAGCTCAGGTCCAATTGGAGGGAGTGACTACTAAAGAAGAGTTTATTCAAAGGATTGAAACAAAAGCTAAGGAGTTATCCCCAGGAGAATGGATTCTAGGAGGTAATTGGGACCATCATGATTTAATTCCCCCTCAATTGCCTAGAAAAGAATGGATTGATGCAGTCACTCCCCATCATCCGGTATGTGTTTTTCGCCATGACGGACACATGGCTTTGGTGAATAGTTTAGCTTTGAAAAAGGCTGGGATAAGTCGGGAGACGCCAACTCCACCAGGGGGAGAAATAATTAAAGATAAGACGGGTGAACCCACCGGGATTCTTAAAGATGCGGCCATAAATCTTGTCACCAAAATAATCCCCGAACCGGGTATTAAGGAGAAACTGGCGGCGGCTCGCCGGGCTTTGGCAGAAGCCCGGCGCTGTGGGTTGACCTCGATTCATGATATGTCCGGATTGGATGCTTTTTATACCTATCAAAGATTATTGGAAAAAGGAGAATTGACAGCCCGATTGACCTTATACCCTCCCTTGCGGTTGATTGATTCTCCATCCGAATTGGAGAAGGCCAGAAGTCAAAGTGATCCATTTTTAAAAATTGGAGGTTTAAAGGGCTTTGCCGATGGTTCCTTAGGTTCAGCCACGGCCCTTTTTTTTGAGCCCTACTTAGACCGCCCTGATTTCTGTGGTCTTTTGGCTGAGGATATGTTACCTGAAGGAACTATGCTCAGGAGGTTGATTCAGGCTGAAAAAGGGAATTGGCAGGTAGCTATTCATGCCATTGGAGATCGGGCTAATCATTTGATTTTAAATATGTTTCAAGAAATAACGGAAAGATACGGCTTCCGGGAAAGGCGGTGGCGCATTGAGCATGCTCAGCATCTAAAACCTGAAGACATTCCTCGATTTGGGAAGTTAAGAATCATCGCTTCCGTTCAACCTTATCATCTGTATGATGATGGCTGTTGGGCCGAAACTAAAATTGGACAGGAGAGATGCCGAACAACCTATGCTTTTCGTTCTCTCTTGGATTCTGGAGCCCATCTGGCGGCCGGTTCAGATTGGACAGTGGCTCCTCTTAATCCTTTAACCGGTATTTATGCCGCTGTGACGCGGCATACAGCTGATGGACGTCATCCTGGCGGTTGGATTCCTGAGGAAAAGATATCAGTCGAAGAGGCGGTCCGGGCTTATACTTGGGGAGGGGCCTGGGCTGAGTTCGCTGAGGATAAAAAGGGTACAATTAGGCCGGGTAAATACGCCGATCTAGTGGTTTTGGATCGGAATATTTTTGAAATTCCGCCTGAGGAAATAAAAGAGGCAAAAGTAGTTTTGGTAGTAGTGGCTGGCCGCATCGTTTATTCCTCCCAAAAAAAAGATTAATTGCTATGCTAATTATTTATCTTTTTATTCTGGCTGTTTCTTTTGTTTTAATGTTCAAATCTGCTGATCTCTTTGTCAGTGGAGCTGCGGGCTTAGCTCGAGTGTTTAATCTTTCTAAACTGATTGTGGGCATAGTGCTGGTCGGGTTGGCTACTACGGCTCCTGAATTTGCGGTTTCTGTTCAGTCAGCCTATCTCGGCCATCCCGAAATTGCCTTAGGCAACGCCATTGGGTCTGTTATTGTCGATGACGGAGTAGCTTTAGCCTTAGCTGGCCTGCTGGCAGCTGGGCCCATACTAATCAATTGTCAGTTGCTTAAGTTCATTGGATTTTTTCTTTTGGGTATTGATATTTTTGCTTTTATCTTAGCGTTAAACGGCACCATTGGGCGATTTGAAGGTTTGATTTTTCTCCTTATTTTGGGAGTTTATTATTTTGTTTTGATTCGCAAAAGAGAGGTAGGTGAGACCCTGGCCAGTGAGGAAGAAAAACTTCTTCAAGAGATAAAGAAAGTCAAATTAAGTCGTCGGAAAGAAATCAAAAAGTCTGTTTTTTATTTTACTGGAGGTATTATTGGAGTTTTCGTTACCAGCCGGTTGGTCATTTGGTCAGCCACTAATCTTGCCCGGACTTTTTCTATCTCGGAAACAGTTATTGGTTTGACCATCATTGCTCTTGGAACTTCTTTGCCAGAGATAAGCACTTGTATTGTGGCGGCCCGTAAAGGTGAAGGAGAAATTGCTGTGGGTGATATTATAGGGGCGGATATTTTAAATGTTCTTTGGATTATTGGGGCTTCAGCTCTGGTGAGTCCGATTACAGTGGAGTTGAAAGTAATTCATTTTTCCTTTCCCGCGATGCTGGTGATAGTGGCCACTATGATAATCTCTTTACGGATAGGCTGCCGGTTAAATAAATTAAAAAGTTTCCTTCTTTTGGGGTTATATCTTGTTTATTTTTTATTGATGGTTAAATTATTTGTTTTGTAGTAAAAGAAGAAAAGGATAGGATTTGATTTTCTGCTGCTGGGCCAGAAGGTAAAGAAGATCGAGTGAAGCTTGCCTTTCTAGCCCAAAGAAGATACTTTGGGAATTCAATTAAAGCTTTTTTCAGGAGGAAAAGAGAGTCAAGAAAATGGAATTGATCTAAGAATTAGTATTGTTATCAACTGGTAATTTTGATATATTAACTCCTTTAAAATTGGAGGGATAAATGAATATCGGCATCTTGAATGAAAGCAATAAGATAGAAAATCGGGCTGGATTATCGCCCAGTAGTGTTTCTCTGCTGGTGGAAAGAGGACACACCATTTATGTTCAGGCAGGAGCTGGTCTGCGGGCAGGTTATTCCAATGAAGAATATTCCAGCTTAGGGGCTAATATCGTTTTCACTAAAGATGAAGTTTTTGGCCGTTCAGATGTGGTTCTCAATATTGCTCCTCTTGATGAGGAAGAAAGTCATTTAGTGAAAGAGGGACAAGTCCTTTTTGGCTTTCATCATTTAGCGGTAGCCAAGAGGAAAGTCATTGAGGAATTGTTAAGGAAAAAAGTGACTATTATCGGCTATGAGATAGTTCAAAATGATGAAGGAGAGTTGCCTTTCATTGAGAGTCTGAGTGAAATTGCTGGTCAGATGTGCGTAGCTATTGCTGGGCACTATTTACAAACCACCCAGGGTGGGCGAGGAATTATTTTAGGAGGAGTAGTTACCTGTCCTCCAGCCACCGTTGTTGTCATCGGCAGTGGGGTCTTAGCCAAAAGCGCCATTAAAGCATTTTTAGGCGCTGGAGCCCAGACGATTGCCCTGGGGCGTCATATGGACCGGATGAGAGCCCTGGAGGAAATAACAGGCGGCCAGGTGATTACCATGATTGCCACTCGATATAATTTGGCTCGGATGGTTAAAATTGCTGATGTCGTCATTGGCGCGGTCCTCCGTCCCGGCGAAAAGGCTCCAATCATGATTTCCAAAGATATGGTCCGCTCCATGAATAAAGGCTCGGTGATTATCGATTTAGCCATTGATCAGGGGGGTTGTATTGAAACCAGTCGACCCACCACTTTGGACCATCCAGTGTTTGTTGAAGAGGGGGTCATCCACTATTGTGTGCCTAATATTACCTCAGCCGTGAGCCGGAGTTCGACCAAAGTTTTATCCAATATGGTCACTCCCTGGTTGCTAGAAATGGGGGAAAAAGGTTTGGAAGAAACACTCCAGGCGAGATCACCTCTGGCCCGAGGCGTTTATGTCTACCAGGGTAATATTGCCAAGGAAAATATCGCCGAAAGGTTTGGGTTGCCGTATATTCCTTTGTTTGAATAAAGCATTATGAGTAAGGATAAGGTGATGGAAGAGCGAAAACGAGGTCAACTTGTCCATCTTCTTCATCAAGCTCAAAGTAAGGAAGGCTACATTTCAGCCAGGGCCATCGCTTCTATTGCCGAGAAATTGAATATTTCCGAAGGGGAAGTTTTTGGTGTAGTCACCTTTTATAAAGCTTTTTCTCTCCGTCCCCAAGGAAAACATAAAGTAACGATTTGTATGGGAACCGCTTGTCATGTCCGGGGAGCCCCTTTAATTTTGGACGAGCTGGAAAGAACTCTAGGTATTCCAGCAGGAGAAACTACTAAAGATGGTTTATTTACTTTAGAAACCGTCAATTGTGTGGGAGCCTGTGCTTTGGGGCCTATTGTGATTGTTGATGGTGAATATCACGGTCAAATGAAGCCAAGAGAAGTCAAGAAACTATTGGAAAAAACCGGCGAAAATTTGAATCGGTTGAATGAACCATGAAAGTGACCAATATTGAAAAGCTCAAAGAAAAGATCTTAAGATCACGGGACAAGACTAAAACCTGGGTGACTGTTTGTGGTGGTACAGGATGCCAGGCTTATGGCTGTCAGAAAGTAGTCAAAGCTTTTCAGGAAGAAATTAAGCGCCTGGGTTTAGGCGATTCTGTGGGGGTGCGAACTACTGGCTGTCATGGCTTCTGTGAAAGGGGACCTTTGGTGGTTATCCAGCCCGAAGGAATTTTTTATCAACGAGTGAGTGTAGAAGATGTACCTGAAATTATTAACGAGACTGTGGTTAACAAAAAGATAGTCGAGAGATTACTCTATAAAGACCCTCAAACGGGTCAGAAGATTATTCATGAACATGATGTTCCTTTTTATAGTAAACAGAAAAGAATTATCTTTGGCAATAATGGCCTGATCGATCCCACCGATATCCGAGATTACATTGCCGTAGATGGATATCAAGCCTTATCCAAAGTTCTCTTTGAAATGACAGCTGAGGAAGTGATTGAGGAGATTAAAAAATCTGGTTTGCGTGGTCGAGGCGGAGCTGGTTTTTTAACCGGATTGAAGTGGGAAATCTGCCGTCGAGTCTCTTCTCCGGTTAAATATTTAATTTGCAACGCTGATGAAGGAGATCCTGGGGCTTATATGGATCGGAGTTTGTTGGAAGGTAACCCCCACAGTGTCATAGAAGGGATGGTTATCGGAGCTTATGCTATTGGAGCTACTGAGGGGTTTATTTACGTCCGGTTGGAATATCCTTTAGCGGTTAAGAATATTACTTTGGCTATTGAGCAAGCCCGGGAATTTGGTTTCCTAGGAGATTCAATTCTTGGTTCTGAATTTAGTTTTGATCTGCATGTTTTCAAGGGAGCCGGAGCCTTTGTTTCAGGGGAAGAAACCTCCTTAATGGCTTCCATTGAGGGGCGAAGAGCCTTTCCTCGCCAGAAGCCACCTTTTCCAGCTCAGAAAGGACTTTGGGGACGTCCAACTAACATTAATAACGTTGAGACTTGGGCTAATGTTCCTTTAATTATTAAGAAAGGGGCTGATTGGTACTCTCAAATAGGTACCCGGACCAGCAAAGGAACCAAGATATTTTCTTTGGTGGGCAAGATTAATAATACTGGTTTAGTGGAAGTCCCTATGGGGATTACTTTGCGGGAAATAATTTATGATATCGGCGGCGGGATAAAAGATAACAAAAAATTTAAAGCAGTTCAGACAGGTGGACCTTCGGGAGGCTGTATTCCTGCAGAGATGTTAGATTTGCCGATTGATTTTGACACTTTGACCAAGGCTGGCTCGATGATGGGTTCTGGAGGAATGATTGTGATGGATGAGGATACCTGTATGGTTGATGTGGCTCGGTATTTCCTGCAGTTTACCCAGGAGGAGTCCTGTGGAAAATGCGTGCCTTGTCGTCTTGGAACCCGGCAGCTTTACGAAATTTTGACCCGAATTACCAAAGGCGAAGGCGAGGAGGAAGATCTTAAGCGATTGGAAGATTTGGCAAAAACAATTAAGGCTGGATCTTTGTGTGGCTTGGGCCAAACTGCTCCTAATCCGGTTTTAACCACGCTCAAGTATTTTCGTCATGAGTATGAAGCTCATATTAAAAGAAAAGAATGTCCAGCCTTGTCCTGTAAAGATTTAATTATTTATTATATTGAACCCGATAAATGTGTGGGGTGTTTACTTTGCCTTAAGAATTGCCCAGTGGGAGCAATTAGTGGCGAACGGAAAAAGGTTCACGTTATCAATCAAGATTTATGTGTCAAGTGTGGTGCTTGTTATGAGGTTTGTCCTCCGAAAATTAGAGCTGTGTCTAAATATACCGGCCGGAAAAAAGAGGCCATTTTAAAAAAAGAGAAGCAATCAAAAGAGTGAAACCATGAAAATAGTGATTAATGGACAGCCAATTGAAGCCTCCCCAGATAAAACTATTTTAGAAATTGCTCGGGAGAATAATATCTATATTCCTTCTCTTTGCCATCATCCTTTACTCCAGCCATTTGCCGGCTGTCGATTATGTCTAGTGGAAATTAAAGGTCGGCGGGGCTTTGTGCCTGCTTGTGCTACTTATCCTGAAGAAAACATGGAAATCACCACAGAATCGGCCAAATTAACAAAAATAAGGCGGAATATTCTCGAGTTAATTTTGACCGAACATCCCAGCGCTTGTCTGATTTGTCAAGAGAAGGAAAATTGTGATGAATTCAAATCGACAATTCGCAAAGTGGATGAAGTCACTGGTTGTGTTCTTTGTCCTAACAATGGTCGCTGTGAACTTCAGGAAGTAGTGGAATATATTGGCCTAAAAAAGATTCACTATCCTTCTGTCTACCGAAATAAGGAAATTAAAAGAACGGATCCTTTCTTGGAAAGGAATAATAATCTTTGTATTCTCTGCGGTCGCTGTGTCCGAGTCTGCCAGGAAGTAAGAGGTAATGGAGTCTTAACCTTTATTGCCCGAGGGCCAGAGACAGTCGTGGGGACTGTTTTGGACAAGAAGTTACTCGAGGCTGGCTGTCAGTTCTGTGGGGCTTGTGTAGATGTCTGTCCTACTGGAGCTCTTGAGGAAAAGGGCCGGAAATATGAGTTGCTTCCCGAAAAAGAAATAGAGGGGCATTGTGGTTTGTGTGGGGTTGGTTGTGCTCTGATTTATGAAATAAGAAATAATCGGTTGATTGGGGTAAGACCTAAAATCGATTCTTTTAATCAGGGACAATCTTGCGTGAGGGGCCGATTTGTTCTTCGAGAAATTATTAATTCACCCCAACGTATAGATACTCCCTACCGTCGCTGCGGCCGCCAATTAGAAAAGACTGCCTGGGAAGAAATATTAACCGAGGTAGGAGAGAGATTATCCAAGTATAAAGGCGAGGAAATTGTCTGTTTGGTCCATCCTGGATTAAGCTTAGAAAATATATATGCTTTTTGGCGCTTCGCTCGAGATGTTTTAAAAACCCAAGCAATCTATTCGCCGACGGCCTATTCTACTTTAGCTACTTGGTCAGCTCTTGGGCTGGAAAATTCACCTGGTGTTTTAGATAACTTACAGGATTTTGAAGAAATTGTAGTCTTGGGCACGGAACTGGCTACTTCTCATCCCGTTTACTGGGTGAAAATGATTCAAGCGAGACATCAGGAAGCCACACTTCATGTAGTTGACTTTTTACCCAGTCAAGGCAAAAGGTGGCTCAAGCTCCAGGCTTCTTTGACTCCAGGCAATGAATTTAACTTTCTAGCTGAGGTGACCATTCAACTTTTATTAGCCAAAAGAGCCAAAGAATCGCTAGAGGAGGAGGAAGAGCAGTTACTATCTCAATTGGAAGCCGGGTCATATCGAGCCCGTCTTACCCCTGAGGAAAAGACTGAAGCTCAGCAAATGGCTCGAAGTTTAAGCCGTTCAGTTAGGCGACTTTTTTTAGTTGGTGAAAGATTGGGCAGCGGAGGTTCTCGGAAGGAGCTATTAAAGCTCATTTGGAATTTGGCTTTAATCTCGGGTGCTAAGATTGTGGTGTTGCCCTTAGACAGTAATTCTTGGGGCGAACTAGAAGTGGCTCAGTCATTAGGTCTGCAGTTACAGCCTTTTACCCATCTCCAAAATTTGATCGACCAGAAAAAAATTAAAGTGGTTATAACTAATTCTGGCTTGGTTTGGCCTCGTAGTTTCAAGCCTGAATTATGTATTGTTTTGAATACTCACTGGAGTGAACTAGCTCAAAAGGCTGATTTTGTTTTACCTACAACGTCTTTTCTAGAAGAAGAAGGCTTTTTTATCAATGGCTCAGGCAGAGTTCAATATTTTCCCTGCGTGCTTCCTTCTAGGGGAGAAGCTCGGCCGGAGTGGATCATTTTAACCGCTATAGCGGAAAAGATGAATAAGGATTTTGGGTGGACACGTCTTTCTAGCTTGAGGAAAGAGTTAAGGCAATCGATAAAGAGTCTGACCGGTATTTCTTTTAGAAAGATTACTCAGGGTGAGATTTTTACTTTAAAAAAGGGAGAAAATCCGCTTCATTTATTAAAAATAAACCCACCTAAAGGGCAGAATATTAACCTTACTTCTTCGGACAAGGAGTTAAAGTTGATCCTTTCTCCTTCTCCGGATGAGTATCGCAGTTTTCCCTTGGCCAAGAGTTCTCAAGGGCTGGCTCGGATCCGTTCTCCCAGGTGGATTTATCTGAGTCAAGATGAGTTGACCTCTCTTCAATTAAGTGAAGGAGAGGAAGTCACTGTGGTTTCTTCTTGGGGGAAGATTAAAGCTGTGGTCAAAAGCAGGCCTAACTTTCCAGCTCGGACGGCCTGGATGGAATTCAGCTGGGGAGAAGCCCGAGAGTTTAACCCAGCCATTTGGTTTTGGCAGACTGATTCTTTCATTATGCCCATTAAGATAAAAAGAGGACGCTAATGGCGAGAATAGTTAAACGAGAGCGTTTGGTACCTAATATTCATTCTCTGGAAATTGAAGCCCCTGAAATTGCTCGGAAGTGTCAACCGGGACAGTTTATCATCATAATGCCTGATGAGTTTGGCGAAAGAATTCCTTTAACATTGGCGGATTGGGACAGAGAAAAAGGAACAATTACTTGTGTTTTCATGATTGTTGGAACTTCGACTCATAAGTTAAGTCTTCTTCAGGCTGGAGATGAGGTGCCAGTGGTGGTCGGCCCTCTAGGGCGAGCGGTGGAAATTGGCCGCTGGGGAACCGTGATGTGTGTTGGCGGATGTTACGGAATTGGGGCTATTTATCCTGTAGCCCGAGCCTTAAAGGAAGCGGGTAATAAGGTGTTAGTTTTGATTGATGTTAAAGCTGATTATTTATTCTATTGGAGAGACAAATTTGCCCAGATAAGCGATCAAATTTTCATCTCTTCGCGAGATTATGTACATGATTGCCAAGGATATGTGCCTCGGGTCTTAAAAAAGATTATTCGGGAGAAGCGCTCGTTCATAAAAAGAGTTTATGCGAGTGGGTGTACTTATTTACTGTATACTTGTTCTCAGGCCACCAGGCCTGCCAGAATCAAGACTTTGGTTAGTTTAAATCCTATTATGGTGGATGGTACCGGCATGTGCGGTGCATGTCGGGTGACAGTGGATGGTCAAACTAAGTTTGCTTGCGTCGATGGCCCTGATTTTGATGGCCACTTAGTGGATTGGGATGAGCTTTTTGCTCGCCGGAAGTCTTATTTTGATGAAGAAATTCAATCTCTTTGTTACTGGGAAAAGAAAACATTTCCTTGAAGAATAATATGGAAAGAAAAGAGTAATCATGGTGGAGAAAAAACAATTATCGCCTGAAGTTAAAGAAAGACTCAAGAAGGAGTATTTAAAGGATTGGCGGGTAGCCTTAAGGAAATCAATTCCAGTTAAAGAGAGAATGAAAATTCCCCGGCAGAAAATGCCAGAGCGTAATCCAGAAGAGAGGAACAAAGATTTCTCTGAGGTTAACCTGGGACTGAGGGCTAAAGCAGCTCAATTGGAAGCCTCCCGATGTCTGGATTGTGCTAATCCTCAGTGTGTTCTTGGCTGTCCTGTCAGGATAGATATTCCCACTTTTATTAAGCTAATTGAAAAAGGTAAGTTTATTGAGAGTGTGCGCAAAATCAAAGAAACCAATTCTTTACCCGCTATTTGTGGCCGAGTATGTCCTCAGGAAAGTCAATGTGAAGCTTTTTGTAATTTAAAAAAGGCCACCGGGGTTCCTGTGGCTATTGGGAATTTGGAAAGATTTGTGGCTGATTATGAGCGCCTCCAAGGAGAAGTTTATATTCCTCCATCCGCTCCGCCTACCGGACATAAGGTGGCTGTTATCGGAGCTGGTCCTGCGGGGTTGACTGTCGCCGGAGAGCTGGTTAAGAAAGGTCATCAAGTCACTGTTTTTGAGGCCTTACACGTTGCCGGTGGTGTGCTGGTTTATGGCATACCTGAGTTTCGTCTTCCCAAGAGTATTCTTGAGGCCGAAGTTGATTATTTGAAAAAGTTAGGTGTGGAATTCAAGATGAACTTTGTAGTTGGGTTGACCGCCACTCTTGATGATTTACGGGAGGAAGGTTATGAGGCCTTTTTTATTGGCACTGGAGCTGGTTTGCCTAATTTTATGCGGGTCCCTGGCGAAAATCTAATCGGAGTGTATTCAGCCAATGAATATTTGACTCGGGTCAATTTAATGCGGGCCTATGCTTTTCCCGAATATGATACACCGGTTTTTCGAGGCAAGAGAGCTGCAGTTATAGGTGGCGGCAATGTAGCTATGGATGCTGTCCGGACAGCCAAGAGATTGGGGGCCGAAGAGGCCACTATCGTTTATCGCCGTTCCCGGAAAGAAATGCCGGCTCGAGAAGAAGAAATTAAACACGCTGAAGAGGAGGGCATTAAATTTCATTTCTTGACCGCCCCTATCAGGTATATTGGTGATGAACATCATCGAGTGAAGGCTATGGAATGTATTCAGATGAAGCTGGGAGAACCCGACTCTTCAGGTCGACGCCGACCGGTTCCTATTCCTGGCTCAGAATTCATCATGGAAGTGGATATGGTTGTTGTGGCCATTGGTCAGAGCCCTAATCCCTTGATACCCCAGACAACCCCGAATTTAAAGGTAGGTAAGTGGGGGAATGTAGAAGTGGATTGGGAAACTATGGCTACCTCCATTGAGGGAGTTTACGCCGGTGGTGATATTATCCGGGGAGGAGCGACTGTGATTTTAGCTATGGGTGATGGCCGGATTGCCGCCCGGGAAATTGATAAGTATCTTCGGTCGCTGGAAGGAAAATAAATTTAAATAAATTTTAAGAAAATAACAGGCTTGAGAAATCAGCCAAAGGAGGATAAATCATGAGTTGGGTAGATGACTATAAGAAGAAGCTTTGTTCAGCTGAGGAAGCAGTTTCCCTCATCAAGAGCCATCACCGGGTTTACATCAGTGGCAATGCCGCCACACCTTATGTCTTGATGAAAGCCTTGGCTCAAAGGAAGGACGAACTGGAGGATGTGGAGTTAACCCATGTCCTTCTTATAGGGGAGGATCCTTTTTCTGCTCCTGAGATGGAAGGACATTTTCGGCATAACTCGCTATTTGTTGGTCCGGCGGACCGCAAAGCCATTAATGAAGGACGCTCCGCTTATGTGCCCATTTTTCTCCATCAGATTCCTGAATTGTTTTATTCTGGTCAAATGCCCATAGATGTGGCCATACTTCATCTTTCTCCACCTGACGAACATGGTTTTATGAGTTATGGGGTTGAAGTGCTGGCCTCCAAAGCAGCTGCGGAAACAGCCAAGTATGTCATTGCCCAGGTCAATGATAAAATGCCTCGGGTGTTAGGGGATTCTTTTATTCATGTCTCGAGGGTGGATAAAATTGTGGAGATCTCTGAGGATTTGCCTGAACTGGAGAAAAAACCAGCTACAGAAGTTGAGAAAAAAATCGGGAAGTTTATTGCCGATTTGATCGAAGATGGTAGTACACTCCAATTGGGAATAGGCGGTATCCCCGACGCAGTTTTAGCTGAGCTGGAAACCCGCCGTGACTTGGGGATTCATACCGAAATGGTTTCGGATGGAGTTATGGAAGGAATTGAGAAGGGTATTATCACCGGAGCCAAGAAGACTTTTCACCCCTATAAAGTGGTTTTGACTTTTATGTTGGGGTCTAAAAGACTGTATGAGTTTTCCAACAATAATCCTATTTTTGAAGCACATCCTACTGACTATACCAATCATCCCTTTAATGTCGCCCGGAATGAAAAAATGATCGCCATCAATTCGGCCATTGAAGTAGATATTACCGGCCAGGTTTGTTCTGATTCTATAGGGACCTACATTTATAGCGGTTTTGGAGGTCAAGTGGATTTTATCCGTGGGGCGGCTCATTCAAAAGGGGGTAAGCCTATAATTGCCTTGCCTTCCACAGCCAAAAACGGTGAGATCTCAAGAATTGTGCCTTTCTTGAAGCAGGGAGCCGGGGTAGTCACCACTCGGGCCGACGTCAGGTATGTGGTCACTGAATATGGAGTAGCTTATCTTCACGGCAAAAATCTCCAGGAAAGAACCGAAGCCTTGATTAACATTGCTCATCCCCGCTTTAGAAACGATTTAATAAAGGAAGCTAAGAAGAGAAATCTTCTCAAATAGAACTTAGTTCCCAACGGAGATTTGACTCGGACAATTTAATGAAACAGGATTTTCTTTTTCCTGGAGCCAAAGGGCATCTGGGTACAGATGAGTCAGGAAAAGGAGATTATTTCGGCCCTTTAGTGGTGGCCGGTTTATTTTTACCTGAAGGTCAAGAGGCGGTTTTAGCTGAGCTAGGCGTTCGCGATAGTAAAAAATTTTCCGATGGCCGGGTTCAAGAAATGGCCCAGCTTCTTCAACGAGGTTATACTTATTCTTTAGTAGTAATAGGGCCAGAAAAGTATAATGCCCTTTATGCCAAAATGAAGAATTTGAACAGATTGCTAGCTTGGGCTCATGCCCGAGTAATAGAGAATATTCTGGAAAAGGTCGATTGCCGTCGGGTTATCACCGATCAGTTCGGTGATAAAATTTTTGTTCTCAATGCCTTGATGAAAAAAGGGCGGCAGATCGAACTAATCCAAAAGCCCAAGGCAGAGGAGGATATGGCTGTAGCTGCCGCCTCCATTTTGGCCCGGGCGGAATTTTTGCGGCGACTTTACTTTCTTTCCCAGGAAATTGGCCTTGATTTGCCCAAGGGAGCCTCAGCCAAAGTGGAAGAAGTGGCTTATCAGTTGGTCAAAGAAAAAGGGCAGGCCATCTTAAATCGAGTGGCCAAGGTCCATTTTAAAACGACCCAGAAGGTGCTGGCTCTCTTAACCACTGAGAATGACCCTGATTAAATTGACTCTTATTGAGGAGGAGATTACAATACTCCTGTGAGTAAAGACAAAGTTACGCTTAAAATACCGCGGCCATTATATAACCGTATAAAGGACATTATTGAAGGCAGTGGTTTCAGTAGCGTCAATGAATTTGTCGTCTATGTTCTTCGGGATTTAGTTTCCCTGCACGATTTGGATAGAACTGAACTTTCCAAAGAGGAAATTGAAAAGATCAGACAAAGGCTCAAAAATCTGGGCTATTTTTAACTTTCTATTTTTTCTTCCGTCTTCTTCCTAAATTTTATCCAGATTTGGTGTCTAGAGATTGCTTAGTTAACGGTGTGTCTAGTTAATGGGGTCAGACACTATGTTCCCCTGGCCCTATGTTAACAAAATACCCAAAGGAGTTTCCTTGTTATTCTGGTTCCATAAAGGCCTTTTTTAAATCCTATCCAATTTATTACAGATTCGAAGTTTTCTTGGCGAACCGAGGCATCTTTTTATTTTTTGCCACTCTTCAATTCTTAGTTACTGTTTTCTTCACGATTTTTAGCTATACAGAGACTAAATCTTATAGTAAAATTTTCCCCTTTTAATTTACTGTGGAAGGTGAATTTATTGCCCCTTATTAAACTTTTTTTAGTTGTTTTAGTTCTCCTGATTTTAATTCGTCTTAAATTGGAGATCGGTCTGGTTCTCCTCTTGGGGGCGATAATTTTAGAAATCTTTTTTCCAGTGCCTCTTGGCCAATATTTGCAAAATTTCCTGGGGAGCATGTTTAGTTTGGAGTCCATTTCTTTAGTGGGCATAGTAATTCTAGTTCTTTTTCTTGGGCATCTTCTTCAAGTCAGGGGTAATTTCTCTCGGATGGTGGATTATCTCCAGAAGGCACTTCGAGAACCTCGCTTGATTCTGGCTATTCCTCCGGCCATCATCGGATTGCTGCCCATGTTGGGCGGAGCTTTGGTTTCAGCCCCAATTGTGGAAGAAGCCAGCCAACGCTGGTCTTTGGCGCCGCCTTGGAAGACTTTTTACAATTATTGGTTCCGCCACATCTGGGAATACTGTTGGCCTTTATATGTCAATATGATTCTGGCTGCAGCTATTATTCAGGTGCCGATTATGAGAATTTCTACTTATCAGTTTCCTTTTACCTTACTGGCCGCGGCTCTGGGCCTAATTATCCTTTTTCGGCAAGTTAAGCCCCAAGAAGCACCAGCCCAAGAAACTCAGGGAAAGACATTGAACTATATAGCTCTGAGTTTAGGGGCTATCTGGCCGATTCTCGTCATAATATTTTTAATTTTTGTTCTTCATTGTAGTATGCTTCTTTCCTTAGCCATAGCCGTTTTGCTGACCCAAATATTTTTTCGCCTGCCAATTAAAGAAAGATGGCAGATCTTTAAGGAAAGTTTCTCTTGGAAAACCGTCCTTCTCGTGCTGGCGGTCATGGCTTTTAAAGGAGTGCTAGAGAAGTCACAGGCTTTGAGCGGCTTAAAGTCTATTTTCAATGCCGATGGTAATTGGGGCTACCTATTATTGTTTATCATTCCTTTCCTTTTAGCTTTTTTGACCGGGGTGAATCATGCTTATGTCGGAATTTCATTCCCTATTTTGTTGCCTCTTATCGGGCAGGGAAGTCCCGACATGATTTTGTTGATGTTTGCTTATGTCAGTGGTTTTGTGGGTATTTTACTTTCTCCGGCTCATTTATGCTTGGTGTTAACCTTGGATTATTTCCAAGCTGATTTGAAGGATGTTTATCGGATAATGGTCTGGCCGGTGGGAGTTATTTTTCTGGCGGCCCTCCTCGTTCTGATCTTCTTTCGGCTGATATAACTCGGAGAAGCCAGATGAACCCTCTGGAATAGATTCTGCTGGGGGCCATCAAGCCGGCTCAGATACTATGTTCAAAATTTTGGTGTCAGACACCCCCAAGTATATCAGACACCCTAACTTGGTGTCACCCAACTTGGTGTCAGACACCGCTATAATGGGTGTCTGAGCCCCCCCAACCGCCCCACACGTTAGAATAGCCCATGGGTGAGTGTCAGACACTTTGTTGGATCTCTGGCCTTTTTATTCTCATCTATTTTCAACGTACGAGGTCTTCACCTTTCACATTGGCTAAGCACTAGCTACGATGATTAGGCACTCGAGTCGATCTCATATAAATTCTACCTA
>Ga0190361_1000183_pt1 | contig 26080 bp, 19 predicted proteins | sample 48721845_MG_FD_161273 | JGI IMG/M metagenome (GOLD analysis project Ga0190361, IMG submission 161273) | Hydrothermal vent microbial mat bacterial communities from Southern Trench, Guaymas Basin, Mexico - 4872-18-4-5_MG | ecosystem: Environmental > Aquatic > Marine > Hydrothermal vents >... | reverse complement strand
TTCCACCAAGGAGATACGTCCAGATATGGAGCCAGACAGCGATGTAAAGGGCTGCTATAATACCCAATATGATTGTACCCACAAAAGTACCGACACCGAGCAGTGGTATAATCTTACCAAGCTCCGGTAGTCCGGGCATCAGTACCAATCCAGATAAGCCCAGCATGGAGACTATCATATTCACACCAATCGCTGCAACAATCGAGAGTATCGCACCGAGAATAGCAAGAAGCGGAATGTAATACTTGAAAGCGTCACTGAGTGAATCATCCTTCGCCGCTGCGAACTGCCGCGCGGGATTAAATGCGAAACCACGTATCTGACTTAACATTTTACATCATTCAGTAGTATCATCGTCACCATATATAAAATTTTCTATTTTTTCACGCGACCATCTTTCTCTGCTACCATGTTCACTCCTCTGTCTTGAATTCATATCTATGCTATGGACCTGTCAAATAAGATTCACCTTGCATTGCATTGCATTTCATGTTCGGTTGCCTTCGCTTTTGCATTGCCATGACCCTAAGTAGTTTGTACAGACTCTCATCCATAATTGGTGCAATACATCCGCTCATACTCACGACCGAGCAGTGCAAGGATTTTACCATGGTTTGGTCTTAAGCTTAAGTTCAAGACCTTTACCCTCTCCGACCCCATGTAAAGAACGGTAATGCCCTCACCCTCAAACACCTGAAAGACACGCCGTATCATCAAACGTTAAAAAAGTTTGATCAAAATGCTTTGCTATTTCTGTATTGGCTTGCCTTTCTGATCCAGTATTGTCTCACTCTCTTCCTCGTTGTAAAACCCATGATTGGAGAGATGCCATACCTCGTTCTCCACCTGTTCTTTCTCCTTCTTTCTCTTCTTCTCTAGCGTTTTCGGCTCTCTCATAAACGCTTTCTTCGAGGTTTCCGGTCCGGTCTGTGGTCCTTGGAGTAGCCATGGGGCATATTATATTTATCTGAATTGGCACGGCGTCTATGTCGCCTTCTTCATGCTCGTACTCACCTTGAAGACTTATTGATCAATACCTCCTCCGGGGTCGTCCCCACGAACTCAGGGAATAGGTACAGTGGTCGGTCTACGAATCCATGAGAAGAGCGTTCAGGACCATGGCAACAACTGCCTCGTCACAGGTCACTCCCTAGCGTTCCACACCAACGATCCTATCAAGTTCGTCTGCCAAACCGATTTTCCTTGCATACCGTGACTACTATGCCCTATGCCAGGGTGGTCAAGGTTCTTGCTACGATCAATCGAGTGGGAAGAGTAGGTTCGTTGACATAGATATCCATATAAAATAATTCTTATTTGAAATTATATGCTATAACCGGGTATAAATTTAAATTCGAAAGTAATTTATATTAAAATATGCGGAATATAGGGTTGAAAATTTCTTTCGATTCATTCTCACTATGATTACTGTTATGTGAAGGAACGGTATTAAACCGGCTAATTACATTATAGCAAAATAGATTATTCCTTACCGCTAAGAGTTATTTAATACCAGCTATTTATTATTGGTTAATGGTGATAAGATAAAGATGATAAAGGAGGAGTTACCACCTGGGGAAGTGCCGCCGGAGGAGATCCAGGAGACGAATATGATGGTTTGTGCGGCTTTCTCCGACATGTTCAAGCCGGTGATCGGTCCCTTTGGGTCAAAGATATTGATAACCCAGGGAGCAACGAAGGTAGAAGCTGCAGACCTTATATCGAGTAATGCTTACAGCCTGATAAAGGAACTGAAGTACATGCATCCAACCGCGGATATATTGATTACTGCGGGGCTGACGCAGGGTGAACGGGTGGGGGATGGTATAGCCACAGTGATGATTCTGATAGGGGAGCTGGTGAGGAAAGGATACGAGTTAAGGAAAGCAGGGGTGCATCAAAATATCGTGGTGGACGGCTATGAGCGTGCACTAGGATTTGTAAAAGAGATATTGAAGGAGATGGCAACCACGGTGGATGTAAGAGATGAGGGTAGCATTGAAATCTGGCGGCAGGTAGCGAAGACAGCACTTAAGAAGGGTGAGTTTTGTGATGAGGATATACTGGCAGATGTGGTAGTGCAGAGCATCAGGCGGTTGAGCAATAGCAAGGGTGAGGGTGCGAGCGAGAGCGAGCGGATAGATGTGGATGATATTGCAATAGAGGCAAAGAGCGGTGGCAAAGTAAATGAGACGCGGTTCTTTGAGGGAGTGGTTGTGGATCGTGAAGTACTGGATGCCCTACCGACAGAGGTGAGTGATGCGAAGATAGCGCTCCTTGACTTCCCGATTGAGTACCGGGAGCCGAAGATAAAGGGCAGGAAAGAGTTACCCACGGGTATGCCTGCGCGAGAGCGAAGTAAAGCCGGAGAGACATTAGGAGCACTCGATTTCCATGTGAAGATCTCAAAGCCATCACATTTCCGTGAGTTCCATGAGACAAGAGCGCGGCTCTTTGATGAGCTTGTGGACCCAATAGTGAGGTGTGGTGCAAACGTGATCTGCTGCCGGTGGGGTGTGGACGATGATGCACTGCCAAAGTTCCGTAACGCAGGGATAATGGTGATAAAGCGTGTAAAATTAACGGATCTTGAGCGTCTTGAACGCGCTACGGGTGCCAAGATAGTGAAGGATGTGAGTGACTTAAGTCCAGACAAGTTTGGGTATGCAGGTCGAGTGTTGCAACGTGAGATAGGAGGGGACAAATACGTATTCTTTGAGAATTGTCCGCGCAAAGAGTCTGCAACGATTGTTATAAGGGGTACCTCACTCAGGGTTCTGGAGAGCCTGGTGGGCGAGCTAAAAAGCGCTTTACATGCAGTTGCACAATTATTTGAGGATAATCGCGTGGTACCGGGCGGAGCAGCGGTGGAAGTTGAATCTGCGTATCGGCTGAGGAAGTTTGCACGTGGGATACCGAGCAAGGAGCAATTAGCAGTGGATGCGTTCGCAGATGCTCTGGAGACGATACCGAGAGCGATAGCGAAGAACTGCGGCATGGACCAGATAGACACACTAACGAAGCTCAGAGCGGAGCATTTCAGAGGTAATATGAACGCAGGTATCTCTGGTCGTGATAAGAGCATAAGAGATATGTTCCAAGTGGGGATAATAGAGCCGCTCAGTGTAAAACTACAGGCTTTTATATCCGCAACGGAGGCAGCAACGGGGATGATGAAGATAGACGACCTGCATATAGCGAAGAGCGCGGCGGAGAAGGAAGCGGAAGATATAGAAGCCCGGATAGCGGGCAGGACGAAGGATATAATAGAGGCAGAGCGGAAACCGCCCGATTTCAAGTTCAAGGGTGGGAGATTGAGATATCCGGGGACTAGAGAAGAGCCATTGAAGTCAGTATATAGGAAAGGAGAACCGAGATGGAAACCAAGATAATCTAGACGAATTAGATGAGATGGTGAACCTGGATATAGCGCGTATTTTTGATGAGATTGCCTCCATACTGGAGATTAAAGGTGAGAATCCGTTCCGCATACGGGCATACAGGCGAGCAGCTCGTACAATAGAGACGTTAACGCAGGACCTAAAGGTTATTGCGGAACGTGGTGGTGTGAGCGAATTAAAGAAGATACCGGGTATTGGTGAGGGCATAGCGAAAAAGATAGTGGAGATCGCACAGACCGGGGATTGCAAGAAGCATAGAGAGTTGAAGCAAGAGGTGCCAGCCGGTCTGCTTGAACTCCTGGAAATTCCTGGTGTGGGTCCAAAGACGATAGCGAAGATGCATGAAGAGCTTGGGATAACGAGCATAGAGGAGCTGGAAGCAGCAGCAAAGGCGCATAAGCTCGGTGTGATACCCGGACTGGGTCACAAAGTGGAAGAGAATATACTTAAGGGTATAGCACAGTATCGCCGTTATAAAGGTCGTGTATTATTGTCAAAGGCGCTTCCATACGCAGAATCGATAGTGAACGAGTTGAAGAAGCTGGATGCGGTGGAGCGAATTACAATTGCTGGCAGTTTACGGAGAATGCGTGAGACAATAGGCGATATAGACATATTGGTGGTCTCGAAGCGTCCGTCGGAGGTAATGGATGCGTTTACCAGCCTGGAGGGTGTAGAGGATGTGATAGCAAAAGGAGATACGAAGTCATCAATTGTGCTGAAGGGTATGGATGTGGACCTGCGAGTGGTAGAAGCGGCATCTTTTGGCGCCGCTGTTCATTATTTCACGGGTTCCAAGCACCATAATATAAGAATACGAGAGCTTGGTGTGAAGCAGGGTTTAAAGATAAACGAATACGGTATTTTTCGTGGTGAAGAGCGGATAGGCGGTGAGAATGAGGAGGATGTATTCAGGAGTGTTGGGCTTGCATATATACCGCCTGAGTTGAGGGAAGACCGGGGTGAAGTGGAAGCGGCAAAGGAGAATCGGATACCGAAGTTGATAGAACTCAGCGATTTGAGGGGCGATTTGCATGTGCATACCAAATGGAGTGACGGAAAGAACAGTATAGAGGAGATGGCGAAGACTGCTATTGCGCTTGGTTATGAGTATATCGCTGTGGCTGACCACTCTCCTGCGGTTGGCATTGCAGGTGGTATGAATGAGGAGAAATTAAAGAGGCGGCAGCAAGAGATAGAACGAGTGAATGCGAAGTTTGAGAATTTCAGGGTTCTGTCTTCCGTGGAAGTGGATATAAAGTCGGATTTTTCACTTGATTTCTCTGATGATGTATTGAAGGAGCTGGATGTGGTCGTTGCTGCGGTACATTCGAAGTTCACACAGGATAAGGAGACAATGACAAAGAGGATAATAGCGGCAATGGAGAATCCGCATGTGGATATAATTGCACATCCAACGGGGCGTGTACTGGGTAAAAGGGAGCCATACGAGGTGGATATGGAACGATTGATGGAAGTGGCACGTGATACAGGTACGGTCATGGAGTTAAATTCCTTCCCGGACAGGTTAGATTTGAAGGATGTCCATTGCAGGATGGCGAAGGATTATGGTGTTCACATAACGATTTCAACAGATGCCCATGACGCGATGCAGATGCGGGATGTGATAAAGTATGGTGTGGCGACTGCCCGGCGTGGCTGGCTGGAGGCAAAGGATGTGGTGAATACAAGAGGGTTAGATGAGATGATGAAGATGCTAAAGTACTAGTACAAAGATAAAGGATAAATATTGTAAGAGAATCCTTTGTTAAGCGAGTTTTTCACGATTTTTATAGTACATAAAGTTTTTATTACATATTTACATTTCATACAGAGAGAGCGGGAAGTTACCATAAATAGATACCGAACGATATCTTTTTATGTAAAACCTCTCCTTATCTTATTGTCACCACATCATGAAAGTGGAGGAGAGGATATTCAACAAGATCATCGCAGCCATTCAGGATATAGGGGACATTGGTGCCACTATGGATGAGATATCCAGGCGAGTACCTCTCGAACGCCATACGCTCTCCAAATACCTCAATCAGTTGCGTGCCGACGGGCGCATCTCATACAAGCAGATAGGGCGAGCGAAGGTATGGTTCGTGAGTAAAGCACCTTTGCAGCACATCTTCCGCCTCAGTGAGGATGAGAAGACATATACTGAGAAGATATTCTCTCGCATACTCTCTGATATGCCTGAGGGCATTATGATCCTCGACTTCGATTACAATATCCTCTTTATGAACGATTATTTAGTCGCACTCTACGGGAATTGCATCGGTGATAAATTCCACTACGCTTTATTTGGCTCCTATGATGATAATGACACCAGTGGTATCAGGGAACTCATAGAGGGTAAAGAAGAAGAGGTTGAAACACGGGTAGAGGATAAACAAGGGAGGATCCTGGATATAAAAGCGCGGCCGGTGGAGAATCCCGATGGTTCATTCTCTATCATTGCAATCATCCGCGATGTCACCGATAGAGTAAGGAACGAGGAACGGATAAAAAATCTCTCTGAACTGTATCGTCTACTCGGAGAATCGGTTAACAGGTCTTATACAATTGACCAGTTGTGCTCCACGATACTGAAGAATCAGCAGGATGTCATTGGCTTCGATATGGGCGATATATTGATTTATGACCCCTTTGAGGAGGCATTATCCTGTTACTCCACCCGCAGGGGTGCTGATGAAGCGGAAGATTGCAAGAGAATGATAGCAAGAGAAGCAATCCAGCGAAAAGAGCCCTTTACGTTCTCCTGCTGTCCCGATCTGAACGCGAATAGCAATACGGATACGGATGAACTTACAGAGGCCTTGACTCGCATGGCTGAGGAATATAATCTCCAGGAGCTCCACGCAATCCCCCTGAAGACGAAAGGCGAGATTCATGGTGCACTCCTTATCTTCACCAGGCAGGGTAGAACGCTCTCTGATGCCGATAGAAGTTTGCTTGAGGGCGTTTCAGAATCAATCGCGGGTGGCATTGCAAAGATAAAAGCTGAAGAGAAATGGCGACTCAAGGCGAGTGTCATCGAAATTTCTTCGCATCCCATATTCATGACCAGCCCTGAGGGAAAATTCACGTATGTGAATTCAGCATTTTTAAAGGTCTGGGGCTATGCTGAAGACAGGGAGGTTCTGGGGCGTTCATGGTCTGATTTCTGGGTTCGCGAGGATATCCTTGCTCTGGTACGGGAGCGAGGAAGTTGGCGTGGCTCGCTTATAGCAAAGAGGCGAGATAAGTCAGAATTCACGACCTCTCTGTTCGCTTCCCTTATCATAGGTAAAAAAGGTCCTTTACAACTGGTTGGCATCGCCAACCCGAAGATAAAATGACCACGCATACAGTTATGGTTGTGGACGATGAACCGGATGTTCTCCTATCGGTGAATCAAATCTTAGACGCGAACAATTATAGGACGATAACAGCGAGGGATGGCTATGAATGCCTTGCAAAGCTCAAAGAAGAGGTACCGGATGTTCTCCTTCTTGATATCATGATGCCTGGCTTGACGACAAAGGAACTGTTGGACATGATAGAGAAGGATAACAGGTTGGCAGGTATGAAGATCATCTTCCTTACCGCGGTTCATTCACTGGAAGCTGAAGAGATTGGATTACTCAACTCGAAACGTGTGGTAGATTTAATAGAAAAGCCATTCTCAGTGCGTAGAATGCTCGAAGCTATTGAAAAGGCGATTAAATTAGAGTGATTGGAAAAGCTGCGAAATATCCGATTTTTTGCTGCCTCCTCTTCTATTCCTATGATACAACAGAGCAAAAGGAGCCGTCAGGGTGATGGGAGATGAGAAATGGGAAATGAGAAAAGTGAGATCGATATTCATCGTGGAAGATGATCCTGAGATGTGCATTACGCTGGAGAATATCCTATCAGAAGAAGGATACACGGTGAAGACTGCATGTAGCGGGGGAGAGGCATTGAGACTTGCCCGCAAAGAGGAGTACTCTGTTTGTCTGCTCGACCTGGAACTCCCGGACATCAGCGGAATCGAGGTCCTGAAGCACCTTAAGGCTTTTAACCCCGATATGTGCGTGATTGTAATTACCGCATACGAATCGAAAGAAAAGGCGATCGAGGCTTTGGAAGCAGGTGCATACTATTATATGTATATGCACAACGAGAAAACCGTAAACAGGGCTGAGTTGCTTGTCACCGTAAAAAGAGCTTATGATACTTATCAACTGCTGGAGGATAAGAAGCGAGTAGAGGATGAGTTACGGTGGAGTGAGGAAAAGTATCGCTCACTCGTGCAGTCCACCGGGGATTCTGTCTATCTCGTAGACAGGAATTGCAAGTATCTATTCATGAATGAGCAGCATCTATCACGATTGGGGCTCTCGAAGGAGCAATATCTGGGTCGCCCATATCAGGCTTTTCACACATCCAAAGAGTCTCGATGGTTCGCAGAGAAAGTGAAACACGTCTTTGATACCGGCACCACAATACAGCATGAATACAGGGATGAGAATGGTAGATGCTTCTTAAAGAACATGAGTCCGGTTAGAGACCCTGAAACCGGAATGGTAACTGCTGTAACGGTGGTATCAAAGGACATCACAGATTTGAAAAGCACGGAACGTGAACTGATGGCAACCAGGGATTATCTGAATAACATAATAGACAGTTCTGCGGATACAATCACCGTTGTGGACAAGGAAGGGATAGTGAGGGACTGGAATAAAGGTGCAGAGGGCGTCATGGGTTATCGTGCAGAAGAGGTGATAGGGAAGCCGAATAAAAAATTCTTCCTCGACCCTGAGGATGCAGAACGAATAATGGAGCAGGTACAGCGTGAGGGGGTAATCAGGAATTATCGAACAGTAGTGCTGAGGAAAGATGGCAAACAAATCCATGTCAGCATGTCTGCTTCACTGCTGCGGGACAAGAACGGTGTGCCGATCGGTACTGTTCGAGTGAGCAGGGATATAACAAAGGAGGTAGAATTGGAGAGGCGGGTGAAAGAGGAACGGGACAACCTGAATTTGATATTTGAGAGCATGGTGGACGGTGTGTATGCGATATCGCGGACTTATGAAGTGGAATTTATGAATAAAGTCCTGCGTGATGAATTTGGCGACTGCGTGGGTGATATCTGCTATCGTGTCTTTCATGACAGGGATGAACCCTGCCCGCTGTGCAAACTCCAGGTAGTTATGGAGAAGGGTCAGACAGTGAGGTGGGAATGGCACTCGAGCAGGATGAATAAGATATACGACCTGATTGAGACGCCTTTAAAGAATATAGATGGCAGTATATCGAAATTAACAATCTTCCGGGATATAACAGCGCGAAAGAAAGCGGAAGAAGAGATACGGAAATTGAACCGTGAACTGGAGTTGAAAGTGGTGGACCTGCAGGAAGCGACAAGGATAAAGACCGAATTCCTCTCCATCACCTCACACGAATTGAGAACCCCGCTTACGCCGATGAAAGCACAACTGCAAATGCTACGTGAAGGCTATAAAGGCAAACTGAACCAGCGGCAGAAAGAAAGCATAGAGCTGATACTGCGGAATTTAGCCAGATTGGATAGGTTGATTAACGACATCCTTGATATCTCCAGAATAGAAATGGGACGAATAAAGATGGCTTTTCAGGTAATGGACCTGAATGATGCGGTAAAAGAGGCGATAAAGATGCAGGAACCTTTCATCAGGCAGAAAGGAATCAAATTAAGGGTACAACTGGCAGAACTGCCTCTCATCATCGGCGATAACGAAAGATTGAGACAGGTAATGAGCAATTTGATAAATAACGCAATAAAATTCTCACCTGATGGATCTGAAGTGATTATCGAGACCTCCACAACCCTTGAAGGCGAGAATGTTCTTTTCAGTGTAACCGATTTTGGGATTGGGATTTCAGAAGAGGGCAAGAAGAAGTTGTTTCAGCCATTCTCCCAAATTGATGCCTCTATGAGCAGGGAAAAGGGTGGTACCGGCCTGGGACTGGCAATTGCAAAAGGCATCATACGGGCACATAACGGGAAGATATGGGTGGAGAGTGCGCAGGGTAAGGGTTCAAGCTTCTATTTTTCTATACCGATAAGACAGAAGGTCAGAGAGAAAGAAGTACCCTATATCTGTGATTCTAACTGATAATGATTATTATTCATTTATCCACGATAATCTCCTCCAATATTGCAATCACTCGCGACAGTTCATCCTTACTTATCACAAGTGGCGGTACAAGTCTTATCACCCTATCCGAAGTGCAATTTATCAATACCCCGCGATTCAGTGCGTTATCTACGATATCTGCACATGCTTCTTGCAGTTCTATCCCTATCATCAGTCCTCTCCCTCTCAGCTCCTTCACCACCGGTCTGGAATCCAGCCCATCTTCGTGTACACGATTCATGAAATAAGCACCAAGCTCTTCTGACCGCTCCACCAGCCTCTCCGATTCTATCACACTGATAGATGCCAGTGCAGCACTACAAGCCAGTGGATTACCGCCAAACGTAGATGCATGCTCACCAGCTCCAAATTCTATACCCGCCTTCGCAAGCATTGCCCCTATCGGGAAACCAGCGCCCAGCGCCTTTGCAATCGTCATTATATCTGGCTCCACAGCTTCATAATCCTTGCAGAACCATCTCCCTGTACGCCCAAAACCCGTCTGTATCTCATCCAGAATCAGTAATACACCCTTATCTGTGCAAATATCCCTGACCTGCGTTAGATACCCCTCTGAGGGCACTATCACACCAGTCTCGCCCTGAATGGGCTCCAGAATAACCGCAGCGGTATCATCATCTATCGCAGTCCTTATCGCCTCAGCGTCATTATATCTGACAAATTTCACACTCTTCAGTAGTAATTGCTCAAATGCACTCCTGAACTTATGTCCTGATGTTACACTCAGTGCTCCGATGGTCCTGCCATGAAAACCACCTTCCGCAGCTATAAAACCGCTCTTACCGGTCGTCTTAGCTGCGAGCTTCAATGCTGCCTCCACACTCTCCGCACCAGAATTGCAGAAGAAGACCTTATCCATGCCCGTTAGCTGTACTAACTTCTCCGCAAGTTCCACCTGCGGCTCCGTGTAGTAAAGGTTAGAGACATGCATGAGTCTATCCACCTGCTCTTTTAGCGCTTCCACAACCGCGGGATGGCAATAACCAACTGCGTTCACCGCTATACCACCAACGCAATCTATATACTCATTACCGAGGAGGTCCTTTAATCTCGCACCTTTACCCTCGCTTATCACCATGCGCGGTCTCCGATAAGTCTGCATGATGTATCTCTTCTCTTTATCAAAGACCGCTTCCACTTCCTGTTCCTCACTGGAGTACATGGTTCGATTCAACCTCAATCAACCCTGCATCAATCTATTTACTGCATTGATGAACGCCTCAACGGACGCCATCACGATGTCGCCGCGGACACCCCGTGCGGTCACCACCCTGTCACCCCTCTGCACACCAATAATCACCTCAGCAAGAGCATCAGAGCCTCCTGTTATCGCTTCTATCCTGAAATCCTTTAGTTGCAGGTCTCCGCCTATCTCACCCCTTATTATATCGTGAATTGCTTTTATCGCAGCATCCACAGGTCCTATACCCATTTGTGCACTCTTACATTCTCTACCCTTAACTATAGCCTTCAGAGAAGCCGTTGGTATCAAATTGTTACCGGTCATTACTGATAGCTCCTTCAATATCACCACTCGCTCGTGCTTCGCAACCTCTCCGGTAACCACCTCCGCAATTGAATACAGGTCATCGTCGGTGACCTTCTTACCACTCGCACTGAGCTCCTTTACACGCTCCAGTATCTCCTCCACCTGCTCACGCGACGGTGACATTCCTATCTCTGACAATTTCTTCTCTATCGAGTGCCGCCCAGTATGGGTTCCCAGTACAATCCGTCTCCTGTGCCCTACCATCTCAGGGGTCATTATCCCAGGCTCGAACGTATTACTCCGCTTTATCACACCATGTGCATGGATTCCGGATTCATGAGAAAATGCATTCTCGCCCACTACCGGCTGCGTGATCGGGATTTGAACACCGGAAAAGCGCTCGACCAGCTTCGCAGTCTCAAATAGGTACTGGGTCTTTATCCTTGTCCTCAATCCATATATCGCATTCAGACTCATCACAGTCTCCGCAAGGTCTGCATTGCCTGCTCGTTCTCCCAGTCCATTCACCGATACCTGGACCTGAGAGGCACCCGCCTTCACAGCTGCCAGGCTATTCGCAACAGCCAGCCCGAAGTCATTATGGCAATGTATGCTTATCGGGACCTTCACCACTTTGTATATCTCACTCACAAGTTCATACATCCTGAACGGCTCGCTTACACCCACTGTGTCAGGTACATTTACGATGTCTGCACCTGCTTCTTCTGCAATCCTGTATAGTTCCTGAAGGAACCGCAACTCCGTCCGTGTCGCATCCATCGCCGAGAACATACACTGAAAACCATGGTTCTTCACATACCGCGTCATCTCATAGGTCTGCTCCTTCACCGCATCTTCACTCATACCCGTTGTATGCTCACGCTGTATCTCCGAGCTGGGTACAAATATATGTATCATATCAACATCACAGTCAATACAGGCGTCAATGTCCAATGTCAGGAGTCGTGCAAGACCACATATCCGCGCAGAGAGCCCCAGATGCGCGATACTTCTCACTGCTTCTTTATCCTTCTTCGAACTTACGGGGAAGCCCGCTTCTATTACGTCCACACCCAACTTATCCAGTTGTCTTGCTATCGTATCTTTCTGTGCCTTCGTAAAAGATATCCCCGGCGTTTGTTCTCCATCCCTTAATGTTGTATCAAAGACTTCCACTATCCTATCCTTCTGTTGCATCTCTCATTCATTCCCCTTAATCACTAACAATAATAAGAAGCCATTAATTTTTTACTTTTATTTATTACTGTGAATCTTCTATTCGGGGTGCGTATAATATAAGATGACAGAGAAGATAAAAGTGGGGGTATTGGGCGCTACGGGAAGTGTAGGGCAGAGGTTTGTCCAGCTTCTGGATGGGCATCCATGGTTCGAACTCAGTGCGCTATTTGCTTCTGAACGGAGTGCAGGTAAGAGATACCGCGATGTAGCAAAGTGGTTTCTCCCTTACCCGATGCCAGAAGAAGCTGCGAAGATGGTCGTTCGGTCAACAGAGGATGTGGATGCTGATATGATAGAGGATGAAGAGCTTGCAATTCTATTCTCCGCACTGCCCGGCTCGGTAGCAAGAGAAGTGGAGAGGAGATGCGCTCAGGCGGGCTATTGTGTGGCGAGTAATGTATCGGTGCATCGGATGGAAGATGACGTGCCACTGGTCATCCCAGAGGTAAACGCGGACCATCTGGCATTAATCAATGAGCAAAGGTCGAACCGGAACTGGCGAGGGTTCATTGTCACCAACCCTAACTGCTCCACTATCGTACTGGCCTTGAGTTTGAAGCCTCTGATGCAGTTTGGCATCATCGAGGTGCGGGTTGCCACGATGCAGGCGGTATCGGGTGCTGGCTATGCTGGTGTGCCCTCAATGGCGATACTGGATAACGTGATACCATACATAGAGCGAGAAGAGGATAAGATGGAGAGCGAACCACTCAAGATACTTGGTACGCTGGAAGGTTCGAGAATAAGGAAAGCATCATTCACCGTTTGTGCGTCCTGTCATCGTGTTCCTGTGATGGATGGGCATACGGAAGCGGTCTGGGTGAAGTTCGAGGACGAAATAAGTGAAAGGGAAGTGAAAGAGGCTTTTGAGAACTTCAACACAGATATAGATATAGAGTCCCCTTTTGCACCACAGAAGCCAATAATACTGCGTGAAGAGCGCGATAGACCACAACCGAAGTTAGACCGTGATGCAGGCGGGGGTATGAGCGTCTCTGTGGGGCGAATAAGACCCGGGAGGATGAAGAACGAGATAAAATACATCGCTCTCGGCCATAATACAATAAGGGGCGCAGCAGGTGCATCTATATTGAATGCGGAAGTGATGTTGAAGCAGGGCTACATATCACACACTTAATCTTGCTTACAATAGGTATAGGTCTCTACTCCCCCTGTAATCCTCCAACTTCCATGCACCTGCGTGCTTCAGGTCGGGAATACGCATATCATCCATTTTATGCTGTATTTGTGACATACCCGGAAGGTTCTGACTGTATATTGACCGCGGCATTACCATTATTGTGACATCTGGAACATTCTTCTCCTCCATCGTCAGGATGCACAGCCGCTTCGTGACAGCCCATGCAAATATCACCGCTGAACGTTCTCGCGTAATTTGATGCAACTTCGTCTACAAAATCTGGTATCGTTTCATTATGTCCGCTGCCTCCATAATCGGGATTATCAATCACTTCCTTCGTCCTTCCACTCCCATGGCATATTGCACATGTCAAAGCCTCCGAGCAATGAACCTCCGTAGAATTCGTGTCATCTGTCACATTCCCGAGGTCGTAAGTGGCGTTCTCGGAAGAATGCTCACTTGCGTATTTGTTCACATTATGACATCGGAAGCAATAGTTGTTGTTAACCCGTTCAGCTCTGTTCGCATCCGGGATGTAATGATACCTGTAATGACCCCAGGGATTGTCGGTATCCCAGCTATTGTTACTTCCTGTACTATCAATTTCTACCGGTGCGTGTGTCAGATAGTCCTCATTTGATGGATTGGAAGTGCCATTAACAAGCGCATCATATACGTTCTTATGGCATTTCGTGCATTTTATATCAGAAAGTTTGAGGAACTCATGCTTCGCGCCCGATTTGTTCCATTGGATATCATAATTCCGTGTGCCGTCAAAAGAGAAACTGCTGATATTCCAGTTTGAGATGTTATAATCAATATTGTAGAAGTATGAATATGATATTCTGCATGAATAGTTCGTATGACATACCAGACATGCTTCGTTCTCACCAATGCACGTGTTCGATACATTTGCCTTCAAAACAAGCGTTTTATGCGCAGAATAGTTGCTTCCATAGTGTTCCTCGCCGAATGCCTTTGCAGGGGGTGCATGAACTGAACTCCCGGTTTTGTTCACTATCCACACCCCATTTCCTCCATGACAATCCAGGCAGCGAGGCGTATAAGCAGCATGAGCTTCTTCGCCTGGTATTGAACCTGATCTGTCTCCACTTGCAAATGTGATGTCCGTAGTACCATTGAACCGGTGGCAGGCTTCGCAGCTCAGGTCTGCATGAATCATGGAGTGATTCAACTCATCCTCGATGTGATGATGGCAACCAACACAACTAATCTGATTTCCTTCGTCACTGATATTTATAAAACTGTGTTGCCCCACGAAGAGCGATATGACTTCCGTGCTTGCGAAGAGTGTGAGTGATGCCACACCGATGAACAATATTAGAACTATAATCTTCTTCATCCTCATCCCTCTTTCACCTCTTTATAAGTTATATAGCCACCTGGTGAGATGTTCGCTACATTCCAGTATGAAGCAGACTGATTATAGGTGTCATTCACAGAAATCATCAGGCTTGAAGTGACATTGAAGTTCAATTTCACCTGTATCTTCGTATGGCAAGCAATACAAGCTTCATTTGCATCTTCCATGTCTGGATTGATTATGGAATCAAGCACAAATTGCTTGTGTGCAGCACGTTCGCCCGTGTCGTTGCTTGTAGTGCCAAATCCGAACCCGCCTGCTGAGATAAAATTCGAATAACCCCGGAAGGGAACCGTAATAAATTTTCCACGATAGTATCCTGTACCCCCATGGCATAAGAAACACCGACCTTTGTATTCCTCATAACCCCAGTGATTCCAGTATTTAGCATCCATAGGGATACCATGACAGTCCATGCATTCTATCGTTGATGCTGCGTGGGCTTCCACACCAGGGATTGAACCCTCATCTTTGCCACTCGCATAAGTGAATCCAGGAAATTTCTCGTATTTGCCCGTGCTCGGATTGTATGTCATATTGAAACAGGTTCGGTGACATAATTCGCAGTTCTCGTCCATATAACTGTGTGGTGAGTTGGATTGCCCGGCAATCTTCTTGCTCAACGGCTCCATATTCATCATCTCCTCGTAAACGTCTGCATGACACTTCTTACACGGGATCTGATTCTCTTGCGGAGAGATATTGTACCACCGATGCTGTCCACTGAAGAGCGATAAAGTAACAGGCAGTACAAATATAGAAATTGCAAGAACTGCTATTGCAAACATGATCATACGCTTCATCTTAGCGTCTCCTTTCCATTACCGTCAGTAACAAATATCCCGAGATTGATATTATGCACAATGCATACCCATACATCCTTATCACCAGGAATAAATTCTTTATGAACATATATTCGGAGCCATATCTACCAATCCCCATCTCTTTTGGGTTCAGAATGAAATAATTGCCAATCGCTTTTAATATGATTGGGCTTCCGTGTATCTGTACCGCTTCACCCCGAATTTCATGCTTCGATACCAACCAGGGGTCAGCAAATGCACGTGCATCACCTTTAGTCCTTACCCCTTCCTTCGTCACTGCAACCACACGGTGCGTGATGGGCAGTATGCTCTCGCGGTTCTCCAGCATTACTATATCTCCCACTCTCGGATCAATGTGTATTCGCTGCATGAGTATCAGGTCGCCTCGCTCGAATGTGGGGCTCATGCTGTCCGAAGTCACCACCGCAAAGAATACAATTTTGAAGAGTAGTATAACGATGATGACGGTGAGTATGGAGACCACAACGGAAGAGCCGAAAAGAGAGGGTTTATGCATGCCAGATACGGCTTCATACTCGTACATCCGCTCTTTTAGACGTTTATTACGGCCATATCGCTCATATAATCCCTTAAAGGAGTGAAATATATGAATGGGTACCACAAATCCCTTTACAAGCGTTAAGTAAATGATATAGTATATTACAATAGCAATTGCACTGGCTATAATAGCTGATATTACCCATCCCATTGGACACTTTTGTTTTATTATATAAGATATTGAAATTTATAAATTTTCCCATCTAAAATTTAAATAGTCTTTATCGCACTAACAATCGCATCACCAACTTCACTGGTCTTCGATTTACCGCCGAGATCGTATGTTCTGACTTTGCCATCTCGCAAAACCGCTTCTATCGCATGTAATACGATTTCTGATGCACGGCTCTCTCCTATATTCTCCAGTAGCATCGCACCTGCCCATATCGCGGCAATTGGATTGCTAACGCCTTTTCCACTGTATTTTGGTGCAGAACCATGAATGGGCTCGAACATGGATACGCCATCCGGGTTTATATTCGCACCCGGAGCAAGTCCGAGACCACCCTGGATCATCGCACCGAGGTCTGTAATAATATCACCGAACATATTTGGTGCAACAACGACCTTATACCACTCGGGATTCTTAACCAGCCACATACACATCGCATCCACGTAGTTGAACTCAGTCTCTATATCCGGGTACTCTCTCGCCACCTCATTGAATACCTCACGCCAGAATCCATAGCCCTCTGTCAGTACATTCGCTTTGTCCACACTCGTCACTCGCTTCTTACCCGTCTTCCTCGCAAGTTCAAATGCAAATCTCATCACACGTTCACAGCCCTCGCGGGTTATTACACCTATCTGATATGCGAGTTCATCAGCATCGCTCTCTATGTCCAGTTTGAACTTGATGTTATAGATGTTCCTTACCAATTCCAATTCTTTACTGCTCTTATTGCCTTTCACCCTACCGCCAATGCTGACATAGAAATCCTCCGTGTTCTCTCGTACAACCGTGAAGTCAATATCATGCTCATGATGAGCAAGTGGCGAGGGTACGCCCTCCAGGAGCTTCACCGGTCTCAAGTTCACATACTGGTCGAAGAAGAACCTGAGCGTAAGCAGGATGCCCCGTTCTAAAATACCTGGCTCCACCCTTGGGTCCCCTATACTCCCAAAATAAATAGCATCACACTGCTCTAACTCCTTTAACGTTTCTTCACTCAACAACTCACCGGTTCTCAGGTAGTACTCACCACCGTTTGGATAGTCAATCCAGCGGAGTTCGAAATTCTCATGTTCTGATACCGCTTCCAGTACCTTCTTACCCTCTCTTATCACTTCTGGTCCGATGCCATCACCACCAAATACCGCAATCTTATATCCTCGCTTCATCTTCCTGCACTCTACCTTTGCTCTTTGCTTTTTGCTCTTTGCCCTCTGCTATTCGTAAAAAGAATAAGTTTTATTTAAAAGTATCGCAATTTAATTATAAGTATGGAGAGTGAGAGTTATAGCGCTAAGGATATACAGGTACTGAAAGACCTGACTGCAGTGAGGAAGCGACCTGCGATGTACATAGGTGATACTTCCTCCAGAGGTCTCCATCATCTTGTGAATGAGGTGATAGATAATAGCGTAGATGAAGCTTTGATGGGTTTCTGCAATACCATCGAGCTGGTAATCCATAAGGATAACTCAATAACAGTGAAGGATAATGGGCGTGGGATTCCCGTTGACCTGCATGAGGAATATAACCTGCCAGCGGTGGAAGTAGTGATGACGAAGTTGCATGCAGGAGGCAAATTTGATAACAAAGCATATAAAGTTTCAGGTGGGCTCCATGGTGTGGGTATTTCGGTTGTTAACGCACTCTCAGAATGGCTGGAGGTGGAGGTGAGACGAGATGGTAAGAGCTACTATCAGAGATACGAAAGAGGGAAGCCGACATGTGAGTTGAAGGAGTCAACGGTGGAAGCTGATGGCTGGCTACGAGGTACAAAGGTGACTTTCAAGCCAGATACGCAGATATTTGGTATATATACGGTTGACGCTGCCATTTTAGGCACCAGGTTGCGAGAGCTTGCTTTTCTGAATCCCGGAGTGGCGTTATCGCTGCGGGACGAGCGGAATGGAAAAGGGAGGATATATAAGTATGACGGAGGTATCGCTTCATTCCTGGATTATATAAACCGGGATAAGAAGGTACTTCACCGGGCTATAACATTTAAGGATGAGAAGGAGGATGTGAAGGTAGAAATCGGGCTTCAGTATAACGATGGTTACGCGGAGAATATCTTCTCATTTGTGAATAATGTGAAGACGGTGGAGGGTGGTAAGCACGTGAGCGGGTTCAAAGCCGCATTGACCAGAGTACTGAACGAGTATGGTAAAGCCCACAATGTATTGAAGAAAGTAACCTTAGATGGTGAAGATGTGCGTGAAGGACTCGCGGCAGTGATAAGTGTGAAGCTGAGGGAGCCGCAGTTTGAAGGACAGACGAAGACGAAATTGGGTAATAGTGAGGTTAAGGGTATTGTAGAATCAATTGTGCGAGAGCACCTGTGGGATTTCCTGAATGAGAATCCAAGAGATGCTGACAGTATAATAAAGAAGGCACTGGAGGCGGCACGTGCACGAGAAGCAGCGAGGCATGCCAGGGAGATAGTGAGACGAAAGGACTTCTTAACTGATTCTTTACCCGGGAAGCTCGCGGATTGTTCAGAAAAGGACCCGGCGAAACGTGAGATCTACATAGTGGAGGGTGACTCAGCAGGGGGTTCAGCGAAACAGGCACGGGATAAGAATTTTCAGGCTATTCTACCTATTCGCGGTAAGATATTGAATGTGGAGAAGGCGCGCCTGGATAAGATATTGAAGAATAATGAGATTCGTGCGCTCGTTACTGCACTGGGTGCGGGTATAGGTGACGATTTCGAGTTAGATAAGGCACGTTATAGCCGGATAATAATAATGAGTGATGCCGATGTTGATGGTGCACATATAAGGACGCTACTGCTCACATTCTTCTATCGCTATATGCAGGAGCTGGTGAAGACGAGCCATGTGTACATAGCACTGCCGCCATTGTACATGGTGAAGAAGGGCAAAGAGACCAGATATGCGTTCTCAGATGAGGAGTATGCGAGGATACTGGAGGAGTTGAAGGTGAAAGAAGGCGACTCAGGAGTGAAGATACAGCGATACAAAGGTCTGGGTGAGATGAATCCGGAGCAGCTATGGGAGACGACGATGAATCCTCGCACGAGATGTATAAAGCAAGTCACACTGGAGGATGCTGCGGAAGCTGATTGGATATTCACGGTATTGATGGGCGAGGAAGTGGGACCGAGGAAGAGATTTATACAGACGCATGCGAAGGAAGTGATGAATCTCGATATATAATGTCTACATGTCTACATATTTATCTGCTTGTAAATTCAGAATTACTGTGGTATTATTGGACCCTGCTTCTGCTCTAAGCTAAGCCATTAGCCACATCCACACTTCACTTCACCCATAAATAAATTCCGAGACTTCTCTTTGCTGTATCTCACATTCCCGATTATTTTAACCATCATATCCCTAAAGCCCTGCGTTTCTCCTCTATGACCTCAATTATCTTTTTCGCTGCCTTGTAGGGGTCCGCTTCAACATAGAATTTCCCGCCAAATATCTCCTCCACGTCATCCGTCAGCCACTTAACTACCCTTTCACTTGCTGCCACGTTGGGCTGATCCCCTAAATGAGTAAATATCCCCAAAGAAACTGTCCAAAAACCTATTGGGACTGCTTTCTCTGCGATATATTCAGGCGCAGAAGCAGCTATAGGAAGCTGATCAATTCGGACATTTAGGTGATTTGCAACGGCATTGAGCACTTCTTCTATCCTTGAGTTATCAACGCATGCCCCCATGAAGATACAAGGTGGGAGAGCGTCGAGTCCATTTGCCTTTGCCACCGCATCCATAACTTTTGCTAAGGTCTCGCCAACACCCGGATAGGTTGGGTCGGGCTTTAGGAGATCATGATAAGAAGCCACGGTTGCCACACACCCGGTAAGAACAACCAGAATATTATTTTTAATCAGCTCCCTGAGCAATTCAACGGTTCGGTATCCATATTCATCTCGTGGTGTAACGCATCCAACGACTGCTACAATGCCACGAATGTTTTCATTTTTTATGTTATCTACAAGAACTCCCACTGCATCACCAGGCCTTACTTTGTCTAAAGCTTCGATAAGTTGTTCGGTTGAAAATCCTCCTATCATATCATGTGGCTCATAGTCTGGAACATAAACTTTCGTTTGATCTCTATTAGCATAATTATCAACTGCCATTTTTATGAGCTCACGTCCGATCTCATCTGCTTTTTCTGCATCAAATTCAATATGTATCGTACCTTCAATCTTTGACATGGGATCCGTGGTAACAATCTTGGTATGGAAGTGCTTAGCAGCATCTACTATCGCGGGCTGGGTACATTGGATGTCAACTGCTACCAACTCAATCGCCCCCGTCGCTATTGCAAGCTCTTGTTGCAGTATATCTCCCGCATAATTCACTCCTCTTCGCATTAATACCTCCATCCCTGTGCAACACATACCAACTACATTGACTTTAGGATTGTTCGCGGGATCAGCGTTATACTCCTCAGCAGCTCTAACAACTGCATCAGCTAATGCCGGGATATGCCCATGGACGATAACATTAATCTCTTCCGGATTTATAACAGTCAAATTTGTTTTTATTTGTACCAGTTTTGGAGTGCCAAGGAGAATATCCTGAATTGTTGTTGCTGGATACATTCCGCAGTATGCGTCTACAAGCCCCAATCGGCAGGCACCCAAAAGCAGATTCTCCATATCGGCATCCATTCCCATTGCAATTCTATTCATAGCCTCCATGATCTCTGGGCAACCACCATTAATGAGGATATCCTTTTCATCCCATAGTTTTCTCCTCTCTTCCAGCGCTCTATAAACTAACATCCTTGGTACGCCCGTTAGTTTTGATATATCATCCAAAATCGCATTCGCGATCTCAACTGCCTTCTCCTCATTTGTATTAGCACCAAACAATCCAAGTCCTTTGTAGACACTATCTAGCTTTTCAGGCTCCTTAATTGAATATGCAGTAACAGATCCTTCTCCCACTCCTTTCAAGATATTTGCGATCCTTCTTCCATGTCCCACATGTGCAGCTGCTCCAATAGCGGTCTCTGAAACCAGGTTCTTAGCAACAATAATATCTTTATTCATACCACAGACGCCCTCTTTTTTCACATTCACACAAGGACCCTGTTGACAGGTCATACAAGTCGCCTGGAACAGTGCATCTTTGGAGCGAGCATAGTTCTCCTTATATCTCTCCCAAACAGTTCTAATTCCGAGCTCCCTTGCTCTCTTCCGCATCACTTCCGTTACAACATCAACAACAAATTTCTCTTTTTTCATTGGTGCTCACCTCGATTCGGATGCGATACTTTACTAAGTATCACTTTTTGTTACTATATGTTTAGTTTATAAGAAAAATTCTCATTCTTTAAAAAACTTTCTCCTTCCTTAAAAAACATTGTTAATATTATATAAGGAAATAGAAGTGTTCAGAACTACAGTATAGTATAACATAAAAGGATCTTGAAAGTATGAGTGAGGAGTGAGGAGGGTGTATGATAGAATGGATATAGAGGAATTGATAGCGATTTCATCAGAGATAGGGAACGCAATAAGGAGTTGTATCTCAGGAAGTCCCGATTATGGTGAGATAGTAGAGACGAGGGAGCGAGATGTGACGAGGCGAATAGATATGGTTGCAGAGAGAGCACTGGAGGAATCATTGAGAAGAAGAGACAAGTGTGCAAGGATAATATCAGAGGAGCTGGGCGACCATGTATATCCTGCAGGAGGTGAACCACAGTTCACACTCATCTTTGACCCTGTAGATGGGTCCACAAATGCTACTCTCGATATCCCTTTATTCTGTACTTCGATTGCTTATTCACCCCTTGTAAAAAGGGTCACCTTTAATGATATTCAGGCGAGTGTGGTTGAGACCATCCAGGGCAGGAGGTATTATGCCGTGCGTGGCGGTAATGCATTTGTGGATGGTACAAGACTGCCACGAGCGGTGAAAGGTAAGACGAAACGAGTTCTTTCTATATATACTTATGGTGCAGATAGGATACCATCCAGGCTTTTGCAATTTGAGAGGGAAGCGAAGCATATTGTGGTCCGCGTGCTTGGCAGTATAGCAATGGAAATATGCTTAGTTGCAGAAGGTGCGATAGATGGACTGATAGATGTACGTGGTATGGTAAGAGGATATGATATTGCAGCAGCATCGCTCATCTTAGAGGAAGCCGGGGGTATCATAACGGACTTGCAAGGAGAAGAGCTGGGAAGAGAGGAACTCGGGAAGCTGGAGGGAGGAGGTATATCATGCATAGCGGTACTGGATAGGACGAAGTATTACGAGAGGATATTAAAACTTGTGGAAGATAACGGATGATGGATAAACACATGTGGTGAAGAATGAGATGCCTGTTGAGTTATTAAAAAACGAGCAGGAATTGGTGAAGAAATTAGGGAGGCGAATAAGGGGTAAAGGAGATGCAACAGTATCAGTATTAGATATGGGTTGTGGTACAGGGAGGCTTGCGGCATATCTCAGGGAAGAAGCGGGCTGTGAGGTGCTTGGAATAGATGTGATGCGGGATAAGATAGAGAGAGCGAGGCGAATAAGGGGTAGGGGTGTTGAATTTGGGGTGCAATCGGCGGAATATATGGGTTTAAAAGACGAAACCTTTGATTTTGTTGTATCACTGAAGGTACTGCATGAGATCCCCCATCCCGAGATTGCGTTGCGGGAGGCGATTCGCGTGTTGAAGAATCGAGGGCGGATATTAATCATTGACTGGATAGGCGGGATTGCCGCTACAAAGCGCCATGCGCATGCGAGCAGATATTTTACACCACAGCAATTAGAGTCGTTGTTTTCACTAACGGGCTTCAAAAATATAGTAATAGAGACAAATAAGGAAGGAGAATTGATGTTAGCAGAGGCGATCAAGCAGATGCATATGAAATAGATAGTACTCACAAAAATTATGAATAAATAAGAGGTTGGTATGAGAAAAAGCTTCTAAGGCGAGCATCTCAATTTTGGACAATTGATAAAAACCGAAAAGCTTTTAAGTTGTTTCTGTACTACTATAATATGCCCTTTAAGGGCAAAAAAGAGAGTAAAGGAGGGAAAAGATAAGTTATGGCTAAGATAGAGGATAAGGTGGACTTATACGACGACAGAGGGAATGTACTGGCGAAGGACGTGCCAATTACGGCACTCAGCCCATTGAAGAACCCGGCGATAAAGAAGATAGTCAGTCTTACGGTGCGAACAGCAGCAGTTGACTTAGCAGGGCTGGAGAAGAAACTAGCAACCGGTGCATTAGGTGGCAGGGGAATGGTGATAAGAGGCATTGGACTGAACCTGCCGATAGTGGACAAAGCGGAGGAGATAAGGAAAGAAGTAGAGGATATGCTGCGTGTAGAGCCAGGTGACGACACAAGAGTAGACCTGATGGGAGGAGGTAAGCGAATGTTGATAGAGACGCCAACGGCGAGGATTCTCAGTGATTATTCGGTTGGATTAACAGCGCCGTGCGCAGCACTGACGCATGCGATAATAGATGTGTGCAATGTTGATATGTGGGATGCACCGACAGTGAAGGCAGCAGTATGGGGCATGTACCCGCAGAATCCCGACCCTGCAGAGGGTGGGTGTGCAGTGAAGATGTTGGTGGATGTGCCGATGAAGAATGAGGGAATGGGGTATGTGCTGAGGAACATACCTGTGAATCACCTCGCGGCTACTGTAAGGAAGAGAGCGCTGCAGGGTGCGGCATTGGCAATGATACTGGAGAAGGCGGCGCAATGGGAGATGGGCAACGCAATAGGACCATTTGAGCGTGGACATCTGCTTGACCTGGCATACGAGGGTATGAATGCGAACAACCTGCTGTACAACCTGATAAAGGAGAATGGGAAGACCGGTACGCTGGGTGATGTTGTGTACAGCCTGGTAGAGAAGGCGAAAGCAGATGGGTTATTGAAAGAGAAGAAGAAGATGCCATCGGGATTTGTTGTATATGATACCGATGACATGCAGTTGTGGAACGCATATGCATCAGCAGGGATGCTTGCTGCGGTATGTGTAAATTGTGCAGCAATGAGAGCAGGGCAGTCGGTACCGCCAAACATCATGTACTTCAATGAGTTGCTGGAGCATGAGACGGGCATGCCCGGGGTTGACTTTGGAATGGCACAGGGTACTTCCGTGTCGAGTTCGTTCTTCTCGCACTCGATCTACGGTGGTGGAGGTCCTGGTGTCTTCTATGGTAACCACATTGTTACAAGGCATGCAAAGGGGCAGTTTATACCATGCTTCTGCGCTGCGATGTGCATAGATGCTGATACAATGTACTTCATACCCGCAAGGACATCAGCACTGTATGGAGAGGTCCTGGGTGCGATACCGGAGTTTGCGGAGCCGATGAAGGCAGTAGCAGAGGGTGCAAAGGAGATTATGTAAGGAGGTGAAAAAGAAATGCCACAATTTTGGCCTGGTTCGAGCTTTATAGCCGAGAACCGCAGGAAATATATGAATCCTGAGTACAAGTTTGAGAAGCTGCGAGATATACCAGAAGAGGACGTAGTGAGATTGCTGGCGCATCGTGCGCCTGGTGAGGAATACAAGAGTATACATCCGCCATTGGAGGAGATGGAAGAGCCTGAATGCGCGGTTCGTGAGATGGTGGAACCCACAGAAGGAGCAAAAGCAGGCGACCGGATAAGATACAACCAGTTTACAGATTCAATGTTCTTCGCACCGATAACGCCGAGACAGCGAGCAGTGGCGTATTATTGCAGGTGGAGAGGAATAGATGTTGGTGTGCTATCAGGAAGGACGATTATAGAAGCGAGAGAGCGGGATGTAGAAAAGATAGCAAAGGAGCTATTGGATTCTGAGACGTATGATACTGCAAGAACCGGTCTCAGAGGAAGGACGGTGCATGGGCACGCAGTCCGACTGGATGAGCGGGGTATGATGTTCGATGCGTTGAGGAGATGGGCATTCGATGAGAGTACGGGTGAAGTGAAGTATGTGAAGGATATGATAGGTGGAGCGATGGACAAGGAAGTGGTACTGGGTAAGCCGCTTCCCGAGGATGAACTGAGGAAGAGAACTACCATGTACAGGAATGCTCAGGGTGGCGTCTGGCAGGAAGCAGATGATCCCGAGTCGATGGATGTATGCTCAGAGATACACTGGAAGAGAACGGTCGCTGGGTTCCAGCCGTGGAAGAAGATTGCAGAAGTGAAAGGTGGAAAGAAGGATGTAGGTGTAAAGGACCTGAAATTATTCGTACCAAGAGGAGGTGTAGAATAAAATGCCATTTGGAGATGTGCAGCATAATTTCTTGAAGGCGATGTCGAACAAGTTCGCCGAGAAGCCTGATAGCACGAAGACCAAGTTCTATGTGTATGGTGGATGGACGCAGTCGAAGAGGAAGACGGAGTTTGTAGAGGAAGGAAAGAAGCTGGCGATGGCAAGGTCCAGTCGAACGCCGGGATATAACCCGGATGTGGGAATGCCTCAGGGGCAGCGATACCTGATGCCGTACATGTTGAACCATACGGATATCATGGTAGAGCCTGATGACCTGCACTGGATAAATAATGCGGCAATGCAACAATGCTGGGATGATATGAAGAGGTGCATTATTTTAGGACTGGATGACGCGCACGGTCTGCTGGAGGCGCGATTGGGTAAGGAGGTCACGCCAGATACAATAAGCCACTACATGGAAGTGCTGAACCATGCACTGCCAGGTGCGGCGGTCATTCAGGAGCACATGGTGG
>Ga0190361_1000181_pt1 | contig 26328 bp, 27 predicted proteins | sample 48721845_MG_FD_161273 | JGI IMG/M metagenome (GOLD analysis project Ga0190361, IMG submission 161273) | Hydrothermal vent microbial mat bacterial communities from Southern Trench, Guaymas Basin, Mexico - 4872-18-4-5_MG | ecosystem: Environmental > Aquatic > Marine > Hydrothermal vents >... | reverse complement strand
CCTTTGGTGTCCTCAGAGGGCTATCCTGTAATGTTTCGGAGCTGCAACGGGGGGCTAATCTTGACCCCCACACAGGGATGAAATCCTCTATCCGCTTCAATCCAAAAATGAATCGCTCAATTTAGGAAAAAGGTAATTTTTGCTCCCTCTAAGACTTGACAAAGGGCTTGAGAGGAGTTAGAAAGCAATTTCAATTTGTGAAATAACTAACAATAAACTACGTTTTTTGCTTCTATAAAGTTATGTTATCGACCTTTATCCTGCGTCAGCATTATTTGCCACGGGGACTAGGTGGGGAGGAGTTGCAGATTATCTAAAAACTCATGTTCTGAGGAACCTTCTCCTTCGCCTCAGCCTAAGACTTAAAGAAACTTTCATGGAGGAGAAGATGAGCGTGAAGAAGGGTTCAATGCTTATAGTCGGAGGAGGTATAGGAGGAATCCAGGCAGCTATAGATCTCGCCAACTCTGGGTTTAAAGTCTTTTTGTTGGATGAAAAACCCTACTTTGGGGGAAAAATGGTGCAACTTTACAGGACTGTTGAAGACTTATGTTCCATTTGCGCAGTGACCCCCAAGATCCTCGAAGCCAAAGGGAACCCAAACATAGTCCTTCTCCCAGGGGCTACAGTAAAAGAAGTCTCAGGTGTGCCAGGTCAATTTGAAGTACGGATAGAGAAGGCCCCTCGCTATGTGGATGTTTCAAAGTGTATCTCATGTGGCCTTTGTTGGATGAAGTGCCCTGTAACGGTTAAAAGCGAGTTTAACCTCGGTTTGGGAAGCAGGAAGGCGATCTACATGGCCTATGGTGGGGCCGTGCCCAATACACCTGTCATCGATAAGGAAAATTGCCTTTACTTCAAGGACAGAAGTTGTGAGAAGTGTGCGGAGGTCTGTCCTGCGGGGGCGATAAACTTCTCGGACTCAGCCAAAGAGGAGGTCATAAAGGCGGGGGCTGTACTCTTTACGGCAGGACTTGAACTTTATCAGGAGGGGGAGGAGGCGGAGAAGCTCGGTTTGGGAAGGATCAAGGACGTCATTTCGAACCTTCAACTCGATCGTCTTATAAGCATTTACGGCCCAACGGTGGGTGAACTGAGGAGGCCGTCTGATGGGAAGATAGCCAAAGAGGTCGCAATCATCCTTTGTGTAGATCAGAAGAATCCGGATTATCCTGTTTGTTCAACTTACTGTTGTGGCCATGCCTACCGGGCGGCGCTGGAGATAACCAGTAAATATGAAGATGCCAGGGTAACCATATATCACGATGACCTCTGTAATTACGGTTATTCATGGGAAAGGGTCTACAGGACGGTAAAGGACAATGAGAGGATAGAATTTGTAAAAACGAGAATTCTGTCCTGTGAGCAGGCGCAGGAGAAGGTGAAGGTCATCCATGAAGGCGGTGAGGCCTCCTTTGATTTAGTGGCCCTCGCTTTGCCCATGAAGCTATCCAGCGCAACGAAAGAGACAGCCGAAAGGTTGGGTTTGGAACTCGACGATAAGGGCTTTGTGAAGGAGATCGAGGTTGGAAGGACTGCAAGGGATGGGGTCTTCGTGGGGGCTACTTCTACGGGGCCCAGGGAGATCCCCTCAACGTGTGCTTATGCAGAGGCAGCCGCCTGTGAAGCCTCTTGCTTCCTCCAGGAGGCACGGGGGACGATGACCACCCTGCCCAGCTTCCCGGAGGAGAGGGATGTGGCGGGAGAGGAGCCCAGAATAGGGGTGTTCATCTGCAGATGCGGGGGCAATATCTCAGATGTGCTTGACTGCTCCCAGTTAGCTGAATTCGCCAGGGATCTCGATGGAGTAGAAGGAAGCTTCGTCCTTGATTTCGCATGCTTTCCGGAAGGGATCTCGTTCATCAAAGAGAAGATAAAAGAGCTCGACCTGAACCGAGTTGTGGTCGTGGCCTGTAGTTTCAGGAGTCACTTAGCCGTATTCCAACGGGCTCTGAGGCAGGCTGCGTTGAATCCCCATCTCGTGACGATGGTCAATGCGAGAGAGGCCATCGCGTGGCCTAACAGAGAAGTGCCGGAATTTGCCCTGCAAAGGGTGAAGGAGGAACTTGTCGGAGCCCTGGGGAGAGCCAGGTCACTGAAACCACTTCGGCCTAGCTTTAGGGAGGTTACTAAGAGGGCCCTCGTGGTGGGAGGAGGGATAAGTGGTATGGTAGCCGCCCTCGGCTTGGCAAAGCAGGGATTCCCCACTTATTTGGTGGAGAAGGAAGGGGAGCTGGGCGGCCAAGCTCGAAGGATGTTCAAGGACGTGAAAGGCAGAGACATCTCCCAGTTTCTCTTTTCTTTGATCAAAGAGGTTGAGGGGAACGAGCTTATAGAGGTCCTAAAGGGATATAAAGTGGCCGAATTCAGGGGTCATATAGGGCAATTCCAAACGGTGGTGGAAAGAGAAGGCACGAAAAAGACCCTGGAACATGGGGTCTTGATAATCGCCACAGGGGCTTCCGAGTACAGGGGAGAGGAATACGGACGAGGGAGGGACAGAAGGATCATCAGCCAGCTCGATCTTGAAGAGAGACTCAAGAGAGGCGGGGTGGTAGAGGAGAGGAAGGTCTTTATGCTCCAGTGCGTGGGGTCGAGGGATGAAGGACATCCCTATTGTTCGAGGATATGCTGCCAACAGGCCTTGAAGAACGCATTGATCCTTGCCGATATAGGCATATCCGTGACCGTCGGGACAAAAGGTATGGTCACCCCTGGGTACACCTTCGAACTCTATCTGAAGGCGAAGGAGAAGGGGGTGAGGTTTGTAGAGGTCGATGACCGAGTGCAGATAGAGAGGGGGGAGAAGCTTATCGTGAACCTTGAAGAAGGCAGGGAGGAGTTCGATCTTGTGGTCCTGTCAGCAGGTATCGTTAAGTCCGAGGACAACGATCTCCTTTCCTTTATATTCGGTCTGCCCTTAAACGAGGACGGCTTCTTCGAGCCAGAAGACCATGTGGCAACGGCCACGCCGGTAGAGTTCAGCAAAAGAGGGATATTCGTCTGTGGAGTGGCATCCGGTCCAAAGACCTTAGAGGATTCGATCGCCGAGGCGAAAGCGGCTGCTCAAAGGGCTGCCACTGTCCTCAGCAAGGAGCGGATAGTGGGAGGCACCATGGTTTCCAAAGTTGATAGTAGTAGGTGCGTGGCCTGTCTCACCTGTGTGAGGGTTTGTCCCTTCTCAGTCCCGCATATTGGAGAAGAGGGGGTGGCTGAGATACTTCCAGAGGAGTGTCGAGGATGCGGCATTTGTGCTGCTGCCTGTCCCAGGAGGGCCATACAACTTGAGCACTTTGAGGACGAGCAGTTGTTCACCCAAATCGAGGCGATTCTTTCGGCATAGGGAGGTGTGAGATGGGAGATTTTGAGCCGAAGATCGTGGGCATATTTTGTCATTATTGCGCCCTCGCCGCACAGGATGTCGCAGGGAAAGGAAGGATGACCTTCCCTGCCAATATAAGGGAGGTAAGGGTGTTGTGTACCGGAAAGGTGGATGCACTCCACATTCTCAAGGCCCTTGAAGATGGGGCCGATGGGGTCCTGATCATCGGCTGCAAAGTGGGTGACTGCTATTTCAGAGAGGGGAACATCAAGGCGCTGAAGAGGGTCGAATATGTACGAGGGCTCCTCAAGGAGATAGGCCTGGAGCCCGAGAGGGTCCAGATGTATGAGGTACCCGGCCCCATGGGCAGGAGATTTACTGAGATCGTTCGGGAGATGACGGAGAAAATCAAAGCGCTCGGGCCAAGTCCATTGCGCAAGCAGGCTTAAGGAGGTCGAGATGATAGTAGCAGAGCGAAAGCCCTTTGAGGAGATAAAGGAGAGCGTTAGGGCATATGAGAGGATCCTGGTCTTGGGTTGTGGAACCTGCGTGAGTGTCTGTCTCGCCGGAGGCGAAAGGGAGGTGGCCATCCTGGCCTCCCAGCTTCGGATGGCTTTTAGGCTTGGGGGCAGAGAAGTGGAGATAGGGGAGCTTACCATAACGCGGCAGTGCGATAGGGAATACATAGAGCCCATCCGTCAGACGGCAGCCCTTTACGATGTGATCCTCTCCATGGCCTGTGGTGCGGGGGTGCAACTGGTGGCCGAGGTGCTCGAGCCCAAGGTGGTGCTTCCGGCCCTTAACACCCGCTTCATCGGGGTGACGGAGGCAGAAGGGGTATGGGGGGAGAGGTGTATGGCCTGTGGCGACTGCCTTCTCGCCTACACCGGCGGCATCTGCCCCGTGACCATGTGCGCCAAGGGCCTGCTCAACGGTCCATGCGGGGGCACGGACCACGGCAAGTGCGAGGTGGATCGCGAGAAGGACTGCGCCTGGACCCTGATCTACCGGCGCCTCGAGGCCCAGGGGAGACTCGATATGATAGAGAGGATCTTCGAGCCCAAGCGCTTCGGCCCCCGACTGCACCCAGCACGGGTGATGAGAGAGGTCTATCAGAGGGCCTAAACAGAGGGAGATCTCAAGGAAGGATAAGGAGGGGAAGAGATGGCGAGCCGTTTCAAGGAGGCACTGGAGAGCGGGAAGTTCGTGGTCACCGCGGAGGTGGGTCCGCCCAAGGGGACCAACATCGAAAAGCTCCTCCATCATATAGACCTCCTTAAGGACAGGGTGGATGCCCTGAACGTCACCGACAACCAGAGCGCGGTGATGAGGATCTGCTCCCTGGCAGTCTGTAAACTCATCAAGGACCGCGGTGGGGAGCCGATCCTCCAGGTCACCTGTCGTGACAAGAACCGCCTGGCCATCCAGTCGGAGCTCCTCGGAGCGCACGTGCTCGGGATCCATAACGTGCTCTGCCTGACAGGGGACCACATCGTGGTGGGGGATCATATAGACGCCATGCCGGTCTTCGACATCGACTCAGTGCATCTCATCCAGGCAGTCCGCACCCTGGAGCAGGGCAAGGACATGGCGGGAAACGAACTCGATGGCCCGGTCTCCTTCTGCGTTGGGGCGACGGCCACCCCTGAGGCCGATCCCTTAGAGCCCCAGCTCCTGAAGTTTAAGAAAAAGGTCAGGGCCGGGATCAATTTCGTTCAGACCCAGGCGGTTTACGACCTCGATAAGTTCAGGCGGTTCATGGAGTTCGCGAGGAAGTTCGATCGGGTGAAGGTCCTGGCGGGGATCGTCCTTTTAGCCTCAGTCGGCATGGCCCGTTACATGAACGCGAATGTGCCAGGGATCTTCGTCCCTGAGGAGATGATCCAGGAGCTCGCCTCTGCCCCCAAGGGGAAGGCCATAGAGAAGGGGATCGAGATCGCAGCCCGCCTGATCCGCACTATCCGGGACGAGGGGATCTGCGACGGGGTCCACATCATGGCCATCGGCCGGGAGGAGCGGGTCCTGGACATCCTCGATGCCGCAGGCCTTTAAACCCTGCTTTCCGTTGAGGACCATCTCCTGAAGAGCCCAGATTTGCCCGCTTTCCCCTATTTGTTACCTTTGCCGCGAATGGCTGGCCTCTACATTACCTCGACAGAAGCAGAGGCGGGGAAATCCCTGGTTTGTCTCGGGGTGATGGACCTTTTGTTGAGGAACTTCGAGGTGGGGAGGGTGGCCTTTTTCCGTCCTCTGGTGAAGGACCCCGCTCGCGACGACGTAGAACTCATCCTCGAGACCTTCGGTTTGAGGATCTCTCCCGAAGAGGTCTCCGGCGGAGAGGAGGCTCCTCGAAGGGATGTCCGAGGCCTTGCCTGTGATATCGGTAAGGGAGAATACCTTCCCGGCCGCGGTAAAGGTGAGGGAGGTAAAGGCCCCTATCCTCTCTGATGACGAGGAAAAGGTGAACGTCGCCATCGATGCCTTTGAGCAAGCGGTCCCCACGGAGCAATTCATTCGCGAGCTATTGCGGAGGAGGCCGGGGATCCTCACCCCCCGTATGTTCGAGCACAGACTCGTAGAGTGGGCTCGCAGGGACCCGAAACACATCGTGTTGCCCGAGGGCGAGGACGAGAGGATCCTCAGAGCAGCTGGCCTCGCCCCCCGCAAGGGCATCGCCAGGCTAACCCTTTTAGGGGATCCTGAGACCATAGCCAAGAAGGGAAGGCCCCTGGGGCTCGACCTCTCCAGGGTTGAGGTGGTCGATCCCGCACGATTCCCAAAGTTCGAACGATATGCAGAGCGGTACTACCAACTCCGTAGACACAAGGGGATTACCTACGAGATGGCCTTGGACCTCATGGCCCATCGCAATTGCCTGGGGGCCATGATGGTACTGGAAGGGGATGCCGACGGGATGGTCTCTGGGGCCGTACACACCACCGCCGACACCCTGAGGCCGGCCTTCGAGATCATAAAAACCAGGCCAGGATACAGCATCGTCTCAAGTGTCTTTTTCATGTGCCTCAAGGACAGGGTGCTGGTCTACGGGGATTGTGCCGTCAACCCCGACCCGATGCTCAGCAGTTAGCCGAGATCGCCCTGAGCTCTGCAGAGACGGCCATGCAGTTTGGAATAGAACCCCGAGTGGCGATGCTCTCCTACTCAACCGGAGGGTCTGCCCGAGGCAGGGATGTGGACAAGGTGCAGAAGGCCACAGAGCTCGCTCGGGAACTGGCCTTGAGGAGAGGACTCGATGTGAAGGTCGACGGCCCCATGCAATACGACGCCGCCGTGGATCCCGAGGTGGCGCAGAGGAAAATGCCGCAAAGCGAGGTGGCCGGAAAGGCCAGCGTGTTGATCTTCCCCGACCTGGATACGGGCAACAACACTTATAAAGCCGTCTAGCGCTCCGCGGGGGCCGTGGCTATATAGGACTCATACTCCAGGGGCTGAAGAGGCCTGTAAACGACCTGAGTCGGGGCTGTACGGTCGCGATGTGCTGAACACCATAGCCATCACCGTCATCCAAGCCCAGGGGTCATGAAGGTTCAGGCACCAAGAAGAAGGGGGCGAGGAGATGCGGGACCTCAACCCCCTTCCCGATCATAAGAGTGCCTTCAGACTCATCCGCGATCGCCTCCCACACGGTGAGATCGCCGCAGTAGGTCACCGTGTCGTTCACGGCGGTGAGAGTTTCAGCGGCTCGGTGATGATAGATGATGCCGTGCTCAAAGCGATAGGGGAGAATGTGCCTTTGGCACCTCTGCACAACCCCGCCAACCTTCAGGGGATAAAGGTGGCGATGGAACTCTTCCCCGATGTCCCCCATGTGGCCGTCTTCGATACTGCCTTCCACCAGGATATGGCCCCAGAGGTCTTCCTCTACCCCCTTCCGTACGATCTCCACAGGCGGTACGGCATTAAGGAAGTACAGCTTTCACGGGACCTCCCACGCCTTTGTCGCCTCTGAAGCCGCCCGCTACCTCGGAAGGGACCTCGGGGAGCTTAACCTCATGAACCGTCCACCTGGGAAACGGGGCGAGTATAAGTGCCATCCGCGGCGGGGTGTCTGTGGATACGAGCATGGGAATGACCCCCCTGGAGGGCCTTATGATGGGGACCCGCTCCGGGGATGTGGATCCGGCGGTTCCCCTCTTCATGGTCCTGGAGCTCGGGATGGATCCCAGCGGAGTCTACAAGTTGCTCAACGGCGAAAGCGGCCTCAAAGGGATATGTGGTCAAAACGATATGAGGGAGGTCCTCCGGTTGAAGTCGCGGGGAGACCGGATGGCAGAGTTCGCCTTCAGGATGTACTGCTACCGGGTTAAGAAATACATCGGTGCCTATATGGCGGTGCTGAGTTCCGTGGACGCTCTGGTTTTCACCGCAGGGATCGGCGAGAACTCCCCCGAGCTAAGATGGCACGTCTGTGAGGGACTCGAAAAATTGGGGGTGAGGATCGACTCGGGACGAAACAACCGGAATGAGAGGGAGATAAGCTGCCCTGATTCCCCAGTCAGAGTCCTTGTAATTCGCACCAACGAGGAATTGATGATCGCCAGGGAGACGGTTAGGGTGACGGGACTCCGCCCTGTCCTTTGACCCATAAAGAATTTCCCCTTGACAAATAAAATGAATTTTTTAAACTAAGGGGTGGGATTGTGACAAAATTAACAAGGAGGCTCGCGATGTCAGAGGTCAGGGAGATTGCCACCCTTTGGATCCAGGGGGGGACCTGCAGCGGTTGTTCTGTATCGGTGTTGAACGCGGTGGCTCCATCGGTGAAGAACATCCTGATAGATGAAGTGGTTCCGGGCAATCACATAAACTTGAGGTTTCAGGCCACCATCATGGCCGGTGCAGGGGACCCCGTGATACGGGTGCTGGAGGAGACGGGCGAGGGGAAGGCCGGTGAGTTCCTCCTCGTGGTGGAGGGAGAGATACCCACGGCAGAAGGGGGCGGCTACTGCTGTGTAGGGGAGAAGGACGAACACCCTGTGCCCTTTAGGGACTGGGTGGTGGAACTCGGGCGCAAGGCCATGGCGGTTATCGCTTTAGGGACCTGTGCCTGCTTTGGAGGCATTCCCTCTGGCAGGCCGAATCCTACGGGGGCAAAAGGCGTGATGGACGTCTTCAAGGAGGCCGGGGTGGATACCCCCCTCATCAACATCCCCGGTTGTCCTCCTCACCCCGATTGGTTCGTAGGAACTGTAGCCAAAATACTCATCTCTGGACTGCCCAAGCCCGAGGAGCTTGACGATTGGCTTCGTCCTAAGGACTTCTATGGCACCCTGATCCACGAGAACTGCCCTCGTCGTGCCTACTTCGACGAGGGCAAGTTCGCCAAGAAGTTCGGCGAACCGGGCTGTCTCTACGAGCTCGGCTGCAAAGGGCCCATCACCTATGCGGACTGTCCCCTGAGGAAGTGGAACAACGGGGTGAACTGGTGCATCGATGCGGGGATGGGCTGTCAGGGTTGCACCCAACCCGAGTTCCCCGACTTCCTGGGCTCCTTTTACGAGAAGCTCACCGACGTAGATGTGCCCAAGATCGGTGAATACTGGAAGAAAAGGGAGGGCTAAGGGCGATGGGAAAGATCGTCATAGATCCGATCACCCGTATTGAGGGGCACCTGAAGGTAGAGGTCGTGGTGGACGGAGGCGAGGTGAAGGAGGCGCGCTGCTCCGGTATGCTCTTTCGGGGCTTTGAGAAGATCCTGGAGGGGCGTGACCCGCGGGATGCCCAGATCATCACCCAGAGGATCTGCGGCGTCTGCAATCACTGTCACACCACCGCGGCGAGCCTCTGTCTGGACAGCGCCTTCGGGATCGCCGATAAGATCCCCGACAACGGACGTCTCATCCGCAACCTCACCCTCGGCTTCCACCAGGTTCAGGACCACATCCTGCACTTCTACCACTTGGCGGCCCTCGATTACGTGGACGTGACCAAGGTGGCCGACTACGAAGGAGACGATCGGGTTCTGCAGTCCATCAAGGCCTTCATCGGCCGAGGGGAGTTGGCGCCCTTCGTCCCACGCTACGAGGGGGACTACCGTTTCCCCCCGGAGGTGGATCGGGAGCTGGTGCTCCACTACGTGAAGGCCCTTGAGGTGAGGCGCAAGGGACACGAAGCGGTGGCCATCCTCGGGGGGAAGGTCCCCCATGCTTGTACCATCACCCCCGGTGGGGCCACTGAGGTCCCCACCATCGACAAGATCGCTACCCTGCTCTGGAGGGCCAAGGAGCTTCGCGAATTCGTCGAGGACTACTACGTCCCGGATGTCATTCGGGTGGCGGAGACCTACAGCGACTACTTCGAGATAGGTAAGGGCTGTGGGCGTTTCCTCTCCTACGGCGAGTTCGACCTCGAGGGAGGTGACCCCGATTACACCAAAAGGGCGCGGCTCTTCAAGCAGGGGAGCACCGCCACGGATCTGAGGCACGAGCCCCTCGACCTCGGCGAGATCACCGAATACGTGAAGTACTCCTGGTACGAGGAGGACACCTCGGGGCGTCATCCCTTCGAGGAGGACACCAAACCCCGGCTCGGCAAACAAGGGGGTTACTCCTGGATCAAGGCCCCACGGTACAAGGGCCAGGTCCATGAGGTGGGGCCCTTGGCCAGGGTGGCGGTGGCCTACGCCGCAGGGGACCCTGCTATAAGGGAGATGGTCGACTCGGTGCTGGGCCACTTCAAGGCGTCCCCCGAGGCCCTCTTCTCCGTCCTGGGGAGGCACGCCGCTCGAGCCCTCTGTGCTCTGCACATAGCCAGGAATCTGGAGAAGTGGGTCCTGGAGCTGAAACCAGGGGAGCCGGCCTACGTGGAGTACGAGATCCCTGAGGAGGGCCAGGGGGTGGGCATCGTGGATGCGGCCAGAGGGGCCCTCGGGCACTGGATCCTCATCAAGGACTCCAAGATCGCGAAGTACCAATGCGTAGTGCCCACTACCTGGAACGCCTCCCCCATGGACGACATGGGGGACCCCGGGCCCATCGAGCAGGCCTTGATCGGCACCAAGGTGAAGGACGAGTCCAACCCCTTTGAGATCGTCAGGATCGTCAGGTCCTTCGATCCCTGCATCGCCTGTGCGGTCCACTTGCTCAACCACAAGGGGCGTGAACTGAAGAGGTACATCATAGCTTAAGGGAGGAAGGAGATGGTAAGGTCAGAACAGAAACCCTTTGAGGAGATCCTGGACTACCTCGAGGGCACCAAGAAGGTCTTCATCCTCGGTTGTGACGGCTGCGCCCAAGCGAGCCAGACCGGAGGATGGCCTCAGGTCCTCGAGATGAAGGAGCGACTCGAGGGGGCGGGCAAGGAGGTCACGGGTTGTACCGTGGTCGACTTCCTCTGCCAGAAGGCCCTGGTGGCCTCGCGGCTCCGTCCCCTGGAGGAACAGGTGATGGCGGCGGATGGGGTGCTCATCCTCACCTGTGGCATAGGGGTCCAGGCCGCCTCCGCGGTCATAAAACGCCCCATCTTCCCCGGCTGCAACACCGTGCCCCTTGGGGGCACCAGGGGGGAATGGATGGGGGCTGAGAGGTGTCTGGAGTGCGGCGACTGCCTGCTGTACTGGACCGGGGGGATATGTCCGCTTACGGCCTGCAGCAAAGGGCTGATCAACGGCCCTTGTGGAGGGGCGTCCAACGGCAAGTGCGAGGTCAGCAAGGAGAAGGACTGCGGTTGGGAGTTGATCTATCAGCGCTTGAAGGAGCTTGGCCAGCTCCATCGGCTCAAGAAGTTCATAGCCCCTAAGGATTACAACAAGATGAGGCCCAGGCCGGAGATCCTTTCCACCTCCCTTTGGGCCCTTGAACAAAGGGATTAAAGAGAGGAGGGCGAACGATGGCCTTCAAAGAAGCGTTGCAGAGCGGAAAGTTCACCGTCACAGCCGAGGTGGGGCCTCTCAAAGGGACCGATACCACCGAGGTCTTGGAGGTGGCCGAACTCCTGAGGGGGAAGGTGGACGGGGTGAACGTCACCGACCAGCAGAGTGCGGTGATGAGGTTGGGGTCCTTAGTCACCTGCCATCTGTTGATCCAGAAGGGCCTCGACCCGATCTTTCAGATGACCTGTAGGGACCGCAACCGGATCGCCCTTCAGTCGGACCTCTTGAACGCCCACGTCCTGGGGATAAAGAACGTGCTGGCCATCACGGGCGACTACCCCACCCTCGGGGATCACCCCGACGCCAAGGCCGTCTACGACATAGACTCGGTGCAGCTGGTCTGGACCATCAACCGGATGAACCAGGGATACGATCTGGCGGGGAACGAACTTCAGGGGAAGACCGACTTCTTCGTGGGTGCTGTGGTCACCCCCATAACCGACACCGAGGCGGCCTTCGAGCTCCAACTGATAAAGATGGAGAAGAAGATCGAGGCCGGGGCGCGCTTCTTCCAGACCCAGGCCGTTTACGACGTGGACGCCTTCGCCCGCTTCATGAAGAGGGCCGAGGACTTCGGCGTCCCGATCCTGGCCGGGATCATACCCCTCAAGTCGGTAGGTATGGCCCGCTATATGAACAAGAACGTGGCAGGGGTCTTCGTGCCCGAGCACCTCATCGAGGAGATGTCCAAGGCGGAGGACAAGGCCCAAAGGGGCCTCGAGATCGCCGCCCGGCTGATCAAGGACCTGAAGGACCTCTGCCAGGGTGTCCACATCATGGCCATCGGTTGGGAGAAGAAGGTGCCGGAGATCCTCGAGCTCGCAGGTCTCGCCTGAGGGGGAAACCGCCTTGAGGACTCTTCCCTTAAGGGCTCAGGCCCTTAAGGGAAATTTTTTCTGATGGGGAAGACGGTCATCATCGGCATCGGTAACCTCCTCCTCAAGGACGAAGGGGTGGGGGTCCACGCGGTCAGGGCCCTCCAGGGGGAGGAGCTCCCCCCTGAGGCGGAGGTGATAGATGGGGGCACCGCCACCATGGAGCTTCTGCCCATCCTCCAGGAGGCCGACCGTGTGGTGGTGATAGATGCCGTCAAGGGGGGAGGGGCCCCAGGGACCCTCTACCGGGTGACCCCCAAGGAACTGATGGGAGAGGGGGAGAGGCCCCTGAGCCTCCATCAGGTGGGGCTCCTAGAGGTCCTCCAGATGGCGCGCCAGTTGGGCTCACAGGCGGAGGTGGTGATCATCGGGGTGGAGCCCAAGGAGATCTCCTGGGGGATGGAGTTGACCCCTGAGGTGCAGCAGAAGCTGCCGCGGGTGGTGGAGGCCGTCTTGAGGGAGCTCGGGATTGTGAGGGAAGGGGCTTTGTAATAGAATTCGTGAGGTGCATGAGCTCTCAATAGCTCAGAGCCTGCTCGAGATCCTAGAGCAGGAGGCCAAGGCCAGAGGGGCCGCTAAGGTGACGCGGGTGAAGTTGCGGATCGGTGCCCTCAGCGGGGTTGTCAGGGAGGCCCTGGAGTTCGCCTTCGAGGTGGCCAGCGGCGGCACCGTAGCCGAGGGGGCCTCCTTGGAGATCGAGGAGGTGCCGGTGCGGATCCGCTGTCCCCGTTGCGGAGTGCTCGAGCAGGAGGGTCCCTTCTTGGTCTGTGCCCGTTGCGGGGAGGTGGGCGTCCTGCTCTCGGGCAGGGAGCTCGAAATCGACAGCATGGAGATAGAGGATGGAGGTCAAAGTCGTCAGGGACATCCTTGAGGCCAACGAGGTCATCGCCCGACAGAACTGGGACTTCTTCGCCGAGCGGGGCATCTACGTCTTGAACCTGATGGGGAGCCCGGGCACGGGCAAGACGTCGCTCCTTGAGCGGACCCTGGAGAGGCTCAAGGGGCGTTGGAGGGTAGGGGTGATCGAGGGCGATATAGCCACCAGCCAGGACGCCGAGAGGATAGCGCGGTACGGGGTGCCGACGGTGCAGATAAACACCGGAGGGGCCTGCCATCTGGACGGGAACATGGTCCGGGGGGCCTTCGGGGAGTTGGACTTCGACCAGATAGACCTGCTGATAGTGGAGAACGTGGGCAATCTGGTCTGTCCGGCGGAGTTCAGGATCGGTGAGGACGACAAGGTGATGATCCTGTCGGTCACCGAGGGGGAGGACAAGCCCTTGAAGTACCCCCTGATGTTCCAGGTCTCCTCGGCCCTGCTGCTGAACAAGATCGACCTTCTGCCCTATGTGGACTTTGACCTGGAGCGTTTTCGCAGTTACGCCTTGAAGGTCAACCCGAGGCTCCAGATCATGGAGATCTCCTGCAAGACGGGCGAGGGTCTCGAATGCTGGATCGACTGGCTCGAGGAGAGAGCCTCCGGGAAGCGGGGATGAGGAGGGCCCAGATCCTCATCCAGGGTATAGTACAAGGGGTGGGGTTCCGCCCCTTTGTTTATGGCCTGGCCAAGCGCTGGGGCCTAAAGGGGTGGGTGCTCAACGACGAGCGGGGAGTCCAGATCGAGGTAGAGGGGGAGGAGGATGCCTTGGACGGCTTCCTCGGAGGGCTTCGCTCCCCTCCTCCCTTGGCCCGGGTGGAGCGGATCGACCTCAAGTACCTGCCCCCTGTGGGTTACGCCGATTTCGAGATCAGGGAGAGCCTCCGCGGTGATTACCGTCGTGCGCTGATATCGCCGGACATCGCCACCTGTGAGGACTGCCTGCGGGAGCTCTTCGACCCGCGGGACCGCCGCTTCCGTTATCCCTTCATCAACTGCACCAACTGCGGTCCACGCTTCACCATCATCAAGGACGTCCCCTACGATCGCGAAAAGACCACCATGGCCCCCTTCCAAATGTGTCCCCAATGTCTGAAGGAGTACCACGACCCCGCCGACAGGCGCTTCCACGCCCAGCCGAACGCCTGTCCCCTCTGTGGCCCCCGGGTGAGGCTGCTGGACGGGCAGGGGAGGGAGTTGCAGGTCCCTGATCCCATCGTCGAGGCGATCAGCTTGCTCAAGGAGGGGGCCATCGTAGCGGTGAAGGGCCTCGGTGGGTACCATCTGGCCTGTGACGCCTACGACGAGGGGGTCGTCTCGCGGCTCCGCCGGAGGAAGTATCGCGAGGACAAGCCCTTCGCCTTGATGTGTCGGGACCTGGCGGTGGCCTTCAAACTCTGCCATAGGGAGCCCGGAGCGGAGGAGCTCCTCGAGGGCAGAGAACGCCCCATCGTGATCCTTCCACAGAGGGCCTCGTCCCCAGTGGCCCCCTCTGTTGCCCCGGGCCACAAGACCTTGGGGGTCATGCTCCCCTATACACCTCTGCACCACCTGCTGATGTCCGATGGCCTGGAATGCCTGGTTATGACCAGCGGCAACGTGAGCGATGAGCCCATCGCCTATAAGGACGCTGAGGCCCTGGAGAGGCTCAGGGGGATCGCCGACTACTTCCTGGTCCACAACCGCGCCATCCACATGCGCTGTGACGATTCGGTCCTGAAGCCCTTCCGAGGGGCCCCCCTCTTCATCAGGCGCTCTCGGGGCTACGTCCCCCACCCTGTGAAGCTGAGGTGGGGGGGCAGGATGGTGCTGGCCTGCGGGGCGGAGCTGAAGAACACCTTCTGCCTGACCAAGGGGGAGTACGCCTTCGTGGGTCATCACATCGGCGACCTGGAGAACTTCGAGACCCTGAGGTCCTTCCAGGAAGGGATCGAGCACTTCAAGCGCCTCTTCGAGATAGAGCCGGAGGTGGTGGCCTACGACCTGCACCCCAACTACCTCTCCACCCGCTACGCCTTGGAGCTCGACCTGCCGAAGGTGAGGGTGCAGCACCACTTCGCCCACGCCTTGAGCTGCATGGCTGAGCACGGCCTCGAAGGACCGCTTCTGGCCGCCGTAATGGACGGCACGGGCTACGGGACCGACGGCGCTGTATGGGGTTGTGAGTTCATGGAGGTGACCCTTGGGGGCTACAGGCGCCTGGGGCATCTCCGTTACATACCCATGCCCGGGGGCGAGAGGGCCATCAAGGAGCCCTGGAGGATGGCCGCGGTTTATCTCGAGAGGGCCTTGGGGGATCTCTCGAGCCTGATGGCGCCCTTCCTTCGGCGTCTACCGATGGATAGGTGGGAGCTGCTGAGGAAGGCCGTCCGAGCGGGTATCAACGCCCCCCTTTGTTCCAGCATGGGGAGGCTCTTTGACGCCGTGAGCTCCCTCCTGGGGGTGAGACAGGAGGTCAACTACGAGGGACAGGCGGCCATAGAGCTTGAGCAGTTGGCCGAGGAGGCCGAGGGACAGTATCCCTTCTCCGTCCTGGAGGGGGAAGGGTCCTTTGTGCTCGACCCCGATCCTCTCATCGTGGCGGTGGCAGAGGAGATCCAACGGGGGACCCCGCCAGGGGTCATCTCCATGCGCTTTCACAGGACCGTGGCGGAGATGGTGATGGAGGCCCTGAGGAGGATGAGGGAGGAGAGCGGCCTTCAGGAGGTCGTCCTGAGCGGCGGTGTCTTCCAGAACCTGCTCCTCCTCAGGCTGATCTGTGAGGGACTGGAGCGAGACGGCTTTAGGGTGTACCTTCAGAGGCAGGTTCCCCCCAACGATGGGGGGATCTCCTTGGGGCAGGCCCTTTACGCCCTTTGTAACGGCGGAGGTTAGGATGTGTCTCGGCATACCGGGTAAGGTGGTCTCGAAGGGCGGCGACTTCGCCGAGGTGGACTTCGGGGGGGTGAAGAGACAGGTGAGCCTCCTCTTCTGCCCCGAAGCGGAGGTGGGGGACTACGTGCTGGTGCACGTGGGCTTCGCCATCCAGAGGCTTGAGGAGGAGGACGCCCTTCAGACCCTGAAGCTATTGCAGGAGTTGGGGGAGCAGTACCTTGAACTGGAGGAGGGAGGAGCCTGAGGCCGCTCGGGCCCTCGTGAAGGAGATAGCGCGGCTGGTCGAGGGACCGCTGCGGCTCATGGAGGTCTGTGGGACCCACACCGTCTCCATCTTTCGGGCGGGGATCAGGGCCATGATGCCGCCAGAGCTGGAGCTCATCTCGGGGCCCGGTTGTCCGGTCTGCGTCACCCCAACGGGGGAGATCGACCGGGCCGTGGAGCTCGCCCGAAGACCGGAGGTGGTGCTCTTGACCTTCGGTGACCTGATGCGGGTGCCAGGCAGCCGGGGGTCCCTGGCCCAGGCCAGGGCCGAAGGGGCGGATGTGAGGGTGATCCTGTCGCCTCTTGACGCGGTGGCGGTGGCAGAAGGGGAGCCTCGGAAGAAGGTCGTCTTCTTCGCGGTAGGCTTCGAGACCACCTCTCCGGCCATCGCCTGGGCGGTGAAGGAGGCCCGCCGGAGGGCGCTCGAGAACTTCTACCTCTTGCCCTGCCAGCGTTTGATCCCCCCGGCCATAAGGGCCCTGCTCTCGGCCGGCCGCACAGGGGTGGATGGCTTTATCCTCCCAGGGCATGTGAGCGTCATCATCGGAAGGGCCCCCTATCTCTTCATCGCCCGAGAGTTCGGCCTCCCGGGGGTGATCACGGGCTTTGAGCCCCTGGACATCCTGGAGGGGATCTTGATGTTGCTAAGGCAGAAGAGGGAGGGCCGGGCGGCCATAGAGATCCAGTACCGCCGCGCAGTGAAGGAGGAGGGCAATCCCTTGGCCCTTGGGCTCATGGAGGAGGTCTTTCGGCCGGCCGATGCCCGCTGGAGGGGCCTTGGTTCCATCCCGTCAAGCGGCCTCCTGCTGAGGGATGGCTTCTCGGAGATGGACGCCGTCCAGGCCTTCGACCTCCCCTACGAGGAGGTGAAGGACCCCCTTGGATGCCTCTGCGGCGAGATCCTTCAGGGGTTGAAGAGACCCCCCGACTGCCCCCTCTTCGGAAGGGGCTGCACCCCCGAGGCCCCCATAGGGCCTTGTATGGTCTCCTCGGAGGGGACCTGTGCCGCCTACTACAAGTACGGAGGGGTATCGACATGACGGACAAGGTCCTCTTGGCCCACGGCGCCGGCGGCAGGATGACCCATCAGTTGATTCGGGAGCTGTTCCTGCCCGCCCTTGGCAATGAGGTCCTTGAGGCCCTGGAGGACAGCGCCGTGCTCGACCTCCAGGGGGGTCGCCTCGCCTTCACCACCGACTCCTACGTTGTCAAACCCCTCTTCTTCCCCGGGGGCGATATCGGACGCCTCGCCCTCTGTGGCACCGTGAACGACCTGGCCATGATGGGTGCCCGGCCCCTGGGGATCTCGGCCTCCTTCATCCTTGAGGAGGGCTTCCCTTTGGAGGACCTCGAGAAGGTCCTCCGCTCCATGGAACAGGCGGCCGAGGAGGCCGGGGTTAAGGTGGTCAGCGGCGACACCAAGGTGGTGGAACGGGGGGCTGCCCAGGGCCTCTACATAACCACAGCGGGGGTGGGCCTGGTCCCCGAAGGCATCGAGATCCGCGGTTCGGGGGCGAGGCCAGGGGACCTGGTCATCGTCAGCGGTCCCCTGGGGGACCACGAAGTAGCGGTCTTGGTGGCCAGGGGGGACTTCTCCCTGGAGGGGGAGGTCCGGAGCGACTGCGCCCCCTTGAACGGCCTGGTGGAGGCCATGGTATCGGCCTCTCGGGAGATCCACGCCCTGAGGGACCCTACCCGGGGCGGTCTTGCCACCACCTTGTGGGAGATAGCGAGGGCCTCGGGGGTGGGGGTCCTCCTCAAGGAGGAGAGCATCCCCATAAGGGAGGAGGTGAGGGGGGTCTGTGACCTCCTGGGCTACGACCCCTATTACCTGGCCAGCGAGGGGCGGTTGTTGGCCTTCGTCCCCGAGGGAGAGGCGGAGGGGGTGCTCAAGGCCATGAGGGATCACCCCCTCGGTCGAGGGGCCATGGTAGTGGGCAGGGCCGTGGAGGAGCCCCCTGGGAAGGTCCTCCTCCGGACCAAGATCGGGGGGCATCGGGTCCTGGAGCCCTTGAGCGGCGAGCAATTCCCCCGCATCTGTTGACCCACCTTGACCGCCGCCCAGAAGGGGTTAAAATAAAAACCGGGTTTTAAATTGAGGAAAACTATGCACGTCCTCGAGGAAAAGGAGGAGGTCTTTTCCGAGGAGCTCGAAGAGCGCGACTTCCGGGCCCTCGTGGAGATGAGCAACGACGCCATCCTGGTCTTCAGCCAGGACGGGAGGGTGAAGTTCGTCAACAAGATGGCCACCCTGCTGTTGGGCGTGCCGGAAGGGGAGCTCGTCGGCTCGGACGTGTTCTCGCTGTTGGGTGAAGGGATAAGGGCGACGCTCGAGGACCTAAAGGAGGAGGGGGACAAGATCTGTCAGGAGCTCGCCTTCACCTCCTCCCTGGGTGAGAAGAAGGTCGCGTACACCTGTTTCCTGCTGATAAGCAGGGATGGGGAGGAGAGGAAGTATTGCGTCTATTTGACCGACATCACCACCCGCAAGGAGTTCGAGGAGAGGCTCCAGGCCTCCGAACGCCGATACCGGGAGCTCTTCGAGAAGGTCCAAGAGGGGGTCTTCGTGAGCACGGTGGGGGGGAGGTTCGTGGACTGCAACCAGGCCTTCCTCGATATGTTGGGCTATGAGACCAAGGAGGAACTCCTTCAGATCTACATCCCCACCGATCTCTACGTCAACCCCGAGGACCGCAAGGTGCTGCAGGAGCGGATCGAACGGGATGGCTACATCAAGGACTGGGAGGTGGAGTTCAAGCGCAAGGACGGGTCCAAGATCACGGTGCTCCATACGGCCCACGCCTTGAGGGATGAGGGCGGCAGGATCGTCGGCTACGAGGGGATGAGCGTAGATATCACCGAGAGGAAACGCCTCGAGGAGGAGCTACGGGCCTCCAACGAGTTCCTGAGGAGCCTCATCGAGAGCTCCCCCTACGGCATCATCGCCAGCGACATGAAGGGGAACGTCGTGATCTTCAACCGAGGAGCCGAGGAGCTGCTGGGCTACAAGGCGGAGGAGGTGATAGGCAAGATCCATATCTCCGAGCTCTACCCCCCGGGGATGGCCAAGGAGGTGATGAGGAAGCTGCGCGGCCCGGACTACGGCGGCGTCGGCAAGTTCACCGGATCGGAGTTCAAGGTGGTCAACAAGGACGGGGAGGAGATCCCCATCCACCTCTCTGCGGCCATCGTCTACCGCGATGGCCGGGAGGTGGCCACGGTGGGGATCTTCACCGACCTGAGGCCCAAGCTCAGCATGGAGAGGAAGCTGCAGGAGACCCAACTGCAGCTACTGCAGTCCGAGAAGCTGCGGTCCCTGGGCGAGATGGCCGCAGGGGTGGCCCACGAGATCAACAACCCCCTGGGGGGCATCCTGATCTACGCCAGCCTCCTCATGGAGGAGATCCCCCCGGAGGACCCGAAAAGGGCCGACCTCGAGAGGATCGTGCAGGAGGCCACCCGTTGTAAGGAGATCGTGAAGAGTCTGCTCGAGTTCGCCCGCCAATCCAGTCCCGAGATGGAGCCCACCGACGTCAACCGCGCCATAACCGATGGGCTCCTCTTCTTGGAGAACCAGGCCACCTTCCACAACATCGAGATTGTCAAGGAGCTCGACCCTTCCCTTCCTCCCGTCTTCGGCAATGCCGGACAGCTCAAGCAGGTCTTCATGAACATCATGATCAACGCCGCCGATGCCATGCACGGTCACGGCACCCTCACCATCAGGACCCACCCCTCCCAGGACGGCAGGGAGGTGGTGATCGAGTTCACCGACACCGGCGAGGGCATCCCAGAGGAGGTGCTGCCGCGGATCTTCGACCCCTTCTTCACCACCAAGGAGGTGGGGAAGGGCACAGGCCTCGGCCTCTCCATGTCCTACGGCATCGTGAAGGAACACGGCGGCAGGATCGAGGTGGAGACCGAGGTGGGCAAGGGGACGACCTTCCGGGTGATGTTGCCCGTCACTCTCCAGGAGGGGTAGGGGAAGGGCCCCTCGCAGGGGCGGCCTTCTTCAAGGACTCGGCCTCTACGAAGATCCTCTTCACGGAGGGGAGGGCTTGTTGCACGGCCCTCTCCACCTTATCTATGGCCTCCTCCACTTGGTCCGTGGTGAGGCCATCGGCGAAGTTGATGTTCAGGTTCACCAGCACATCGTCAGGGGCCAGATGCATGGTCAGGATCTCCATCACCTCTTGGACCTCCGGGACCGAGGCGATGGCCCTCCTGATCTTCTGCAGGTCTTCCTTCGATATCCCTTCCCCTATGAGGAGGCTCCGGGTCTCGTAGGACACCAAGAGGGCTACCGCCGCTAGAAGGGCCCCTATGATGACCGAGGCCACACCGTCAAAGAGGGGGCTGTCCAGGAGGTTCGATAGCAAGATGCCCCAGAAGGCGATGAAGAGGCCCATCATGGCCGAGGTGTCCTCCAGGAAGACGATGAATATGGCCGGGGCCTTGGATTCCCTTATGGCCCCCAGGACCCCCTGCTTCCTGATGGAGGGGCGGAGCTCCTTCAGGGCCGCCCTCCAGGTGTAAAATTCAAAGGTCCCCGATAGCAGAAGGACCAGGTAGGCCCACCCCTCGTAGGCCAAGGGCGTGGGGTGTAACGCCTTCTGCACCCCCTCATAGATGGAGAAGGTGGCCCCCACCACGAGGATGGAGATGGAGACCACGAAGGCCCAGAAGTAACCCTCCTTGCCATAGCCGAAGGGGTGTTTCAAGTCGGGGGGGCGAGTGCTGAGCCTCAGCCCGATGAGGAGGAAGAGCTGATTGGCGGTATCTGCCAGGGAGTGGAACCCCTCGGCCAGAAGGGCCGTGCTGCCCGTGAGGGCAGCCACCGTAAACTTGAGGACCGCGATGAGGGAATTGGCCAGGAAGGCCGCCTGGACCACCCGGCGGGAGCCTATAGACGACTCACCCTCCATAGATCAGGCGCTGGGTCCCTCCTCTTCCTTCTTCTCCTCCCTCTTCCTCAGGGCCGCCTCCATCTTCTCCAGCAGATCCGCGGTTTTCTCCCTGAGGGTCTCTGTGGCCCGGGAGAGGGTGTCGACCTGCCGTCTCAGCTCGATCTCTCCGCCCGTGCGCTGATAGGCGATGATGGCCACGATCAGGGCGATGATGGCGATAACAAGGGCCAGGGTCGCCATGTTACTTCACCTCCTTCAACTCCTTTTTCGACCTCCTTCGATCGATCTTCCCAAGGATGAAGCCGAGGACGACGCCCACCAAGAAGGCCCCGAGGCTCAGGAGGGCCTTGGAGACCTCGGCCTTCCATGGGTAGAAGGCGATCTCCACCGACTCCGTATTTTGGAGGGTATAGGCCAACACGAGGGCCAGGATGACCACCGTCACAAAGAGTTTTCCCTTCACCCCTCTTCCTCCTTCCCTTCGAAGACCCTCCGAAAGAGAAAGTTAACATGCCGCAGGTGCCTTTTCAAGGAAAAGCACTCCTCGATCTCGGCCTCGGTGAGGAACTTGCGGATCTCTACGTCTCCCTTTACGAGGGTCTTGAAGTCCTCTTCCCCTTCCCAGGTCTTCATGGCGTTGCGCTGTACCATCCTGTAGGCCTCCTGGCGGGGGAGCCCCTTGCGGATAAGCTCCAGCATCACGGCCTGGGAGAAGATGAGGCCCCTGGTGCGCTCCAGGTTCTCCTTCATCCTCTCGGGGTAGATCCTCATTCCCTTGACGATCCTGCTGAGGCGCCAGAGCATGAAGTCGATGAGGATGGTGCTGTCCGGAGCGATTATCCGTTCCACGGAGGAATGGCTTATATCCCGCTCGTGCCAGAGGGGTACGTCCTCGAGGGCGGCCATGAGGTTGGCCCTCACCACCCGGGCCAGGCCGCATAGGTTCTCGCTGCCGATGGGGTTGCGCTTGTGGGGCATGGCCGAGGATCCCTTCTGGCCCTCGGCGAAGGGTTCTTCGGCCTCGAGGACCTCCGTCCTCTGCAGGTGCCTTATCTCCAGGGCGAACTTCTCTATGGAGGAGGCAAGGAGCGCCAGGGCCGCGAAGACCTCAGCGTGCCTATCCCTTTGGACGATCTGGGAGGAGATGGGGGCTGGCCTCAGGCCGAGCCTTCTGCAGACGAACTCCTCCACCTGGGGGGGGACGTGGGCGTAGGTACCGACGGCCCCTGAGACCTTTCCCACGCTGATCCCCTCCCTGGCCCGTTTCAGGCGTCCCCTGTGTCGCTTGAGCTCCTCGTACCAAAGGGCCAGCTTCAACCCGAAGGTGATGGGTTCGGCGTGGACCCCGTGGGTGCGACCGATCATCACCGTATCCCTGTGCTCAAAGGCCCGTTCCTTCACCGCCTCCATAAGGCCCTCGAGGTCTTCCAGGATGATCCCCAGGGCCTCTTTCAGGAGGAGGCTCAAAGCGGTGTCCACCACGTCGTAGGAGGTGAGGCCGAAGTGGACCCAGCGTCCTGCCTCCCCCACAACCTCCTCCAGTTGCATGACGAAGGCGGCCACATCGTGGCGTGTCTCCCGCTCCAGTTCCTTGACCCTCTGGGGGTCCACTCGGGCCTTCTCCTTGATCTCCCGCAGGGCCTCCTGGGGGATTACCCCCAGCCCCGCCCAGGCCTCGCATACCGCGAGCTCCACCTGGAGCCAGACCCTGAGCTTGTTTTCCTCGCTCCAGAGTTGCCCCATCCTCTCGCGGGTGTAACGGGGTATCATCCTCTCCTCCCCTGAAGTCCAACAAACTCTAACACGGTCACAGCAAGGCAAACAACCCCCTTTCGTCCCTTGAAGAGGGAGATAGAGATGGTGTATGTAGGAGTGCAGCAGAGGAGGGTCAAATGCTGCGTTACATGCGTACCCATGCAGCTTCTTGGGGGATCAAGGTGATCCTCGGCCTCATCATCGTGGTCTTCGTCTTCTGGGGCGTCGGCAGGATTGAGAGCAAGAAGAAGACGGTGGTGGCCAAGGTGGGCGACCGTTACATCACGGTGGGGGAGTTCGATCGAGCCTACCGCGAGGCCCTCCAGTTTTACCGTGACTTCCTCGGTGAGGCCCTCACGAGGAAGAGGATCAAGGAGCTGCGGATCCCTCAGGAGGTGCTGTCACGTCTGATCCGGTCCTCCCTGCTGCTGCAGGAGGCAGAGGCCTGGGGGCTTAGGGCCTCTCCGGAGGAGATCCGGCAGATCATCGTTCAGTACCCCGCCTTTCAACGCCAGGGCCTCTTCGACCGAGACCTCTACTTCGCCTTCTTGCGGCGGCGGGGCCTGGACCCTCAGGACTTCGAGGAGGGCTTGAGGCGCCAGATCTTGACCCGAAGGATCGAGGCCGCCCTGCAGGGAGGGGTCCTGGTCCCGGAGGAGGAGTCCAGGAGGATCTTCGACGGGCTCTATCAGGAGATAGAGCTCGAGTTCGTCCTTGTCCCCCCCGAGAAGGTGAAGGGAACGGTCGAGGGGGATGAGGAGGCGTTACTCCGCTACTTCTCGGAGCATCAGGAGGCCTTCCGCATTCCGGAGAAGGTGGAGGTCCTATATTTGCGCTGTTCCCCTAAGGACGTGATCGAGGAGGTAGAGGTAAAACAGCAGGAGGTGGAGGACTACTATCAGGATCACACCGATGCCTTTCGACAGCCGCGGAGGGTGAGGGTTCGCCACATCTTCCTGCGCTTTCAACAGGGGAAGGAGGAAGAGCTAAGGAAGCGGGCCGAGGAACTCCTGGAGCGGCTCAAGAAGGGGGAGGATTTCGCCTCCCTGGCCAAGAGGTATTCCGAAGATCCAGCCTCCGCCAAGAGGGGAGGGGACTTGGGATATCTGACCGAGACGGAGCTCGATCCCAACTTCGCTCGGGTGGTCTTCTCCCTGAAGAAGGGAGAGGTGGGGTTCGCGAGGACCGCCTACGGGTTCCACGTGGTGAAGGTGGAGGATGTACAGGCCGAAAGGACCAAGCCCCTTGAGGAGGTGAAGGACGAGGTACTGAGGAGAGTACGGCAGCAGAAGGCAGAGGACCTTTGCGCCCTTCGCATGGCCGATGCCGCCTACGGGGCCAAGAAGCGGGGGGACCTGAGGGCCTTTGCCTCGGAGAAGGGCCTTCAGGTCTACAGGACCCCTCCCTTCTGCCGGGCAGAATCTATAGAGGGGCTGGGAAAACGGCCGAAGTTGAAGGAGGTCGCCTTCGGCCTCTCCGAGGGTGAGATCTCCTCCTATGTAGAGGACGGCGGTGAGTTCTTCGTCCTTCAGTGCCTCAAGAGATATCCCCCCAGGAGTCCATCCTTCGACGAGGTAAAGGAGGAGGTCAGGAGGCGTTTCCTCCAAGAGAAGGCCGAGGAGAAGGCCCGAGAGCTCGCAAAGGAGGTCCTGGGGAGGTGGAGGGAGGGGAAACCCCTCGGGGAGATCCTCCGTAGATATGGCCTGAGGCTGGAGCGTACGGGCTTCTTCCCTCGTCTGCAGGCCTTCATTCCAAAGCTCGGTATCGGCTCTCCAGACCTCCTGACCCTCACTCCCTCTCACCCCTTCCCCGCGGAGCCCGTAGAGACCCCCAAGGGGTATGCAGCTGTCAGGTTGAGGGCTGAGAGGCCCCCTTCGCCTGAGGTCCGCAAGGCCAAGGCCGAGGAGTTCCAAAAGGTCCTCGGGGGGCTTTGGCAGAGGGAGGTCCTGACGGCCTGGTACAACAAGAGGGTCGAGGAGGTGGAGACGGAGCTCAACAAGGAGCTCCTCTCACGATATGGTATAGGGGAATAGGCCCCCTACAGCCAGTCGAATCCCCTCCCTGTGAAGAAGGGGTTGTAACGTCTCTCATGGCCCACGGTGGTCTCCGGACCATGGCCGGGGTAGACGATCACCTCATCGCCTAAGGGGAAGATCTTGGTGCGGACCGAATCGAGCAAGGTCCGATAATCGCCCCCCGGGAAGTCGGTCCGTCCTATCGACCCGGCGAAGAGGGTGTCGCCCACGAAGACCACCCCATCGGTGAAGAGGGAAATCCCCCCGGGGGTGTGGCCTGGGGTATGGAGGACCTCTAGGGAGACGTCCCCGAAGACCACCAGGTCGCCCTCTTCTAGGTATCTATCGGGGGGAGGGGAGTCATCCACCCTGAGCCCCCACATGGCGGCGCTCTTGGATTGCTGCAAGATCATAGGGGCATCGGCGCTGTGGATGAGGAGTTGGGCGCCAGTGGCCTCCTTCACGTATCGGTTGGCCCCCGTGTGGTCGAAATGACCATGGGTGTTTATGATGTAGATGGCCCTGAGGCCTTCCCCTTCGAGGGCCGCTACAATCCGAGGACCGTCCCCTCCCGGGTCGATAACGGCGGCCAACCGCGTCCTTTCACAACCCACAATGTAGCAGTTGGCCTGCAGCGGTCCCACCACCAAGAGTCTTATCAAGGGTCTCAACGCCATGGCTCAACCTTTTGGTGGGCAAGGTTATCACGTCCTCATCGATGGGTGCAAGGCCTCTTGCCTTGGAAGGTCCCTTGAGGTAAGAAGGTGGGTGAGCGATGCCTTGAGGAGGTGGGTATGGCGCTCAGAAGGGTGGGGGTCGTAGGGGCAGGGGTTATGGGTACGGGGATAGCCTTCGTCTGTGTCCAAGCAGGCCTTGAGGTGACCCTCGTGGACGTGGAGGGGGAGCGTGTGGAGAGGGCCATGACGGCCATCGATTCCCTGCTGTCCAAGAAGGTGGCCGAAGGGAAGATCTCCGAGGGTGATAAGGTAAGGGCCCTCAGGCGGCTGAAGGGGGCTACCCAGCTTGAGGCCTTGAGGGGGGTGGATTTCGTCATAGAGGCCGTGACAGAGGACATGGAGGTGAAGAAGAGGGTCTTCGAGGAGCTGGACCAACTCCTCCCCCCTCACACCATTGTGGCGACCAATACCTCCTCCCTTTCGATCTCGGAGCTCGCCGCCGTCACCCAAAGGCCCGATAAGGTGGTGGGGATGCACTTCTTCAACCCCGTGCCCTTGATGGAGCTCGTCCAGGTGGTCAAGCCCGAGACCACGAGTGAGGAGACGGTGAGGATCGCCTGGGAACTCGCAGAGCGGTTGGGCAAGTTGCCCGTCCTGATCAAGAGGGATACCCCAGGCTTTGTCAGCTATCTCTGAGCTTACCCCCCTGCATAAGTTCAGAAACCTTTGGCACTCTGAGTAGGGGGTGCTGGGATGCAGATCGATCACATGGGTTATGGGATCAAGGGGTTTTACAAATTGGCCAAATTGGGGCAATTTTGGGACATGATTCCCGAAGAAGCCCAACATCGCCTGAGGGTCTTGAGGTTCT
>Ga0190361_1000179_pt1 | contig 26475 bp, 35 predicted proteins | sample 48721845_MG_FD_161273 | JGI IMG/M metagenome (GOLD analysis project Ga0190361, IMG submission 161273) | Hydrothermal vent microbial mat bacterial communities from Southern Trench, Guaymas Basin, Mexico - 4872-18-4-5_MG | ecosystem: Environmental > Aquatic > Marine > Hydrothermal vents >... | reverse complement strand
TAGTGTTTTGGTTAGTAGCCGTCTAAAAAATAAAAAATAAATGAAAGGACAAAGTCCTTCCAATTTTGTTTACTTAGTTGGCATGGATAGATGGATTACCGCTAAATCCGCCGTAGAATGTTCCCATTGTGGTCATTGAACCGCCACCTGGCATCGAGAAACCATTGTAAACCAGGTTGCTCCTACCATAACCCTTTTGGTAATAGTCTCCTGTTCCAGTCGCTGTTGCTGTCATTGAAGCACTCCCACCGCCTGGAATATCCATGTTTCCGTCTTCATCTGTGTAATGTGCCCAAATGTTACTGTAGGAAAATGTTGCACTCCCTGTACCTGTTCCGTGAGTTGATGTGTCTCTCCAGAACTCAGTTATACCAAAGCCAATTATAGAGTCGTCTCCTGTTCCAAATTGCCCATCTGCACCCTTATCTGTAATTCTTGTCAAGTGGTATACATCGTAGTCTGAACCCTCTCCGTAAACTGGATTCTTATAATACGGGTTTGTTGCATCCTTGTATATGTACATAGATCCCGTTAATTTCAAGTTCATCTCTGCCTTGTCACTACCAAAAGCATAGGCTTCAATTTCTCCTACGGTATTTTTGTTGTGGTTTCCACTTGAAACATCAAAGTCTTGCATCCCATACAAATGGAACCAAGCTAGACTGTTTGATTCCACATTTACATAACTTGATAGGTATCCGTGTGTTTTGTGTAAATTTGTTTCGCGTGAATTAGTGCTAAAACTCCCTGAAAAATCTCCTTCTCCATGGAATGTGTGTCGAGATGCTAATTTTCCTGCCTGATAAGACCAACCACTGTATCCCCTTGCGTCTATGTCAACAACTCCACCAGGTACATGGAAAGATGTATCCAATGAAGAACCTGCATCTAAGTCGGCGTCTATATCAATGTGTGTTCCCACTCCTGTCGCACTAACCATCCCTGCTATCACTATCAAACCAACTAAAACTGCTAATATTCTCACCTTTTTTCTCACCTCCTTTTTACTTAGTTATTTACACCTAAACGGTGCAAGGCTCGCATACGCTGCCTTGTTAATCGCCACTCATCGGCGATGTAATCATGCAGATTACCCTGACTTTTATAGTGTTTCCAGCTTCTTTTCGTATTCTCTGATTTTCTTTAAGCTTCTGTTTATGTTTTCAGGAAATCCCAGTTCTATAGACACTTGAATATTCTTTTTCTCTCGTTCTATTGCGTTTTCATATGCTTTTATCCAGTCTTCTTTTTTTATCCCATGCCCTTTTTTCATGGCAACACCCCGTGATTAAGTTTACTAAATCACTTAGCCTGATTTCACCTCTCACCCACAGATTTACTGCAGAGAATACATTTGAAACTACATATATGTGTTTTCTTCCCCCTACTTCAGGGCGATATGCACCAACGAATATTTCTCCATTGAATTCGTATTCTCCAGATTCAACTGGAGCCTGAAGAGTATAAGAAAGTGTTTTTATCGAATAGTCTCTTTTGTTGTTCCAGTAGTCCCATTGAATTCTACCAGTAAGTTCTTGAGGCTGTGGAGAAGCATTTATTATTTTGAATGGTGGGTATTCTGTTAGAACGAATCTTGGAAATATTTTTTTAATTCTGAGGTTTACTTTGAATTTAGAGTTTGTTAGAACGACAGACGGCATTTCTCTTACTATCTGAATTGGGATTGGTTTGCTATTAGAGAATTCTTGGTTTTCGTATAGATTTTTCGAGTTAAAGACCTGCCTAATTTCGCAGTAATCGAAATAATGGCTTCTGTCTTTTAGAGTTTCTACCTGTATCCAAGTCTTGCCTTTCCATTTAAATCTTTTTAGATTTTTGAATACAGGAATATCGAATTCGTCTGCTCTGAGAATTACCCATACATGACCATGTCCGAGAATACAGGTTCTCTTTCTCGTAATAATCCCATAGACCACATAAATAGAATCTGGTTCTTTGTGGTAAGTTCTTCTGTAAAGTTCTTCTAATAGAGATACGAGTAGAATAGAATGATCTTCACAATCTCCTGCATTTTCCCGTATAGTTTCTTCTGGTGTTTGCCAGTAGTCTAACCCTGGGTAATTGTCGTCGAAATCTGATCGGTATGGAATATCTCTCACGAAGGAATATATCTTTTCTACATTTCTTTCCCAGTTACTTGGAGAAGTGTCTGGACAAAGAGAATTGAATGTTTTTTGGATTCCTTTGGAAGTTATATGTCCTATTGGTTCAGCATATACAACTCCTACTAGTAAAAACAATATTAACAATGTTTTTTTAATCATTTTTCATCACCTCTTTTATTCATTTTTTTTCTGTTTTTTACTCTTACTGTGGCAATATGTAAATGAAAGGTCTCATCACAATTTGGACAGTGAAAAATCAACCCCGTAAATTCTTTTACCTCTTCCTCATACTCAAATTCTTCTTTCTCAACTTTGTTCTTCATTTTCTCTCACCTTCTCTCCTGATATAACGGTTTCAAAAGGAGAGATTCCAGAAAATATTAATTTAGTGCTTTTTTTAAGAACCAAATGAACAGGAATATCAAAACACCAGGTTTCTCCTTTTTTATCGAACATCATAAAAGGATATGTTCCTCCACTCATATCATATCCTTTTCTTGCTACAGGTATAACTACAGGCATTAACTCAAGTCCAAGATGATCTTTTACTTTGTCAGCAACTCTTATTGCCGATTTTGAAATAAAAACTCTTCTGTTATAAGGATACACAAACCGTGAAAGACGTTTCCATCCTTCGGGAGTGAAATATTTTTTTATAAAATTATCAAGAGTAATTCCATTAAAGAAACCAGAATTGTAATATATTGGTGAATTTTTTACAAATTTCCTTATATCCCAATAAGTATCTTTATTCATTTTCTCTCACCACAATTCCCAGCATCTCTGCATCTTTTTTCAATCTTTCAAGTTCTTCTTCTTGTCTTTCGATCCTAATTATCAGAGTGTCTTCGTGAATAGCATAGAATGTAACTTCGTGCATCCGCAGCAACCAAGACAAAAAACCCTCTACATTGTTCTTTATGTTTTTTATATCAATATACCAGTATGCCAATCTTTTCATTTTCTCTCACCTTCACTCTTATTTTTCTATAATTGAGTATTCACAATCAAAAAATTTTGATAAATCAAGTATATACCCTCCATCGATACAATTAACAACATAATCTTCATCAATCTCGATATGTTCACCGCAAAATCTACAATCTAAGGCTAAGAAATTGTCTTTAGTTGTCATGAACTTTCCACAATTCGGGCAGTGAAATCTAACATTCTTCAGCTTCCCGTTAATTATTACTTTAATTTTTCTCATTCTTCCAATTCCTCTTCGTTTTCCTCTTCCTCTTCTTCAGCCAGTTCTTGTAATTTCCTCCATTCCTCATAGGGAATTCCAGCAGATTCACATTCATAAGGGTCTAATCCATGCTCTACAGCATGTCTCCAGTGCTCATATTTTATTCCCATCGCCTCTGCCTTATATGGGTCAATCCACGGCATTTTCTCTCACCTTCACCTCCATATTTCGTTGAATCTCCCTCTTATCCTTGAGAGAATTTCCTCGATTAGAGATTCTTTCTCTTCTTTCAATATTTCCTTCTGTCTTTTGTAATTTTCAATTTCTCTGGTATAATATTGCCCAAGAGAATCCCTCTCCGCAATTGCTTGAGCAAGTTCCTTTCTTACAAATTCTTTTAAAGAACTCAATGCAGATTTCTCATCCTCTCCCTCCTCGAGTTCTACTCTCGCACCAACTCGATAGTTGTTGTAGTCCTTTGTTTTTAGTTCCGAATATTCAAGCTCCTTAATTTTCATATTTATCACCTTTCAATTAAATTTCAATCAAGTCTATTCTAATTGTATTTGTCATAATTCTATACATCTCTGCTTCGTATTCTCCTAATCCCTTAATTTCTACCTCAAGGGTTAGGAAAGATTCCTTATCTAAAAGCTCTATTGCCTCTTTTAGGGAGTCAAGTTTTATTTTCATTTTCTTTCTACCAGTATTCTCAAACAACCAATCTCTAATTCTACTTTATCCGTATACTCCAAAAGACTTAATATACCGTTTTTCCTCAAGGCTTCTAACATTTTCCTCTCTGGAAAAGCATATTCTTGTCCCGTTATGTCTTTTATAGTTATTTTCAGATTTTCCAGATCAAGAGATTTTAGTTCATTCATCTTCATCCCATTTCCTGATTACCTTGTACTCCTTAAATTCATTTTTTCTGTCGGTAAATTCAAACTCTGTAATAATTTTATACTTCTTTCCAGTGAGTTCGAGATACCAGACAAGGAAGTTATCTGAGTACGCATCCTTAAAGATTATTGCTTTTTCGGCAAGATCTATCAAATCTGCTAAATCATAGACAGTTAATTTCTGATATTCCTTCTCAAAGATTTCATAATCAAATTCGTTAACTGTTTTTAGGAATTTCTCTATCTTTTCTTTACATAACTCTTCTTTATCTACATATCTGCTAATCTCAATAGCCAATTTTTGTTTTGGCAGTATTATAAAATTGCTCCACCCCATTTTTGATCACCTTTTTCTGGTCCCTGCAGCTGTTCGGTTGGGAGTTTCCCACAAGGTGGTTGACTGATGGGGACTGCAGAGATTTCCAGATTTGGACACCTCATTTTTTCTCGTCTTTCATTTGCTCTTCAATCCAATTCAAAGCACTGCAAAAGCCTTTCCACCACTCAATATCAATTCTCGTATTTATTATTTCTGGACAGGATTGTTCACTCATTCTCTTTTCTAAGTGTTTTATTTGTTCCATTACTTTTTTTCTTTCATTATCTATCAACTTTTTAATCATCTTTCAGGAATTAAAATCTACCCCCAACCTCTGCAGTCGGTGGGCGGGTTCGCGTTAGCCCTCACTCCACTATCCCACGACCAGAGGGCATATATCTCGCGGGTCGGTAGATACTGCAGATTTTTTCACCATGTGCTCACTCGACCAGCTCACAAGTGGCGGGCTGTTTAGGGTTTTAATTCCTTAACAATTCTTTAACATATTCATACTCTTCCTCTGTTTTGATATTATCAACAACAGTTTCTGCCACAGACTTACTTATTTCTTTGTTACAGGTCTTAAAACACTTGAGTGCAATTATAAACCATAACTGTTTTCTTTCTGGGATCATCTTATAATTCCCAATAAATACAAAATCATGAAGTAAATCATCATAATAACTAAATCTACAATAAGTTTCTCTCTGGATTCCTTTTCTTTCTCCTTTAGTTTTTTTAGTCTGCGTTCTTTCATTTTAATTTAATCTTTATCCTCACAAACTTTCTCACAAACATAGATGCTAACCAAACCTATATACAGCATGAAAATTGATACTTTACATGATGTAGAAAGCAATATTACTAAAGGAATAAACAAGCCAGGGATTATTATACAATATAAAAAAATACAAAAAAACCTCTTCGCCTGATTTGATTTCTTTAGACTCATTTTTATTCTACCTCTTCTGCTGATATTTCCCCACTTCCTAATAAATCACTGATCGCCCTGTTGAAAGCCACCGTCTGGGCTTTCATCATAATGTTTTCTTCCTCTGGCTCTATTCTCTCTCCATGTCTCTTGCTGAAGAATGGATCTCTGGATGTACATACACCCTCAGCATCTTGGTACGCCCCGCACGGGTGCGAGGCTCTCACCTTGTATGTCCATATGTAATATCTGCCCTCGTTATCCTCTGCCCATTCCTTCTTTCTCTCCAGAATCTTGCAACTCAGTCCAAAGAATCTCGCTAATTTCCGCCATCCTGAACGCTTGATATGGGGATGTCCTCCTCCCTTCTCTGCGGGCTTGCCATCCTTTCCTATCCAAATGACATCGTTGTCAGTCAGTATTCTTGTTTTTGCATCTTCGTATAAACGAAAAAGCCGAATTGCCTCATCAATAGAAGTTACTGGTTGCAGAAACCCCGTCATCCTCTCTTGTGATGCAGTGCCTAACTCTTTCTCTGAGGGAACTATCTCAGTGGTTACCTCTGTAGTGGCTGATTTTTCCTCCTCTTGTTTCTCTTCTTTCATTTCCTTTATCCCTTTCATTTCCCCCCGATACAACACATATTCCTTTCCCTCCTTATCTTCATAAACAAGGGCTGAAGTGCCAGAAGGCATCTTAAAATACCTTCCTGTCCTCTCATACTCCTTCCCGTCATATACCACCTTTCTTTCAACTTTAAAATGTTCTCCCGTTCTTTCATATTCATTTCTCATATCCATTTCGACCACCATACATATTCCTAAGTGCTCGGTCTACCTTCTCCAGAGATCTCAAAATCTCTTGGAAGTCATTTCCAGATATGGAAATCTCCCACCCATATCCGCCTCTCTGTCCCCTAATCAGTTTTACCTTGTGGGGGTTGTCTTTATAGTGGCGGTGTTCTACCACCCCCACATGTTCTATTGTGTCCATCTTTTCCGTCTCGGAGGATAAAACGCCCCCGAGTCAGTCATCTTCTGAACCTGTTCATCAAGCCTCAGGAGATACTCCTGTCCTGTCCGCCCGAAGCGGATGTATTTCTGCAATGTGTCCATTTTGACTTTGATTCTTCAGATACATCTCCAGTGCTTTGTTTATCTCATTGGAGATGTCCCCATGTCTAATGCGTTCTTTCTCTTTTAAAATTTTTAACTGCAAATCACGCAGTAAATCCTTTTTTATCATAATTTGTATATTTGTTCTCATTTTGTCCTCCATTTTTGTATATATGTATTTATGTATTTATCCTTTAAAAATGAATACTCGCTCCACATCATTATGATATACAAAATTCCTTTTGATTTTTAAAGGAAAGTATCTAATATATAAAAAAGTTATCAAAAAATGTATATTAAAAATATTAAAGGAAGGCTGTATTTATATGATAATAATAACAAATATGCTAAAAATCAATTAGAAGAAGATTATTTTATCCTTACAAAAATTTTAACAAAGTTCCACAAATCCAAGATACCAATATTCCCTGTATTCTGCCCAGTTTGTAATTCCGCCAAAATGACAGTAGTCATTGGAACAGGAGTTATCCTTGAATGTTTAGAATGTCATACTCAATTTGAATTAAAAGAAAAATACTAACTATACTAATAATAATAATCTTTTTTATACTTTAGGAGAGAAAAAGGGGGTAATTATAGAACTAAAGTATATAAATCATTATTATTATTAGTATTATTAGTATCGTCATAACAATACTCTACTATTATAACAACTCTTGTCCACTCACTAATGAATCATCTCAAAAAATAAAAAAATGAAGAAAGAGGAATGTTTAAAATTTATAGAAGATTTAGGATTTAAAAGTTACTTTCCTATCTGTCTACCAGAGAAGAGGCCTATCATCAAGTGGAAGGAGTTTCTATCCAGATCTCCAACAAAGAGTGAAGTAGAAAGATGGATGAGAAACCCCAAGATTAATGGTTTTGGTTTGATTCCTACATCTTATATTGTTCTGGATATTGACTCGGAGGCAGTATACTCTCAATATTTCTCCGATATTAACACATTAACACTAAAAACACCTCATGGAGGCTATCATCTCTATTTCAGACAAGAAAAGAAACAGAGAAGGAAGGTTAAGTTTATGGGATGGGATATTGATATTTTGGCAGATGGTGGTTTTTTCATTATAGGGGAAGGATATGAAATCTATAAGAATTTTGAAATTTTGGAAATTAAGGATATTGAGGATTTGGTTTTTTCGAGATTACCAAAACCCATATATTCCATTCCGGCTGGATTTGAGGAGAAGATGAAGGAATTTAAATCTAAGATTGATATTAATCAGATTCTTTCATACTACTCTATTCAGACAAAAAAGATTGGGAAGAATATAATGGCTCTCTGCCCCTTTCATAACGATACTAACCCCTCTATGATAGTAAATCGAGATAATGTATATTGTTTTGCATGTCAGAAAGCATGGGATGTGGTTTCGCTCGTAAAAGAAAAAGAAAATACAGACTTCTGGGGCTCAATAAAAAAATTAGAAGAAATTTCTGGAATTCAATTTACAGAGGGGGAGAAAAAGGAAATTGATAATATAGAAGAAATGCAAGGTTATATCCTCTCCCTCTTAATAGGAGGAGAACGAAAGCGGGCGAGATTTCAAACTGCCGAGTTTATCATGGAAAAGTTCTTTGCCTTAAAAATCGTTGAAAAGAACAGATTTTATTATTATCACGATGGAATCTTTATAGAGGATAAAGGAAATAAAAAGATAAGAGGGATAATCCGGAGGATATGGGGTAGTGAGGCAACACGGCACGACATACAAGAAATTTTGGCACAAATAGAGAATAAAAATTCCTACAGCCTTTCTCAGTTCAATCCTATGGGGAAGATCCCTCTCCTTAATGGTGTTTTAGATATTGAAAGGGGGGAGATTCAACCATTCAAGAACGAACCAGATGAGTTTTTTACTTTCAAAGTTCCTGTCCTCTTTAATCCAGATGCAGACTGCCCAAAAATCAAGAAGTTTGTTTCGGAGATTGTTGCCGAGGAGGATATTCCTACCATCTTCGAATTAATTGGCTATTGTTTGTATCAGAGTTATCCATTTCATAAGGCTTTTATGTTTGTTGGGGAAGGGGATAATGGAAAGTCTACTCTTATCAACTTGATAAAAACTTTTTTGGGAGAGGAGAACACCGCCTCAATAAGTTTACAAGAATTAGAGACGAATAGATTTGCTAAGGCTCAGTTACACGGCAAATTAGCAAACCTCTTTGCGGATCTGACCCAAAAATCCCTTAGAGAGACGGGAATCTTCAAGATGCTGACCGGATCCGATGTAATAACTACTGATCAAAAGTGGGGGGATTTTTTGACTTTTAAAAATCATGCCAAGTTAATTTTCTCGGCGAACACACTTCCTCGTGTTTTTGATGATACCAATGCTTTTTTCAGAAGATGGATTATTATCAATTTTCCAAGAACTTTCTCGCAAGAGGATAAAGACCCCTTCATTATCCGGAAAATTACAACTGAAGAGGAACTTTCTGGATTATTGAATGAAGCACTTAAGGGATTGAAAAGATTATTGGAAAGGGGGGATTTTACAACAAAGGGGACTACTGATGAATGGAGGGAGAAATATATCCGGCTTAGTGATCCTATTAAATCATTTGTTATGGATTGTCTTGAGTCAGACCCGGAGAGTGTGATTGTGTATGAGGATCTTTATAATGTGTTTGTTGAATACTGTACCTTTAATAACCTTCCCGTGAAATCAAAAATTGTTTTTTCAAGAGAGGTGGGGGAGCATATTCGTATTGAGAAATGTTTGAAATTAACCGAAAGTGGGCAGAAAAGGGCGTATAGAGGAGTAAGGATTGTGGATTGGAGGGGTAAAGGTGAAAAAAATACTGAAGACGAAGATACGAAATGTCAAGAATGTCAAGTTTCTTTAACTTATGAAGAAATAAATCAAGAACATATTAAAAATAGTCAAAACTACTTGGACATCCGGGATAATTTATCTAAAAATGCATATAATGTGCAAACTCAGAAAAATTTGCCGGGTTCTGAGGAAAAACCGGGACAAAATGCACATAATATGTATGACACCCCCAGAAAGAAAATCAGAGAAATTCAGAAAATTATATATCATTATGATATACAAAAACGGGGCGGTTTAGTTCTCTACGACGACATAGTTCTCGAAGCCGAAAAGAAGGGGATCAGCGAGGAAGAAGTCAAAAAGATCCTCAACGAACTCAAAATGAAGGGAATTATCTACGAGCCGAGACACAATCAATTTGCTCTCGTTTGAAGTTAGGCACTACAAAATGAGACATGTCCAGAAATAGTTTCATCTGGATGAAACAAGAAAAAAATTTTTACGAATGGAATTTCGTTACGAGATATTTAAATTTTCGTTACGAAAATATATACAAAAATGAAAAAATTAAGAAAATTTGCTCGGAAGAAAATTTTTGTATGTTTCGCATGCTATTACTTTGATTTTTTTGATTTCAGCATTTTTTAACATTTCGTAACGAAAAATGGAATATCATATAGGAATTTGGATAATCATAACCCTCCCAGTAATCATGTTGCTTTTATTGGCAATGGAGGGTATGATAAACTATAGAATAGCCCTCCTTACGATTGCATTGTATTATCCTATGCTTTATTATCTTCTTCACTATTTTAACAGAATACTCGGGAAGAGCCAGAAATGAAAACACAGGAGGAAGTTGTCAGAATAAAAGATAATTTACACGACTTGGATATAGAGAACGAATTTGCTAAATTTATTGTAGGGTTATTTATTTTTGTAGTTAGACAGCGATTTGAGGAGATTATGAAAAATGAGAGCAACTACCGAAATAGTCAGGATTAACCTCCATGTAACTCCAGAACGATTGAAGAAACTGGAAGAACTGGCTCTCAGATATCACTTGGCTAAAGAAGATGCCAAAACCTCCAAGGTCATTTGGCGTCTTGTGGAAGATGCCTACCACATCCTCAGAGAGAAGGACAAAATAAAGGAAGAATTACGAAAAAAGATGGAGACCTTTGGAATCCAAAAGTTTGAGTTGTGAGAATGGACTCAAGATTTCTTATGGCGGTGCTTTTGATACTCTATTGTATAGCCTCCACTATATACATCTTGTTTTTCTTACCCCCTCCTCTATATTGCGTAAAAGATACTTACGGCACATTTCAGTATTGCTCTCAGAATAGAACGGAGATAGAAAATCTACTGAGAGATCTCAAGGAGTCAAATCAAATACAGTATAACGAGTATACTCCCTCTTGATGCGTATCTTTGCGGGAGAAAATAATACCCATTCATTGTATTGTGTGGGGATGATGTGTATTGGCTCTTTGAAATTTTTGAGTATCCGAGATAGGTACAATCCTGCCCCCACATCTCTCACCCTCACATATCCGTTGGTGTTATACACCAGTTCCTTCAGGAATCTATCGTGTGGCTTTCGGATTTTTATCTCATTTCTTTTTAACCTTGGCATTTTGGAATTCGGCTTCAGCCTTCTTTTTAATTCGAGTCGCCACTATATCCCCCACATCAAACTCGTTCATAACGAGATATTTATCCACAAATTTTCTTTTTCCTCGCTTTCTAACAAATCTTTTTGGATCTTGTAGGATCTCTTGAACTATAGAGTGGATATCTACGAATCTTCTTTCGTAATTATCCCCTTTCTTTTTTTGGAGTCCGATTTCCTTCTCGGCAGTTCTTTTCAGAGCGGTCGTAAATTCTTTCTTCTTCTCTTTATATTCCTCTATAAAATCTTCATTTGGCTTAGAAATTCTCACCCTTTTTACAGTATAATAACTGCCATTGTTCCATATCTGGGGATATTTGTAAAAAATCTTATCCTCTCTCGGATAATAAACCATCCTAAAGTATTTACAGATGCACCACCCTCTAACTCTGTCTATAGCCTCCGTCTCCAGATAACCGTGAAAAAGCCTCCTGATGTCTCTGTCAATATAGGCCAGTGAGGGAGTAGTAAAAAGCACACCCAGATTCTCATGTCTGAAAGTCTGCAGAACATAACTAATCACTCTGTTGGCAATGGTATACCATTCCTTAGCGGGGATGCCCACACCTGCTTCATCCCATACTATCATGTTTCCTTGTTCTAAGCTCCCTGAGTTCAGGAGAGCCATAAACTGCTTGGGGGTGAATACCACTTGATCGATATTGAAGTTGGGATCTACACGCTGTGCTATCGTCAATGCACTGAGGGATTTCCCACTTCCTGTCTCCCCCGTAATTATCCCAAGAAAATTTTTGTTTTTGAGATTGATTCGAGAGTAAATGTCTTTGATTAGAACGCTCATCGTCAAATTGTTTCCATTACCCCTCTTGCGGGTAATAATCCGTATCGTTGCATTACCTTTATTAAGGCAACGAGTTTTTCTTTTGTCGCCCTTACTCGTGTATAAGCATCTACCTTACCTTTATCGATTTTACTCAAGGTTTCCTCCCTCTCTCGTTGATACTCCCCATCCAGATAGGGCGATAAAAAACATTCAAGAGTATCTATTGCATATATCCATTGATTCCTGTTTTCTTGGCTATTCAGAATGTCGGTAGACCCTAACTTTCCGATTCGATCGAGATGAAAGAGGATGAGGGTGGCGAAATTTATCACTTCCTTACTCCCTGCAAATTCTTTGAGTTCGAAAATATCATCAACTTCTCTAACCTTCTCAGTCTTTTTTCTTGCCATTTTCAGATTTCGGCGTCATATTTACGAATCTCCTCTATTCCTGCTTCTTTGAGGAGAGAGCAGTATATATCGTGAAGGTCGCACAGTTGCAGGGCGTGGATATTACGGAGTTTAGTTCTAAGTGCTTTTTTGATCTCCGTTGTATCCTTCCCTATATAATGATGAGTTCGATTATATAATGCAAGAAAATACTCGTGAAAAAGACCGAAATTTTTTAGAACTGCCTCCTCATCTTCTCTGGCAAACCCCGCTTCAATCTTCGATCTATAGTGATATGAAAGGTAGAGAAGTTCTGCGATGTCTATCATTGCTGGTTGTGGCATCCCAGATACTTCATACCCTTTTTTTTCTTCCATTTTATACCTAACTTATTACTGCCCCCGCTTTTGAGGCTACTGCTTGTTGTGCATGTAAGCATTGGGATAATTGATGATAACAACTTGATATGTCCATGTATTGCTGGACAAGGTAAATAGCAAGGGCTGCACAAACAATCAAAACTGCGAGGTAGAAAATATATTCTGGTTTGAATAACCTCTCTTTTTCCATTACTCTCTCCATACTACTATATTCCACTCTTGTTTCGATTAGCATGGGGTCAATATTCACATTTACATAATTGAGGAAATCTTCCAGAAGTAGGATATAATTCTTAATAACTTCTTTCGCCTTCTTTGCGAGTTCATTTGTAATCCCCTCAAAACCGAGTTCGATATTAATCCCGAGCCTATCAAATAAGTTTGTAAGTTTAACATGTTCGGGCACTAAGGGAACGCCGAACTCTGGGACGGCAATTGCACCTCTGAGCCCCTGCGGTAATCTTCTCACCCCTCTTGGGTTGATGATGAATTCACCATAGGGTTTCACTTTCCATGTTTTTGAAGTAACCTTTGGAACTCGGAAATCAAACCTCATATCTCTCGTTGCGATTATCATCACGGGACGATTGAGAATCCCCGCTTTGATCCAAGTCCAAGTAACCTTCCTTGAAAAGAGGAATATCAGAATCAGAATAAAACATAGGACAATTAAAAGAGAAATTGTTGCGGGAAACCATGTGTTTAGCACATCTTGATCAGGAATGTATATCAGTTCGAATAATCTCATTTTGACCCTCCTCTGAACAACCCGCCGATCCTCCTCAAGACTCCTCCTCTTCTTCCTTCCTCAGTAGCGGGAGCAGAATATATCATGTGTTGTGTTTGGGTAGTTTGTTGTATCCTTTCAAATCCATCCAATGCTCTATTCAATTTTAGGAATACCTTTGATCTTAGTTGCGTCAATAAAAAAGATTCCTCAAATGTAAAGGCGAGCCTTCTCATTTGCATCAAATATGCGGCCTTTGTATTGTCAAAATTAATCATTAGTCTCTTGATTTCTTCTCTGGTTAGTTTTGTCAAAGGAACTTCTTTCCCGAGAAAACTCCAGAATGCATTTCTAATATGCTCTGGTAAATCCCCCGAGACAATATTGCCTGTGTCTCTATCCCTAACAAAGGGTTCGTCTTCTATGATGTACTTAGTATGTTCAACGCTCAAGGGAGTAACCCCCCTATACATCGGCATTCTATATCCCTCATATATCTGATTTATATTATCCATCTTCTTTCCTCTCCTTTTCTATTTCTTCATCTATCTTAGATTGAATCCATCGGCTAAAGTTGATGTGTTTCTTCCTTAGCCACTCTTCTTGATCATCCCTGATAGTTACTGACTTATGTATCATATATATAATATGCATTTAGATACAATATATATGTTACATTATATTTATAATATTTATAGTAGAATAGTGTAAATATTATGCGAAAAAATGAAACTAAAAATTTTAGAGAGAACCCTTGGTAGCCAAAAAGGTGTGGCAACAAACATAGTGATGACCTTGGTGGTCGTAGCAGTGGTTATTCTTGTCGGTGCTATGGTCTTTTCCAACATCGACAGTAGCATGGATATCAGTGATTTGACAACCGACGCTCAAGAAGCCATTAACACCACGAAGTCCAATACATACACAGGGTTTAATCTGATGAGCATTATGCCCATCGTGTTGGCTGCAGGTGGAATTCTCGGTGCGATTTTCCTATACCTTGCACCAAGGAGATAGGGTTCTTTAGGGCAGGTACTGGAACGGGCATGGAAGATGAAAAAATGTAGAGGGAGTAAGGGAAACGCAACCGCAAGCGTATTTGCACTCATTACGATAAGCGTTTTTATTTTTATAGGCGCTTATCTCTTTTTTACAATGAGTCCTACCCTTGCTTCTGAGTATGAGATAGATGTAACAAACGAAACCCTGAATGTAACCAGTACAAATGCGATGCAGTTGAATCATACTGATTTAAAAGTAGGAAGTGTTACTGCATACAATGATACTGCTCAATCTGTGCAAATACCTGCTTCAAACATGACGATAGATTACGACGATGGCACAATAGCCTTTACTTCTGAGTGGGTTAGTAGTAATAGATCCCCCAGCGAACTCGTCTCGGTGAATTACATATATCATGGAGGGGAAGGCTGGACTCCTGCAGACAATACAATTTCTAATACTACAATGGCGTTTAATTTAGTAAGCATTCTGCCTCTCGTATTGGCGGCTGGAGCAGTGCTGGGTGCAGTATTGCTTCTCGCAAGACGCTAAAATGGAACTTCATCTATTTCTCATGCTATGGTTTGTGTCGGTAATTTTCACACTTTCTTCTTTCCACTTTTCCTCTCCCATCTTCTCTATAGTCTCGGCAATTCACTGGGCGTCATTATCCCTTTTAGTGCCTAAAATCAATTTCGTTGGTTTTGGGGATACGAATGTAATTACCTACACCTACATGGGCACTACGGGAGAAACGGGACTGATATACCTCTTCAGCATGATGTCCCTTGTAATGTTTTTTTATGCTGCCTATCTAATATTTGAAATGACAAAGAAAACAGTGGTGCAATAAAATGGGAAAACTAAAATTTGTCAAAACCCCCTTGGGGAGGATCGATATATATGATGAAGACGATTTTAGGATTGGTGTTCTAAGAAAAAGTGCAATAGAGGAGATACGAAGAAGACCTGGCATTCAAGGATTTCAAATATTTTCTGGCGAACGAATGCTATATGGGGCTTTACATGAGGAGGACGCTAAGGCAATTGTGCAAGAACTTAAAAAAAGAGGATTAAAAAATCTTTCAATTAGAAGAGGCTGGATATAGAATGGCTATGACTGAAGAGCAAAAAAGGAAGTTTGAACAACTTAGTCGATCAGGACGACTTGGACATTGGAAACCTGTATCAAAACCCAAGCCAGAAGAAAATGAACCAAGAATTGTGAAAAAACCAATAGGTAGTGATGAATGGCGAAAGAAAAAAGTCCATATTTTACCAATAGAAACAAAACCAGCATCAACACCAAAATCACCTAAGCCATCATTAAAGGATGTTTTATCAGCACAAAGAAAATGGCAGGAGGGTAAACTTCCTTTATCTGAATTAGTAAAAATTATCCAAAAATCAGGAATTAAACAGCCTTCAGTAAGACCATCAAAACCCAAGCCAGAAGAAAATGAACCAAGAATTGTGAAAAAACCAATAGGTAGTGATGAATGGCGAAAGAAAAAGCGTCTTATCGAACCACCAGAATTATTGCATAGGCCGACCACAAGACCAGTACCACCAGGTATACAAGATAAGATAGCACCTCGAAAAGTAACAGGGGAGGAAAGACGATACTATGAAGAACAACTAAAAAAACAAGGTGTACCTGAGGGAGAATATAAAGGAAAACCAATATATGTCAGACCTACAGGGAGAGGGGTAGAGATAATAATTGGCGACCCCAGAAAGAAAGTAGAGGAAAAACCCCAATTCCCTGAGGCGAAGCGGGGATTTGTAACATTAAAAAGTGGGAAGCGTGTAAAAGTCCAAAAAGAGAAGTCATGGGAGAAAATTGAGGGGTGGCTTAAAAGTGGTAAATCTCGATACCGTAGGCTGAGAGAGAAGCGAGACCCTACTTTTATTGAGGAAGTTCTTGGGTTGAAATTCACACAATATGCTGCCTCCAGACCTCTTGGACAAGCAGATATTGAAAGAATTGCCAAAGGTAAGATATTTACTGCAGACCTTCTGAGGTTGGGTGTCTCTTCAAAAAAAGAGGCTAAAAAACTGGCTAAGGATCTTTTGTCTGGAAGGAAAGAGTGGAGCGACATTTCAGTAACAATATACGCCCCCATCGAAGTCCCAAGTACTCTGGCTGGGAAATTCTCAGGATTATATTCATATTTGAATACCGAGCCAGCAGAGGGATTCTCAGCCTTGATATCTCAGAGAAAGGAGGATAATCCTAACATAGCATATACTCCTCCGACAAAAAGAGTGGTAAAGATACCAAAGGGGGCGAGTTATCGATGGGGCGTTTCAAAGGAAGGATTACCTACTCCTATAATCACAGAACGAAGAACAATCAAAAAACCCCAAAAGACAGGTAGGAATATCCTCACTGAACCGCAAGGGATTACAGAGCCACATAGAACTGCGAAAAAATCACTGGGGGTTTCTATGCCAGAAATATCCTCACCAGAATTGCCCTTGTATATCAATCCTCGAGAGGCAGGTCTATTTGCGATGGCATGGGCGGCAGAGCAAGGCGGGTTAATCAAGGAAGAAAAACCGATGAAAGAGGAGGAGATTATAAAAATTGGGGACTTGAAAAAGGTTGAAATGCCCTCAGAGGAATTCTTTTCGACGACATTGCCTGCAAAACAAGCGTATGAATCTGGGATGATACAGGTAGACCCCAGTAAACTAACCCATGGAATGAAAGAGGTAGTTGAGAGTATTCGTGCTGAAAAGGAAAAGGCACTCGAATTGCAGAAACGGGGCGTGTCGGAGATAACATTTAAAGAGGGAGGAGGAGTATACACTCTCCCCACAGAGGAGTACATCAGACGATTAGAAATCCAGGAGGCTGAAGCAATCGAAGTAGGAACTCCTAAATGGACACCCTCTGGATTTGTCAAATCAGTAATTACTGGAGGGTATATCGGAGGGAGTATCGGAGGTGTAGCAACGGCAGGGGCAGGAGGTGTTGGAGCGATACCTGGAGCGGCAGGTGGTGCTGTAGGAGGAGGGGTATCCTACACTGTGGAATATCTGGCTGAGAAGCATCTTCCTGAAAAATCTCCATTTCAAGGAATTCCTGTTCTACAGCAACTCACAGGAAGAGAGGAAAAATGGTTTGACATCCCTAAGATCGATGTGCCTTTTGGAGGTACGAAGATTTTGCGGCAAGAAATTCCAAAGACGATAGGAGGAGGAGAGTGGAGGACGAGTTCAACATGGGGAGTACTGTCTTTCATAGGTACATCTGCGGTAACGAGTCGAGCAGTTACATCGGCGATGATGAAGGCAAAATTACCAAAGACGACTATGAAGGCAGAAGTAAAGGGAACGGGGATACAAGATGTAGAAAAGGGCAGGCAGATGATTGGATATAAAATTAAGGGAGAGATTAGAACTAGAACGCCCTTTGGGGAGAAGGTTACAACAATAAAACCTGCTGAAAAATCTATGATTCAACTTTCTCAAGAATATCCTGGCACATGGAAGTCAGAACCATATACTTTGAAAGGTGTTTCTGGAGAAGTTATGAAATATCCAAAAGGGGCGAAAAACATTCTTACTCCTTCAAAAATAAGGTCGAGATTTGACATTTTAGAGAGAGAAGTTACCACATATCACGGGTATCTTGAGAGGTCTGTGCCAGGGGAAATACGAGGCGAGGGGATAGTAATTCGACCTGCAAGTTATGCTAAAGTTACATCCCCAGGGGCAAGAGTAGTTAATCTTCAATTGCCAGGAAAGTATACGAAAGTGCCAGAGAAAGCAACACCTGAAAATCTCCCGTATACGGCATACACCACCCAGAAATTTGAAAGCACTTTGATAGAGACATCGTGGTATAAGCCAACACTAACCCAGAAAATTGCTTCTATACGACCGAAAAAATGGGGCATCAAAACCGCAAAGGAGGTAGTCGAGAAACAGCCACCAAGACAGGTATCTGGTACTGGTTTTCAAGTTACTCGATATCAAGGAAAAAAAGTTCTCGGAAAGATTCCTGAGAAATGGGAAAGCGTGGGGAAGGATTTAGTGGTTAAAACTGGGGAAGAAAAGACAATCTCATACCATCCCTATTCTGGTTATGGACGGTCTTCATTCCAAGTAAAAGACATCCCTGGGAAGGGAGTAATTGATTATAAGTTCGACTTGTATATGTTCCGCAAGGGAGGTAAAGCAGGCGGAGGATCTGGAGGTAGTGCAGGAGGAAGTGGATATCCTGTTTTAGATGTCAGACAAATACAGACATTACAGCAAAGGTTATCTGGGGAACTCTCTTCTCAAGCGGCCGTTACACACATGCGACATATTGCGGAGGCATCAAAATCAATAAGTAGGGTATCAACTGGTGCTTCACTCTTTGGGGCGATTACAAGTGGTGCAACTTCTACGATCCCCAAAACAAGAGGAGCAGAATCTCAAATTATCAAACCCGCCAGACCTTCTCAGACTGAATTACTCAGCCAACCACATCAGAAAGCGGGAGGAGGGGCTAAGTTAAGTACTAAACCCCTCTCCTCTACTCAAGAAATTCCTTCATATCAGGAAGTTTCTACAGGAGTGCTTCCCGCTTTAGGGAGGCATAGAGTACAATATAAGTCCCCCTCGAGGGGATATAAAAAGAAATATAAAAAAGAGACGAGACAGATAGATTTCTCCGAGACGATTCCCAAACCAAAGACGATTGTAATACCAAGACCGACATACTTTACTCCAGAAAAGCAACCAGAAATAACTATCCCAAGACCAGCCGTAACTCCAAAACAGCCAGAAATAACTATCCCAAGACAACCAGAGATTACTATCCCAAAAACACCACAACCTACTACCCAACCACGCCCACAGACTCCAAAGCAACCGCAGATTACTATCCCTGAAGTAGTAACCACCCCTAAACAACCTGAGGTTACTGCATTAAAACCCTCTGAGATTATCATCCCCAAGCAACCGACTATCCCAAAAACAGCAGAAGTTGCCCCCCTAATAACTATGCCAATGGGAGGAATTGAAACAATTTCTCCAGTTCCTCATATAGAAGAGCCTGTATTCCCTTCTCCATTTATGATGGGAGGGTATAGAAGATACTCAAGAAAGAGGAAAAAGCCATGGTTCTACTGGGAGAGAAGATATCACTTACTTTCACCACAAGAAATGCTCTTTTCGTCTTTTTCAAAAAATGAAAATAAAAATAGGAAATAAAGGAGTTGCCTTTGCATGGGTTACGGTAGTGCTGGCGATATTTGCATTCTCTATAGCCTATCTCACAACCTACGAGGTTATAGCGACCCACTTATACAACATAGCGGAGGATAATGGCGTCCCTGATAATATCCTCTCAATCTTCATGGCTATCTGGAATGGTCTGCCTTTTATCTTCATGATAGGTATGCTATTGTATGGAATTGTCGCCTCACAAAAGAGAGAACCCGATACTGGATACTATTAAAATGGAAAGAAAGATATTCATATCTTGGTTTGTTCTATTACTCTTTATTCCTACAATGCAGTCATTCCAATGGTGGAATTCTTCTTATACTTACAAGAGACCAATAAACTGCTCCAATATGAGCGACAAAGTCCCAATCGTCATTAACGGTTCTGGAGGATTCGATCTTGGGTGTGGAAAACAGATTGTTTGGACTTATTGCTCTGGAACGGGGACTGCATTATATTACAATAATTGTTCTGACTATGTCGTTGCTAACGATACAGATCAACTACCGATGGAAGTAGAAGAGGGAGATGGAAGTAGTTGGAATCCTACACAGGTTTGGGGGAGTAACGCCGTTCTTGTTCAGCATCTGCAGGAAGATCCTTCAGGAACTGCTCCACAGATGATAGATTCTTCCCAGTATGGAAATAATGGAACTTCTCACGGTTCAATGACTTCCGATGATCAGGTTGATGGAAAAATAGATGGTTCATTAGATTTTGATGGAAATGATGATTATGTGGATTGTGGGAATGATTCGAGTTTGGATATTACTAATGCAATTACGATTGAAGCGTGGATAAAGACATCATCTACACTACAGCAGGCTATAGTGTGGAAAGACGATGGAACAAATGGATATGTATTAGACTTTAAAAATCCTGCTTCAAATGGTGTCAGGTTTTTTGCTAAGAATGGAGGAAATAATTATGGAATAGTATCTGAAAATAATAACGATGTTACTGATGGTGCCTGGCACTTGATAACTGGTAGTTTTGATGGAACACATTGGAGTATATATATAGACGGTGATATCAAAACTATAAAAACAGACCCAACAACGATAGGAATCACGGGAAATACTTTGATACTGGGCATGAGAAATAATGAATTTTTCAGCGGCAGCATCGACGAAGTCCGCATTTACAATGTTTCTCATTCAAGTTCAAGAATTAACCAGACCTATCAGAATGCTATTGGAACTGCAGGATACGGAAATCTGGGAGCAGAGGAAACGGGAGGAACATCTTTCTCAATAACCCTAAATTCCCCTCCTAACGAAACCTCCACACAAGATAAAACCCCGGATTTCAACTTCACGGTTTCTGGAACTGAAGATAATTATGCCTGTGAATTGTTTATAGATAATGTTAGTTATAGTTCAGACGAAAAAGATAGTGAAGATTCGTATTCTATTAACGGAAGTTGCCTCGATTCATATCCATGTGAAAATTCTATTGACGAAGATTGGAGTAGTATGGCTATAGCAGATAATGGAGCTGTATATGTTTACGAGAATTTTTCAATTCCATCACTATCTAATTATATCGTAAACTGGACATATAAGTATTATTCGGGTGGAACAGATCCAGAACCGAATGTTACAATATATTGTTATAATAACTCGGACTGGCAATTATTCGTTAATTTTCATATACCAGATTACACTGGTGGTACCGGTGGATCTTACACATTCTCAAACACTATACCAGAATCTTGTCTTAATGATCCTCTTCAAATTAAATCAAGATTCTATCGAGATTCTGGAGCTAATCAGTATTTACATTATCATGAAGGCAAAGTTGTTCTAAGAATTGAAAATAACATCCCAACTATAATCACGGCAAATTCTTCTTTGAGTGACGGAACTTACAACTGGTATATAAACTGCACAGCAGGAGGAGTTACAAATCAGTCTGAAATAAGGGAGATTACAATAGATACAACGCCTCCAACTACAACAGCATCAGCAGTAGACGATATGAATAATTCCTACGCCTTTAACACTTGGACAAACTCAAGTTATGTTAATGTAACTCTTTCCTGTTCCGATTCGGGGGCAGGTTGTGATGTAACTCAATACTGCTTAGACACTGTAAACAACTGCACTCCAAACTTAACTTACACGGGAGTAATTCAAATTTCAACCGAGGGAATTAGTTATATCAGATATAGATCTAACGATACAGCAGGCAATTTGGAAACAACAAAGAATCAGACAATAAAGATTAATACCCTCCCCACAGCTATTGTATCAATCACTCCTCTATATCCCACTCCAGATGATGATCTTCAATGTAATGTATATTCGATAAATGACCAAGACGGGCATAATGTATCTATTACGGGATATGATTGGCACGATGGGACTTCATGGCTTGGGATCAATTCATCTACTTTAACTTCATCATACCTTTTTGATGGAGGAGTATATAAGTGTTCTGCTACTTTGTTTGACGGATATGAGAGCATCACTATAGAAAGCGATACAGTTACTGTGGGATATGGCTGTATTGCATATTCCTCCCATAAGTTTGAAACCATCAGTACTGTTGATTATCTCCTACTCAATTTCAGTTCAATTTCTTTAGTAGATACAAATCTGACGAATGTATTTACCCCTAACACTGTTGTTGGTTTGTATGATAATTGTTCTCTTTTATTGAATACCAGCACGAAGTCGAATGTGGTAGTTTATCTCGGGGGGGATTTAGTGAAATACAATTATACTTCGACAAACATGACTCCCAACTCAACAATAGAGGTACATGAAGACGATTTAAATCAGACGAATACCCTCTATAGAATCAACCTGAAAAATGAAAGAGGAGGGACATGGGACATATCACAAAACAATATCAATTCCACTACTCTCTCATTCACATGTGGGGAGTATGGAAAATCGGAGATTGACATTCTGAACATCAATAAAACATCTATTCGTGTGCCTATCAAGAAGACCCCCGATAGACTTATAATGCACCTCACATATACCGATGGCAATAAATACTTCAGGAGTTTTATCCCAAGCTCAAGCACAGAAAACATATCTATGTACCTCATAGATGTATCGACAGATACTGCAGTCTTTATGACTTTTACTCTGCAAGATCTCACGGGGTTCTACACAAATTCAACAATCAGATTTCTGACTTATGTAAATGAAAAATTATCCGAAGTTACATCCGATGTTTTTGATGTCAGTAATACCGTCCAATGCTATCTCATTAAGGATAAAAGATATTACATCCGTCTGGAGGGTGAGGGGACTACCAAACAAATTGGATGGCTGTATGTGTCCTCCTCCGATACGGAAAAAACCATCACCATCACAGATGTAGAAATAGAATCCTCCAGCCCCTATGGAGATGTTTCTTTTGCATTTGTAACGGATTATAATAATTCGCAGGTAGCATTGCATTATGTGGATTTATCAAATCAGACAAATAGTGTAACTTTTAAAGTGTATAATTCCTCGGGAAGTGAATTGTACTCGGGGACGGAAGAAAGCCAAGATACAAGCATAATATACACTGTCCCCAAGGTAAATGAGACATACATACTCAAAGCGATTATAGACCACTCCGTATACGGCATTATCAACGAAACGAGAATGATTGACTTTAGAGAGCCAGGGAGGAAGGTTATTAATTTAGACCTCCCCGATTCGATACTGGGTCTTTCCAGTACCAATTGGTATCGGCTTTCATCCATTTTCCTCATAGGATTTGCAGGGATGTTATTCGGAGCTACAGTATCTGGAGTTGGGGCACTGATGATGGTGGGGTTGGCGTATTTTTTTGTGTACCTCGGTTGGATTTCCATCTCAAGCATTACAATGGGTATAATGCTCGTCGTAGCAGTACTACATAAATTATCCGAAAGGAGGAGGGTGAATTAAAATGCGAATGTGGGACATAGTATTGTATCTCTTTATATTCAACATGTCGCTGGCAGTATTGAATGAAGCAGGGATATTCGGGGTAGAGATATACGATACAGGAGTGGGAAGCACTGCAGAAAAACTTGGAATGACAGTAGATTCTGCAAAGGATGACCTAATACCAGATACGGGATTGGGAGAGCCAGTAGATTCTACTATTGGGTATACCTCCCTGATAATTACAGGATTCTTTTTGCTATTTAGAATCATCAAAAACGCCTTCATGACGCATGCACTACTTATCCATCTTGGAATCCCTGCAGTTATAGCGGTAAGTATTGGGGTGCTGGTTGATTTGATTATAATAATCGGATTAATACAATTCGTATCAAATAGAACTATCGAATCCTGAAAATGGTTACAAAAGCAGTTGAATTACTCTGGGAGGGGGATATATTCCACGGATTGGTACAACCATTCATAGGGGTTATGGATTATTGGTTTTATGTTTTTTTCATGCTCATATCCTGCACAATGTTATATATGAAGACTCAAACAATGATTGCCCCCTCAATATTGCTGATGATTTTTGGGGAGGTATATCTGGCATTCTTCCCGCCAGAAGCCAGAATGATAGCCCACTTAACAATTGTCATGGGGTTTGCTGGGTTGTTGTGGACAATTTTACATAAGTAAAAACTTCAAGGGGTGATTAATATGGGAATTTCTGACAAGATAAGGGAAGGGATAAGAAGGAAAATAGAAGGTATTAAACGGGAAAGGGAAATGCAGAGAATAAGAAAAGCGGAGGAAAGAAGGGCATACGAGGAAGAACTCCACAAAAGGAGGTTAGAACTTGCCAGAAAGAAAGCAAAAATAGATACAGAATTGGAATTAAAAAAGTACAAAGAAGAGAGGTATCATGGGGGTAGCAATTTCGTAAATCGATTAGCAGAGAATTTTGGGTATGCAAACAAGCAAATGAATGCGGGGTTTGGATTTGGGGCTCCAACTCAGAGAAAACCAAGATCTAAAAAGAAAAAAGGTAGAAGAAAACGCAGTAAAAAACAGAGTAACCCTTTGGGGTTTCCCGAACCGTTCTGGTAAAAAATGAGCAGGAAGATTTTTAAGAAGAGATTGTGGGACATAGTTCAAAAACAGCAACAGATAGATAGGATGCAGAAGGAATTGGAAAAAGAGATAGAAAACATTAGGAGGGAGTTTATCCAGAGGCTTGGCTCTGGCAGGAGGAGACCTGAAAAGGAGGCTTTTAAGAGATTAGGCTGAGAGTGAAAGAATTGAACCTCCTTTTAATCTCCTTAATCGTTCTTTTAATCTCGTGAAAGATACTAATTTCTTGGGTATTTAGGGGTTGGGAGGTATAGGGTGAGGGACAAAAGAAGGAGAAAACTAAATCACAAACTTTTTAATATATCTTCGGCTATCTCACTTCCATATAAATCTTCTATCACTGGTAATAATCTCAGGATATTCAGCTTGATTGTTTCTATTGTGCATCCAGCAGATATAGATAAATCTTTCATCAGTGGATCTACTTGTCTTCTATTTCTTATTATTACACTCATTTTCTATCAAACTTACTAAATCGCTTAGGGTAATCTTATTTTGTATCCACAGTTTGATTGCGGAGAATATATTTGAGACCACATATATGTGTTTTCTGCCTTCTACTTTAGGGCGATATGCACCAACGAATACTTCTCCATTGAATTCGTATTTTCCAGTTGAATCTGGAGCCTGAAGAGTATAAGAAAGTGTTTTTATCGAATAGTCTCTTTTGTTGTTCCAGTAGTCCCACAAGAGCCTATTGCTAAGTTCTTGAGGTTGTGGAGAAGCATTTATTATTTTGAATGGTGGGTATTCTGTTAGAACGAATCTTGGAAATATCTTCTTGATTCTGAGGTTTACTTTGAATTTGGAATTTGTTAGAACGACAGACGGCATTTCTCTTACTATCTGAATTGGAATTGGTTTACTACCTGAGAATTTCTGGTTTTCGTATAGATTTTTGGAGTTGAATACCTGCCTGATTTCGCAGTAATCAAAATAATGACTTCTGTCTTTTAGAGTTTCCACCTGAATCCAAGTCTTACCTTTCCACTCAAATCTTTTCAGGTTCTTAAATATGGGAATGTTAAATTTATCTTCTCTGAGGATTACCCATACATGACCATGTCCAAGAACACAGGTTCTCTTTCTCGTAATAATCCCATAGACTGCATAAATAGAATCTGGTTCTTTGTGATAAGTTCTTCTGTAAAGTTCTTCTAATAAAGAGACAAGGAGAACAGAATGGTCTTCACAATCTCCTGCATTTTCCCGTATAGTTTCTTCTGGTGTTTGCCAGTAGTCTAACCCTGGGTAATTGTCGTCGAAATCTGAACGGTATGGAATATTCCTCACAAAATAATATATCTTTTCTACATTCTTTTCCCAGTTGTCTGGAGAAGTGTCTGGACAAAGAGAATTGAATGTTTTTTGAATTCCTTTGGAAGTTATATGTCCTATTGGTTCAGCATATACAACTCCTACTAGTAAAAACAATATTAACAATGTTTTTTTAATCATTTTTCATCACCTCTTTTATTCATTTTTTTTCTGTTTTTTACTCTTACTGTGGCAATATGTAAATGAAAGGTCTCATCACAATTTGGACAGTGAAAAATCAACCCCGTAAATTCTTTTACCTCTTCCTCATACTCAAATTCTTCTTTCTCAACTTTGTTCTTCATTTTCTCTCACCTCTACCCCCATATTTCGTTAAATCTCCCTCTTATCCTCATTAGTATTTCCTCAATCAAAGAATCCCTTTCCTCCTTTAATATGTCTCTCTGCCTTTCGTAACTTTCAATCTCTCTGGTATAATATTGTCCGAGAGAATCCCTCTCCGCAATTGCTTGAGCAAGTTCCTTTCTTACAAATTCTTTTAAAGAACTCAATGCAGATTTCTCATCCTCTCCCTCCTCGAGTTCTACTCTCGCACCAACTCGATAGTTGTTGT